>Ga0315296_10002992_pt1 | contig 14281 bp, 10 predicted proteins | sample YL17G14_18_MG_FD_203921 | JGI IMG/M metagenome (GOLD analysis project Ga0315296, IMG submission 203921) | Sediment microbial communities from Yellowstone Lake, YNP, Wyoming, USA - YL17G14_18 | ecosystem: Environmental > Aquatic > Freshwater > Lake > Sediment | place: USA: Wyoming | collected... | reverse complement strand
AGTTGGAGTCTTAGCGCCGGAAGATTTCCAGAATACTTTAGAAAAAGAATTGAATTTAGAAGAAAGGGTGGCAAAAAAAGTAGCTCAAGAAATTAACCGATTTATCTTTTATCCGGTAAAGCCGACCTTAGAGCAGCTTTATCAGTCAGAGATTATTTCCACAGAAAAAACTACTGAAAGACCAGCGATAGAAAGGCCTGAAATAAAACGAGAGATACCAGGAACAGAAAAAGAAAAACCGGCCAAGCCCTCAGAAAAAGATGTTTATCGAGAACCGATTGAATAAAATAATAAGTAGATAAAATTATGCCAGAAGAAACTGAAGAAAGATTAGGAGAGGAAAAGGAGCCGGTTGAAGCCCTTGCTCCCGAAGAGAAAGAGCCCGTTAAAGCTGTTGTCCCTAAGAAAAAAGGCGGCTGGTTTCAGAAAATTCCTCCTGAAATTCTCTTAACGCCGGGCGGAGTGATTTTGATTTTTTTTGCCCTTATAATTGAAATTGTTGATTGGATTCCGCTTCCCGTTGCTGACCAATTATGGGAACTACCATTGGAAATAGGTTTCATTGTTTTATTAGTTATAATAGTTAAAGATATCTCCTGGAAAGCTTTAGTTATTCCTTTTGTTGTTGAACGCATTCCCGGAATAAGCGATATTGTTCCTACTTGGCTTATCAAATTTTTTGTCTGAAATGTTTGAAGAATCGGGCTGGCGATGAAGATTATTTCATCTTTACCTTCGTCCGCCCTTCGGGCGGACTCGGTGCTCAAAGAAGCTTAGCTTCTTTTCGATCTTCGTTCCGCTACGCGGAACTTGATGCTTGACAAATTTTAAAAATAAATTACAATTTGACATAGTAGCAATTAGGATGAGCCGCGTCTCCGAAAATCTGAAAAGGGAGATAGGCTGACCCGCCTCAGCTTTGAAGCTTCGGCGGGCAAGAAGGTCGGCGCTACTAGCAAAGATTAATTATCAGTAATTGTCTAAATCCAGAAAGAACTATGGCTGAAACAAAAGGAAGCGATAAAGAATTCCTTGAGTATTTAGTGAAGGCTTTAGTTGATAACCCAGAAGATGTCAAAATCGACCGCAAGGTTGATGAAATGGGAGTTTTGCTTTCTTTGAAAGTGAACTCCGAAGATATGGGTCAGATTATCGGCAAAGCTGGTTCTACTGCCAGAGCAATTAGAAGTTTGGTTCGAATTGTCGGTCTTAAAAATCACGCCAGAGTGAATTTAAAGATCGAAGAACCGGAAGGCGGCAGAGAAACTCGAGGAATAAAAACAGAATCTATTGAAGATTTAAAGTTGTAAACTTAGAGTTTACACAGCGCAAAAACGGTGCTATTATCAGAAATAGACCGTTTTTGTTTCATATGGTTCAATTTGACATTATTACCATTTTCCCCAAGATTTTTGATTCTTATTTGAAAGAATCATTTATAAAAAAGGCAAGGGTCAAGGGCTTGCTTAGAATTAACATTCATAATTTAAGGGATTGGGCAAAGGACCGCCACAAAACCGTTGATGACAGGCCATTTGGCGGCGGGTTGGGGATGGTCTTAAAGGTTGAACCAATATATAAAGCCATAAAGGCTTTGAAAAAATCCAAAATCCAAAACCCAAAATCAAAAATTATTTTATTTACGCCAAGGGGAAAGAAATTTAACCAAAAAATGGCTTATCAGTTTTCCAAATTAAACCAGATAATTATGATTTGCGGCCGTTATGAAGGAGTTGATGAAAGAGTGGCAAAAAAAATAGCCGACGTTGAGCTATCAATAGGCGACTATGATTTAATGGGCGGAGAGTTGCCAGCTATGGTGGTTATGGAGACAATAGCCAGATTAATCTCCGGAGTTCTTGGAAAGCCCGAATTATTAAAAGAAAGAATTACCAAAGAAAAAGGATTTATTGAGTATCCTCAATATACCAGACCAGAGGTTTTTTCGCCCAAAAAGGGAGTAAAATGGCATGTGCCGAAGGTTTTGGTTTCCGGAAATCACAAAAAAATTGAAGAATGGCGGAAAAAACACCAAAAAATCATTGGGGAATAAGAAAATTTGTGCTAAAATAATTAAATCGGGTGCGTGGTGGAGTAGCTAACACACCACTCTGTAAAAGTGGCGCCTTCGGGCTTCGCAGGTGCAATTCCTGCCGCACCCACAAAATATACAAAAATATGAAGAATAACGGCTTTTATAATTCAATCGCATATAAAGAAAGACAATCTGAAATTGTGAGGAAAAATTGGCAAATAGGTATTTATGATTTTTTGCGTAAACAAGAAAAAAGACAATGTGTTAATCCTGGGTGCGGAAAATGGTTTGAACTTAAACCGGCAGATACAAAAAAGTTTTGTTCCCGAAAATGTGCTGCACAAGTAAATAATCCAAAACGAAGTAATATGAGTTTCCAAACAAAAGAAAAGATAGTGAATTTATATCAAAGAGGTTTATCAATGCAAGAAATTGCTGATAAAACTGGTTGGAAGCACGGAAAAGTTGTCTATTGGATGCATAAATTTGGTATTTCTCGGCGGAGTCGAAGCGAGGCTAATTACATTAAATATAATCCCACAGGCGATCCTTTTGAGATAAAGAAATTAAAAACTAAGAAAGATATAGAACTTTTTAATCTAGGAATAGGACTATTTTTAGGTGAAGGAACAAAAAGAAATAAATTTAATGTAACACTTGCCAATAGTAATCCAGAAATATTAAGACTTTTCCTGAAATTTTTAAGAGAAATATGCGGCGTTAATGAAACTAAAATAAAAGCTGCATTGAATATTTTTGACGATGTTAACCTTACGCAAGCGCTTAATTTCTGGAGTAAGGTAACAAACATCCCTTTGTCTAGATTTGGAAAAACAATGGTTAGAAAAAGCAGGGGAGGAACATATAAAAATAAAAGTCTTTATGGGACATTAACAATTTATGTCCCAAATATAAAATTAAAAACCCTAATGGATAAGTGGTGTAAAAAGGCATTAACCCACTGTTCTTAAATGGTAATATAAGAATATTTTATGCCGAGATAGCTCAGTTGGCAGAGCAACATATTGGTAATATGTAGGTCGCCGGTTCAAATCCGGCTCTCGGCTCATAAAAACTATGGCAACAAAAAAGAAACCATTTATTAAGCTTCAGTGTAAAGAGTGCAAAAGAATTAATTATTTTACCCGAAAATCTAAGCAAAAAAAAGCTGAGAGAAAGTTGGAATTTAAAAAGTTTTGTAAATGGTGCAGAAAAAATACCATCCATAAGGAATCGAAAAGATAGATAAATAAAGGGGGCGTGGTGAAATGGCTATCATAGGAATCTCCAAAATTTCTGTTCCAGGTTCGAATCCTGGCGCCCCCGCTTCTTTATAAACAATATGAACAAAAAGATAATTTTAATAATCATTATCATCGTTTTGGTAACCTTCGGCGTTTATCAAGTTTTTTTAAAAGAAAAAAAACCTGAGTTTGCTTTAATTGAGGTGGTTCGGGGAGACATCGTCCAAGAAATTTTTGAAAGTGGTCAGGTTAGAAAAGGAGAAAAAATAAACCTTATCTTTGAAAACGCCGGAAAAATTGAAGAAATTTATGTGGAGGTGGATGATGAAGTTAAGGCCGGCCAGGAATTGGCAAAACTGGACACTACCAATCTTTATATTCAGCTTCAGGAGGTTCAAACCGGCCTTGAATTAGCTCAACTAAACTTAAATAAGTTATTGGCCGGTGCCAGTCCGGAAGAAATTAAAATTACTGAAACCCAACTGGAAAACGCCCAAATTGCCTTAGGGATTGCCAAAGAAAATTTAAAAAATAGCTATGAAACAGCCATAACTATTTTAGATGGTTCTTATCCTCAAATTTATAACGCTTTAGATTTTGTAAAAGAATTTGTCAGAGAATACATTACTATCTATGACGAAGACGGTAGAACAATAATGCGCGCCAGAGATGAAATAGAAAGAGCAGAAGCAGAAGCAAAACTTTATTTAGGGATTGCAAAAGAGAGTTCAAAGAAGGTCGAAGACGTTGAAACTGCTCTTTTAATAATGAAAAACTCTCTTGAGGCGGCTTTTAACAATTTAGAGACAATCCGTGAAATTGCTGATAAATCAGCTATTTATCGAGAAAAAGTTTCGGCAGCTGACAAGACTTCTTTGGGTACCCTGAAAACAAATATTAATGGAGCCCTGACTAATGTTATTAGTACTCGACAAACAATCTCTTCAATGAAATCAAACGTTGAGACGGCGCAAACAAAACTTCAAGAGGCTGAGAGCCGTTTAGATTTAGTCAAAGCTGAAATTCGTCAAGTGGATATTGATTTGCATGAAGCCCAGATAAGACAAGCTCAAACCCGGGTACAATTTTACGAAAATCAAATTCAGCAATCAAAACTTATCAGTCCGGTTGCCGGCAAAATCATTGAAATTAAAAAGAGAATCGGGGAATTGGTTCAGCCGACCTCGCAGGACGTTGTCATCGTTGTTTTGCCCATCGCCCCTTATGAAATAAAAATAGACATTTACGAGGAAGACGTGATTGAAATAAGCGTCGGTAATTCGGTTGAAATTATTTTGGTTGCCTTTCCGGGTGAAAAAATTGAAGGGAAGGTTATTTCAATAAGTCCGGCAGAAAAAATAGTTGACGGCGTGGTTTATTATGAAACAACTATTGGTTTTGAAGAAATGCTCGGGGCAATAAAGCCCGGCATGACGGCTGATGTAAATATCAAAACAGCTGTCAGGCAAAACGTTCTGAGTGTGCCGGAAGATGTAATCCAGAGAAAAGACGGAAAAACAATAGTTGAGGTTTTTAAAAATGGGGAAATTCAGAAAAGAGATATTGAAATTGGCTTGAGGGGGAGCAACGATATGGTAGAAGTGCTTTCCGGCCTTGAAGAGGGAGAAAAAGTAATTCAAAGATAGTCGAAAAGTTAATGTCAGGGCCAATTATTAAATTAGAAAATATCTGGAAAGTTTATCAATTGGGAAAAGTAGAGCTTTCTGCCTTAAGGGGTGTAGACCTGGAGATTACTCCAGGTGGTTTTGTTAGTATTATGGGCCCTTCGGGCTCTGGAAAATCAACTCTTTTGAATATGATTGGAGCTTTGGATTTTCCAACCAAAGGCAAGGTTTATTTAAAGGGCAAAGACATTTCTTTATTTTCAGAAGACGAATTATCTCAATTAAGGGGAAAAACGATTGGTTTTGTCTTTCAGGAATTTAATATTTTGCCCAACCTTACCGCCTTAGAAAATGTGATGCTGCCAATGGTTTTTCAAGGCGTGTTATCGGAAGAAAGAAAAAAAAGAGCTAAAAAACTTTTAATTTCAGTTGGATTAGAAGATAGAATTTTTCATCAGCCAGACGAATTGTCGGTCGGTGAAAGACAAAGAGTGGCCATAGCCAGGGCCTTTGCCAATGACCCGGAACTGGTCATTGCTGATGAACCCACCGGCAACTTAGATTCGCTTACCGGAAAAAAAATAATGGAGATTTTGACAGATTTTCACAAAAAAGAAGGGAAAACTATAGTTGTAGTTACTCATGATTCTCATATCGCAGATTACAGTGAACAGATAGTTAATATTAAAGATGGTCAAATAATTATTAATGATAAACAAGCAGCTGAAGTTTTATGGGCGAAATAAAAGAATATTTTAAAATAGCTTTGAGAAATCTCAAGACCAGGTCTTTGAGGAGTTGGCTGACTATTTTAGGCATTGTCATTGGTATTTTTTTAATTATTAGTTTACTTTCTTTAAGTGAGGGGATTAAAGAAGCTATTAATCAGCAGTTAGAGACCATGGGCGGGGATATGATTATGGTTATGCCCGGCAGCGAAGAAAACTTAATGGGGATGATGATGGGCGGGGAAGTGTTAGAGAGGGAAGATATTATGGCCATAGAGAAAACAAAAGGAGTTGAGGATGTTTTAATTATGTCTTATCGAGGAATTGTAGCCAGATATAAAGAAGAGGCGAAAATGGTATTTTTAACCGGACTGCCCTGGGATCAAGGATTGGAAATTCTGGAGAAATTTCAGGGTTGGAGTTTGTCTGAAGGCAGATGGCCTGTTCCTGGGAAAAGGGAGATTATAGTCGGCAAGCAATGGGTTATTGATATATTTAAGGAAAAAGTCAGGGTAGATGAAGAAATAGTTATGAAAGGAATAAAGTTTAAAGTAGTAGGGATATTGAATTCTCTGGGCAATAAATCGGATGATAGTAATATTTATTTAGATATAGGTCTTTATCAGGATTTAACCGGAGAAAAAAGAGGTTCGGCCAGAGTGGCTATGGTAAAAATTGAAGAAGGATTGTCTGCCGATAAGGTAGCGGAAGACCTAAAAGAGAGTCTTCAAAAAACAAGAAAGAGAAGATTTGGAGAAGATACGGCTGATTTTGCGGTTGTCACTTCTGAAAAAATCATGGGGATAACAAACAATGTTTTAGGTATTATTCAATCTGCCATTATGTTTTTTGCCAGTATTGCTATTCTTGTTGGTGGAATTGGTATAACAAATACAATGTTTACTTCTATTCGTGAAAGGACAAGAGAAATAGGCGTTATGAAGGCGATTGGTGCCAAAAATTCGACCGTTCTGACGATTTTCTTAATTGAAGCAGGAATCATTGGCTTAGTAGGAGGTGCTGGAGGCATAATATTGGGAATTATTTGTGCAAAGATTATTGAATTATATTCGCAGGCCAATCCTCTGTTTTACTTTTCTGTTTCTGTATCACCGGGTTTAATTTTATTCGGTTTAGCATTTTCACTTTTGGTTGGCTGCCTTTCCGGTTTTTTCCCGGCCAGGCAAGCGGCTAAATTGAAGCCGGTAGAAGCTTTAAGGAGATATGAATAAAGAAATTGTAAAATACCCAAACCCGATATTGAGGAAGAAGTCAGAGGAGGTCAAGGAGGTGACCGAAGATATAAAAAAACTCGGTCAGGAGATGATTCAAACAATGATGGAAAAAGATGGCCTAGGTTTGGCCGCTCCTCAGGTTGGAGAATTAAAAAGAATAATTGTGGTTTATCCTATTCGGGAAAGATCTCTTGAAGAAAAAGCAAAAAAAACACCTCAAGTTTTTATTAATCCTAAAATAATAAAAAAGAGCCGAGAAACTATAATTGATGAAGAAGGTTGTTTGAGCCTTCCCGGACTTTTTTTGAAAATAAAAAGAGCAAAAGAAGTTGAAATTGAAGCATTGAATGAAAGAGGAGAAAAAATTAAAATAAAAGCAGAAGATTTGCTGGCCAGAGTTTTCCAGCACGAAATTGACCACTTAGACGGAATATTATTTATTGATAGATTAAGCTTTTGGCAAAAGTTAAAATTTAAGGCGAAAATATGAATCTAATTGACTCTTTAATTCAAGAAGGGTACTTAAAAACACCGAGAATAATTGAGGCCTTCAAAAAAATCAAAAGGGTTGATTTTTTGCCGGAAGACCTTAAAGATTTGGCCGAGTTAAATGAAGCCCTGCCCATTAGTTTTGGCCAGACAATTTCCCAGCCCCTGGTTGTTGCTTTTATGCTGGAATTGTTGGAGCCAAAAGAAGGAGAGAAGATTTTAGACATTGGCTCGGGTTCCGGCTGGACTTCGGCTCTTTTAGGAGAAATTGTTGGGAGTAATGGGAAAGTAATTGCAATAGAAATTGTGCCGGAGTTGGTGGAGTTTGGGAAAAAGAATGTTGGGAAATATAATTTTGTGGAGAAGGGGATTGTAGAATTTATTTGTGCCGACGGCTACAAGGGTTATGAAAAAGAAGCGCCGTTTGATAAAATTTTAGTATCGGCGACTGCAATCAGAATCCCTGATTCCTGGAAAAAACAGTTAAAAGTTGGAGGAAGAATTGTCACGCCGATAAATTCCTCAATCTGGCTTTTTATTAAAAAAAGCGAAAAGAAAGGCGATGAGCCTTCGGCTCATCTTAACTCAGTCCAGGAGGACTTCGTGTTTGAGCAAATCGAATACCCTGGCTTTGTTTTCGTGCCGCTTATTGAGAAGTAAAATATGGTGAAGCGTTTATTTTTTATTATCTTAATAATTCTGATTGCTGCGATTTCCTTCTGGTTGATTTTTTTGCCAACAGAATCTTTCTCCAAAAAAGAGGTAATTTTTAGCGTGGAAAAAGGAGAAAGGTCAAAAGACATTGCCCTGAACTTGGAAAAAGAGAATTTGATAAGATGGGCACCGATGTTTAAAGTTTATGTTCTGGTTAAAGGAGTTGCCGGAGACCTTAAAGCCGGCCAATACCTATTGTCTCCTTCAATGAGCATTCCTCAAATAGCAGAGAAGCTTTTAAAGGGCGACGTAATAAAAGAAAAAATTACCATAATTGAGGGGTGGAGCTTAAGAAACATTGGTTTTTATTTTGAGAATAGGGGAATGTTCCAGGCCGAAGAAGTTTGGGACATGGCTGCCAAAGATTTTTCTGACGAGTTTGACTTTTTAAGAGACAAGCCAGAGAATTTAGGGTTGGAAGGCTATCTTTTCCCCGACACCTATGAGATAAGAAAAAATGAGAGTTTGGAAAATATTATTAAAAGAATGCTGAGCAATTTTGACAGGAAATTAACATCCGATTTAAAGGAAGAAATCAAAAGGCAGCAAAAATCAATTTTTGAAATAGTAACAATGGCCAGCATCTTGGAAAAAGAAGTCAGAACTATTGGGGATAAAAAGATTGTCTCCGGAATTTTCTGGAAAAAAATCAATAATGGTGAGCCGTTATATAGTTGTGCGACAATAGCTTATATTTTAGGAAGAGAAAATTGGACTTTTGATGAAATGAGAATAGAAATTGCTTCGGGAAAAGATATTGATTCGCCTTATAATACATATAAATATCCGGGTCTTCCTCTGGGTCCCATTTCCAACCCCGGGCTTGAAAGCATAGAGGCGGCAATCTATCCCGAAGAGAGCGATTACCGGTATTATTTATCCACTCCTGAAGGAAAAACAATTTTTAGTGAAACTTTAGAGAAACATAATTTTTATAAAGCAAAATATTTAAGATAGCTTGCTACTATTTTTCAAAATGTGTTAAAATATTTTAATTATGCCCGAAGACTTTCAACAACAACCAAAACCAGAGCCTATTGAACTATTGCCCCCTAAGAGGAAAAATCTCATTCCGATTATTGTTGGAGTATTAATAGCCATTGTCGTCATTGCTGGAGGTTTTTATCTTTGGCAAAAAAAAGCTCCTAAAATTCCTTCATATACTCAAACCTATCGCTTAGTTCCGGAGAAAATTTCCAAATCAGCAGCAATTAAAATTAATCTGCCACCCAATATTGATAAATCTTTTGCTCAAAAAAATATTAAATTTGAACCTGAGATAAAGGGAAAGTGGGTGAGTGAAGGTAAAGATTTTGGTTTTAACAAAATTTTCAATTTCGTTTTGGCAGCATCATTAGGAGGGACTGAAGATTCTAACATTCTTTTTTTCAAACCCGATGAGAAGTTAAAATTGAATCGTTATTATTCAGTTGAATTGACTATGCTAGATGGTGGTTTAGTTAAGAGTGATTTTCTGGCAGTCGATGACCCGGAAATCGTTGCCATTTTTCCAAAAGAAAATTCAGAATCTCCAGAAGATACCGAAATTACAATTGTTTTTAATCGTCCGATGGTTCCTTTAACAACTCTGGGATATTTAGAAGAGAAAGAAGTTCCAGTTGAAATTACCCCTGTTACCAAAGGCCGTTTTAAGTGGACAACGACCAACAATTTACAATTCATTCCCGAAGAAAGATTAGTTCGTTCTTCTAATTACAGAGTTAAAATAAAATCAGGCTTTGTCTCCATGGAGGGATTGGAAGTGAAAGGAATAGAAGCGACATTTACGACTAGAAAGCTAAGATATCTTAATTTGAGTCAAGGCGAAATTGTATATAATCAACCAATCTCAATTTATTTCAATCAGCCGGTTGATTTAGAAAAAACAAAAAAAGAAATTATTTTAATCAACAATAATACTGGCAAAGAAATACCTTTTATTGCTGAATATAAGAGTAAACAAAAAGAGGAAGTTTTGGAGGAAGAGATTCCGGAAGAAGGAGTTGGTTTAAAATCATTGAAAAAACTTTTTGCTTCGGTAATTTCCACACTTGGATTTGAATTTCCAAAAATTCTTAAAAAAGAAAATATTGATGAATCGGTAATTCAAATTTATAACGAAAAAGATAGGTTCGGGAGGGAAAAACTTTGGGACTTCGAAAACAATTATACCTTAAAAATTAATAAAGCCTACCCGACAGAAGGAGATATAGTTTTGGATGAAGCTAAAACAACTAATGTTTGGGTAGCCAATCCTATTAAAAACATCTCAGCTGAGTCAGGGAGAACTGGTTATACTGCCCCTGATTTTTTTGACCCTCAAGGAAAACTCTGGGTTGATTTTTATGAGGATATTAATTTAGGCGGAAGTAAAATTACATCTCCCAAGCTGAAAGAAATTGGATATGACCAAAAATGTAAAGATGAAGAAAAAACCGTTTCAGGAGACATTGAATGCGAAAAAATTCCTAACGAAAAAAGGATATTTTTAATTTTTGAAAACGAAAAAATTGGCTTGGGAGAAAAATTAGAAATCAATTTTGAAAGAATTGTTAATTCGGAAGGATTAACCGTTAACAAAGAACCAATTAAAAGAGAAATAGTCTCTTATCCCGAATTTAAGATTTTAAGAACCTCACCTTGGAATAATTCAACGGGAGCCAATCTCCGTTCTTTAACTATTTGTACCAATAATCCGATCTTTGCTCCGGATAAAAAGAATTACAACGATTACTTTAAGGCAAATTTAGATTACGAAATAAATTATTGGGGGTCTTCTTGGAGGATTGATTACTATTACCCGGGGACAGTGTGTAATATTGGCGAATTTTCAACAAATATCGATTATGGTTTAATGCCTTTTTCTAATTACTCCCTAGAGTTAAAGTTAGAAGATGTTTTTGGTCAGAAACAAAATTACAACCTTACTTTCACTACGGGGGAGATGCCCAGTTTTGATTTGTCTTTTTATCACCTTCAGAAAACCTACAATGTGACGACGCCTGAAAAAACAAAACTGACTTATGCGGCTAAAAATATGGAATATGTGAATATGGAGATTTGCAAATTGTCCGCTTTTAATTTCCTTTCCGATTTAGAAAAAGGTCTTCGAGATACTGAACCACCAAGTGCCGTAAGTAATTGCCAGCAAATAATGAGAGACAGAATTGAATTACCTAAAAAATACTGGATTAATAATTATTTCAAGGTTAATTTAAAAGATTATTTTACAGATCCCATTGGTCACTATATTTTAACTTTCTCTCACCCGAATTACAAAACTTATTATTGGGTGAAGAAGGGCCAAGAGATTAATATGCCCGCTTATGAAAGAACTTTTTTAACTGTTACCAATTTATCGGTTGCCGAAAAGAGAATTTCTCCTGAATACGTCTCATACGGAGTAACTGAATCTCTCACCCCCACCCAATTAGATACTCTTAGCAATCTTTATTGGGTAATTGACATTCCAACATTAGAGCCAGTTTCCGGAGCTAAAATTGACCTTTATCGGGGTGAACAAGTTTTTTCCGGCTCTTATTACACCAATGACCAAGGCATCGCCCTTACTAAAGTAATTGCCAATTTAAAAGGAGCAATTATTACCAAGGGCGAGGATAGTACTATTATTCCTACTGCTCAGAGCAAATTAGAGTGGGTTGAAGATGCTTTTTCGGCTCGGAAAATTTATCTTTACACCGATAAACCAATTTATCGGCCCAGCCAAGAAGTTTTCATTAAAGGAATTTTCAGAATAGGCTACGATGGTAATTACGAAATTGACCAAACGAGAAAGATTCGTTTAGAAGTTTTTAATTCTAAAAATGATAAAATTTTTGAAAATCCTGATTTAGAAATGAACGATTTCGGCACTTTTAATACGAAAATTGTCTTAGATAAAAATGCACCCCTGGGAAATTATCGAGTTTGTGTCCAAACATACAGTTGCATATCCTTTGATGTTCAAGAATATGTTCCAGCTGCCTTTGAAGTTAATTTGAAAACCGATAAGGAAGAATATATTTCAAAGGATACGGTCAATTTAGACATTAATGCTAAATACTATTTTGGCGTACCCCTGGAAGGAGGAGAAGTAACCTACACAATTTCGAGTCAAAATTATTATTTTGACCGATACTCCGATGGTTATTTCGGATTTGATACCTATTGGTATTATTGGCCACCTCATCCTTATGGGGAAAAATTCATTTTAAGAGGAAAAACTTCCCTTGATGCCGAAGGCAATGCTAAGATTTCTCAGTTGCTTGATTTGGAAAAACTCTTTAAAGACAAAGACCAGAGGAAAAGCAAAATCATTATCTTTGATGTAACTGTTAAAAATACTCAGGGGCAGAGCGTTTCGGCTCAGAAATCGTTTATTTTACATGCCGGCGAATTTTATTTGGGCTTAAATGCTGATAAATCATTCCTAGCTAAAAATGAAAAAGTTAATTTGAAAGTTAAATCGGTTGATACCCAGGGAAAAGAAAAAAGAGTAACCGACATTACCCTTAATCTTTACAAAATAGATTGGATTTATTCCAAGAGACAGGAAGCAGGTGGCGGCTACCAATACAATTGGGAAAAGAAAAGAGAACCGATAAAAAGCTACAAATTCGACACCGATGGCAATGGAAATCACGCTCAGGAAATTCAAATTTCCGAAGAGGGAGAATACGAAGCAGAGATAAATGCATCAGACGAAAAGAATAATTTGGTATTTACCACTTATAACCTCTATGTTTATGGTGCGAAAGAAGTTAGCGTTAAGCCGACCACTGACACCACCTTAGAAATTGTTGCTGAAAAAGCGAGTTTAGATATTGGAGAAGAAGGAAAGATTATAATCAAATCTCCTTATCCAAAAGCTAAAGCCCTGCTCTCTATCGAAAGAGGAAAAATCTTTGAGTATCAGATAAAGGAAATCCAGGGTAATCTTTTCCAATACACCTTCCCCATAAAAGAAGAATATCTGCCCAATATTTATGTTTCTGCCCTTTTGGTGTCAGACAAACCAGAAATTAAATTCGGGGAAGTTGAATTCCAAATTAACAGAGACAGAAAAGGGCTTGACATTTCGGTCAAATCTAATAAAGAAAATTACTTGCCAGGAGAAGAAGTAACTCTGGATATTCTCACTAAAGATTATACTGGGAAAGGCATTTCGGCTGAAGTTTCCTTGGCAGTGGTAGATTTAAGCGTTTTGGCTTTAAAAGGTAATCCAAAGAAGAATCCCTTAATATTTTTCTATAACGGTTTTCCTTTAACCGTTTCGACGGCGAGCAATATCAAAAACATTTTAGTTGAAATAGAAATTCCAACAAAGGGAGGAGGCGGTTTGGAAGAAGGAGCCTTAGCCAAAAAGAAGAGAGGAGTTTTTAAAGAAACTGCTTTCTGGCAGGCAGTGGTCAGAACCGATGAAAATGGTCAAGCTCAAGTTAAATTTACCTTACCTGATAATTTAACTACCTGGCAAACAGAAACAGTTGGTGTAACAAAAGACACCAAATTGGGAGTTAATTACAAAGAATTTCTTACCAGAAAAGAATTGATGCTTTTACCTTTAAAACCGAGATTTGTGGTGCCGGGGGATACCTTCTATATCGGAGCTCAAATTTTCAATCAAAGCGCTGAAACCCAAAAAATAGTTGTAAAATTTGATAGTGAAACCCTAATTTTAAAAGACGACGAAGCTGAAAAGGAAATTAAAATTGACTCGCAAAAAAGTGGCAGTATTTATTTTGAAGTCCAGGCTTCTAACCAATTCAAGGAAGGAACTCACAAGTTTTTACTTTCTGCCAAAACTGAGAATTTAGAAGACACAGTTGAGCAGGAAATTAATATTACCCCCAACAATACTTACGAAGTTACTGTCACTGCTAATTACACTCCTTCGCCACTTTCTAAGGAATATGTTTTCCTTCCCGATAATGTAGTTAAAGACAGAGGAGATTTAACTGTAAAAAGCAGCGCAACTTTGGCTGTCTTTTTGGGCGATGCCCTAAATTATCTATTGCAATTCCCCTATGGTTGCTCAGAACAAATCGCCAGCAGATTAGATGCCATTGCCATTGTCAAAAAAGGATTAAATATACCGAACATTGAAGAAAAGTTTCAATTAGAAAAGATTAAATATCAAAATAGGGAATATTCTATAGAAGAAGCAGTTGAGATAGGGTTGGCTGAATTGTATAACAACCAGCAATTTGAC
>Ga0315296_10002991_pt1 | contig 14282 bp, 15 predicted proteins | sample YL17G14_18_MG_FD_203921 | JGI IMG/M metagenome (GOLD analysis project Ga0315296, IMG submission 203921) | Sediment microbial communities from Yellowstone Lake, YNP, Wyoming, USA - YL17G14_18 | ecosystem: Environmental > Aquatic > Freshwater > Lake > Sediment | place: USA: Wyoming | collected... | reverse complement strand
CCGCTGATCTGGGAATCGGTGGTGGCCGTGCCGCGGTTCAAGGGCAAGCAGGTCGTCGAGCTGGCGCTCTACCCCATCTCGCTCGGCTTCAAGAAGCCGGCCACCGAGCGCGGCCGGCCGATGTTCGCGGAGCCGGAGCTCGGACAGAAGATCCTCGACGACCTGACGAAGCTGTCCGCGCCGTTCGGGACGCGGATCCAAGTCCGAAACGGCGTGGGGTACGTGGACGTGTCCGCGAAGGCGACGACCGGGGCGCCCGACCCGACTCGCCGGTGAGGGCCCAGCCATGAAGCTGCGTCTCAGGGTTTCACTCACCGGTTTGAGGCGGAGCGTTGCCGGGAGTCAGGCTCCCGCCGCAATTCTCGAGCAGTCCCCGTCGGCGACACGACGACCGGGCGGGCCCGCGTCACCGGATGTCGCCCAGGTCCGCTGGGCCGCCCGAATGTGGCGCCGCCGGAACGCCGTCCTGTCGCGTAGGTTCCCCGCCTGGGTGCTGCGCTCCCAGGATGGTCCCTCACCAGGATTGACCCCGGTCGCGCGGCGGTCTAACCTCAATGCGTCATTTCCAAGGGAGCGCTGACACGGTCAAGACAGGTTCGGCGCGGCGATACTGCTGCGTCCACCGCCGCCGCTTCGCCCACCGGGCGTTGTGGGAAGGAAGCGGGGTGTCGGTCCCCGGAACACGCGCCGAACAGGGAGCCGACCGGGTTCCCCGTTCGCGCAATTGACGCATTGAGGTTAGGGGTGTGGACAAATGTGGACACGCCCCGCCGGCCGACCACCCGAGCCGAGCGTCAGGACATGGCGTTGCTCAAAGCCGCCGGGTGGACGCACGCCGCACCGTCCGGTGATATGACAGGCGGCCGGCGGCCCGCCGCTGCGCCCGGGCCCAGGGCCTCCACACTCGGCGCGATGGAGCCATGGCGCGCGTATCGATCAACGGGCATAACCGCGATCTCATCGGGTTGAAAGACATTCCTGCGGGACACACCGACTACTTCCACAGGCCTCCCAATCCGCCGCAGTTGCCAAGGGTCTGGCCGGTGTCGGGATGTGCCACCGTGTACTCCTGGCCGGTCGATCGACGGCATCTGGCTGCTTCGGGGAGCCAGGAGGTCGCGGTCGAACTGGAGAAGGATGTGGCGCCCACAGGATACCACTGATGAGCCTAAGTGAACAGTATTGGGGCTAGGAGCGTGTTTCGTGTTTCTCGGACACAGGGCACACTACCGTCCCCTGCGCCGACGCTCGGCGACAGCCGGCTCGAACTGATCTGGACGGCGCGTCACCGCAGCACGATCTTGAGGGCCATCCAACCAGTTCGGCTCCCGCCGCGCACATCCAGAGGCATGTTGTCATCGAGAACCAACTCGCGCCGACGGACCACGACCATTTGGGTAAGCTGATCACCTACGCCGCCGGCTTCGATGCTGGGGCGGTGATCTGGGTTGCACCGACGATCCGCGACGAGCACCGGCAGGCGCTCGAATGGCTCAACCGGCGCGCTTCAGACACGCACTTCTTCGCCGTGACCGTTGAACTCCTCCAAGTTGATGATTCGAGGCCGGCTGTCAATTTCAGGTTGGTCGTGTCCCCATCTGACTGGCCGCCGGACGGGGGCGACGGCAAGCCGAGCGCGAGAGGCGAAGCCTACCGGAAGTTCTTCCAGGCGCTGATCGACGAACTCCGCGTGAAGCACAAGTTCACCTCGGCAAAGGTCGGTCAGCCGCAGAATTGGTACTCGTTTGCGTCCGGCGTGGCAGGAATAACCTACAGCGCGAGCTTCGCTCAGGGCGGCCGGGTCCGAACCGAGGTGTACATTGACCGGAACGACGACAAGGCGCTGTTCGACCGGTTGCTCGCCCAGAAGGCGAAGGTCGAGTCGGAGTTTGGGGAGGCGCTCGAGTGGGAGCGACTGGACGACCGGCGCGCGTGCCGGATCGCCACCTACTTCCCCGGCGTGGTTTCGTCCCCGCCGGAGGAACTCACGAGCATTCGCACCTCGGTGATTGACCGTCTACTCAGGCTCAAGAGAGTTTTCGGGCCACTGCTGAAGCAACTAGCAGGACCGGGCCCAAGCGAACCAGCCTGATGAGAGCAAACCGAGGCGAAAGTGCCCGCTGTTGCGGGGAGGATTGTTGGAACGCCCGCCGGCCCCGCGCTCGTCGAGGCGAGATTCAGCTCGACGTGTAGCCGTGTGGCCCGGTCAGTCTGTGGCGGCTCACCTACGACGCAAGCTGGCAGGGGGCGCGGTGAGCCCGGCAGGCGCGCGAAGGGGGGATACCAGAATCGGCCCGCCTGGCGTTCGTCGCGCCTGGGGCATTCTGACGAGGATTTTCCCGCTCCGAACCGCTCCGAACGGTCCAAACGGCGAAAACGGCGCGTCCGCTCGCTACCCTGTAAAACAGGGGAATAACAGGCACGAACAGCCCAGTTCGCGGGCCGGCCTTGTCATGTCACCGGCGGTTGTATGCCAAGCCGGGGGGGGGATAGGCGGGCCGGATTCTCTGGCCGGCACGCCAATAGGGGTGGGCCTACTTCTTTTTTTTAGGGTCTACTCCAGGCTTCGGCGTGGGTGGAGGCGGCGTCGGGGGCTTTGGCGACGGTGACTTCTTGTCTGGTATTTGCATACAGCACTCTCCTGAAAAGCGAGTCTAGCATGAGCGGCCGACCCATTGAAAGGCCGGTCAGCTCGCGGCCGAATGTGGGCCAGCTCGCCGGCGGCCTGGAACCTGACAACACCTGACATCGCGGCGGCGCTCAGAACAAACGGGCGATTTGATTCTTTATTCAAAATGCGGGACGGTCAACGAATCGGGCCGCCAAGGTCCGCAAAGGTAGACGTTTCGGACCTGAACCACGGAAAAATAAACCGTGGAAAATCGGCTCTTCGTCGATTTGAGTACAGCGATGTGAGGCTGTGACCCAGCCGCCTGCGCGGGCCGCTGTTGGGTGGGCGGCCTGCTCGGCGGCCTGGACGTTGAAACGCGATCCCACTTGGCACCAGACCATCCGGTGTCGTCTTCTCTTGAAGTATAACCAACAAGAGAGGACGGGTGGGATCGCGACGAGATTGTACGTGGGTTCTGGGGTTGTCGGGGTTGTCGGGTCGTGACGGCCGAGAGCAACGGCGAGACTTGGCGCGCTTTCTGAGCCTTCAACCCATGGACTCAAACCGGTGGAGACCGATTTTTTCTTCTGTTCGAACGGCAGGTCCGCCGCGGCTTCACGATCGGCGCCGCGCGCCCACTCGCCGATCAGTGCGAGGATCGGTGCGGCCAGGTAACCAACGTCCTGCAGGCTGAACCCGAGGAACAACAGGAGCAGCAGCCCGCGCGGCTGCTGGACCAGCCCGGCGGCGCCGGCGGCAATCAGCGCCAGGGTGAGCATCAGCTCGACCCGCGCACTGCGGATCGCCCGGCGCACCCCTTGGAGCTGCGTCTTGAACTTATTGGTTCGCTGCCACGTCATCGGGAGCCCGACGAGCGCGCGCAACGATGCAGACGCGGTCGAGTACGCCAGTGCGTGGCTCGCAAAGCTGGCGCCGAGCACATCGACAAACGAGCAGCGCATCGCCCGCCGCTGGACGCACCAGCCAAGTACCTGGCTGGCAACCCCGTTCATGATGGCGGCGGCCCACACCGCGCCCGGCAGTGCGGGCTGCTCGCCGTGCAGCAGCATCGAGCCGATCACGGCGAGGCCGAGCGGCATCAACAGGAACCAGACGCCCTGCAGCAGCGGACCCAAATCGTGACGGAGGTGGTGCACCTTCTGCGCGAACAAGAGCGCGCTCGGCGCTGCCACACGGCGGGGCAGGAACATCGGCAAATGCCGCTTCAGCTCCTGGGTCGGCCCATAGGTCCAGCGGCGGCGCTGCTTCGCATACCCGCAGAACGTCTCCGGGATCAATCCGCGCCCGAAAGTCTCCTGCACGAAGACCGAAGAGTAGCCGAGGGCGTGAATGCGGGGCGCGAGCTCGGAATCCTCGGTCAGGCACCATTCGGACCATCCGCCCGCGCGCCGCAGCGCCTCTCGGCGGATGACGCACATTGTTCCGACGGTGATCGCCGCGTTCCGCTCGTTCCAGCTCACCATCATCGTCGAGAAGAAGACGCGGTACTCCCAGTAGCACATGCGCTGGTACAGGCTGTGTTGCCAGCCGCGGTAGTCGTGCGGGGTTTGCACGAAGCCGATCTGCGGATCGTCGAAGAAGCCGACGAGGGCTGCGAGGAAGTCGGGGCTGGCCTGGTAATCGCTGTCGACCAGACTGATCAATGTCGCATCAGGGGCCGTCTGGCGCAGCGCGAAATTGAGCGCCCCCGCCTTCGCGCCGGGACAGCTCTCTAGGTGAAAGAAACGAAACCGCGCGTCGCGGAGGCACCACCGCTGCACCGGTTCCCAGAGGCGCCGCTCCTGCGTGTTGTTGTCGATGACGAGCACCTCGAAGTTGGGATAGTCGAGGCGCGAGAGCGCGTCCAGCGTCTCGACCACGACGTCCGGCGGTTCGGAGCAGATGGCCACGTGCAGCGACACCTTCGGGTAGAGCACGCGCGGAGCGACCGGCAGCGCTCGCCGCGGGCGGCGCCACGTCAGGCGGCACACAACTTCGAGTTGTTCGAGAATCTGCCCGATCGGCAGGGTCGCGAGCATCAACGGGAGCCCCGCCAGCATCAGCACGCGGGTCGGGAGGCTGACCTGGAGCGCGACGATATAGGCGATGGTCCACGCCATGCCGATCGCGCACAGCTGCAGATGACCGGCAATCACCAGGCGTCCGGCAAGTGTGAAGCTGCGAAGCAAGGCCACGAGAGGCACGGCCGTTGCGACTCCTGCAGCGCCCCACAAGGCGCCGGCGCGCAGGTCGTGAGCGAAAGCGACGCTGAGCAGCACCGCGCCCGCATGGAGCACGGCGGCAATGAGAATGCCTCGCGGAATCGACTGGCCCCCGCGCAGGCGCGGCGAGCAGATCAGGTACGCAACCGACAGAACGAATACAAACGAGGCCCGCAGCAGCGGCACTTCGAACGCTACGGCCAACGGTGAACCTCCCACTCTTTGATAAGACCCGGCTGACGACACCGTAATTGATTAGCGGGGTCCTTCGACGACCTGAGGTCCTTTCCAGACGTAAGCCCGGACGGACGCGAGCAGAACCGGAATTCCGAGTGTACAGAAGGCGAAGGTGGCGTTCCCCGGCCTCGCCATGCTGTTGCCGGAGTACCAACTGTGAAGAACGCCGGCAATGACGACGAAGAGGAAGCCGAAGACAGCTATTAGTGACGCCCGGCCGCCGGCGAGCTGACCGACATTCGGCCGCGAGCTGCCCGGCCCTTCATGGGTCCGGGCCTTTCATGGGTCCGGGCTTCTATCGGCTATTTGCGGAACTCGGCCAGCCGCTCCTCTGCAGCTTGCACCTCGGCCTTCAAGTCGGCAAGGTAAGCTTCCAGCTCAGCGATCTGTTCTGCCTTGGTCTGGTAGCGACGCCGAAATCCGCCGGCTCCGCTGCAGCAATGACCGCACTCACAGTGCCCGCCCCCACAGTTGCAGTCGCACTCGCAGCCTTCATCACACCTGCAGCTATGGCGATCGTGGCCGTGACGATGCCCGTGTGCTTCTCCGCAGCGCATAGTTGCCCTCTCTTTCTTTTCCCTCTAACCAGGATTTCCCTCTTGCCTGGGATTTCCATTTTGGCCATCCGGGATGCGCACAGTTATACCCCCGCGGCCCTCCGGGTGCGGCCAGATTGTTTCGTCGTACATTCTTCACGCTCTCGAGACCGTCAGCTGGGTCCACATCGAGGTCGAACCCACCGTAGATCCGGGTCTATAGGGGTTCCGGGCTTCCATGGGGTCACCCGCCGGAAATCAAAAGCTGATCGTGAAAACGGCGGTGACTCCAGCGACGCGATACGGCGAGCGTGATTCGGCGCTCGTGATGACCAAGCCACCAAAACGACTCGGTGATGCTCTCTCGGCGAAGAGAGAGGCGGTCGATGACGGTCACTACTTCAGCAACCTACTAGACATCTTCCAAGGGTGACATCGTCACGGCTGAAGCAAGTTTCTGTGCCGACCTTGGAATCTGTCTTAGGCGCGGCCGTGTGACCGCCGCGCGCTATTAGCGAAGATCCGCCGCTGCTGGCCTCCTCACCTGGGGCTCGGCGGTTTGAGGCGGAGCTTTGATAGAAGTCTGCCTCTATTGGCTGCGGCTGAGCCGGCCCTACTGTGCCACCGCAGGGAGCATCTTGGGATCGCCGGTGCTGATGCACTGCGGGTGACCGAATCCACCTTTGCTCTTCCCGCTGTTGTCGAGGTCGAACACGATGTTGTCGGGCCGCTCTTTGTCGCCCGACACGCCGCCGACTCCTGCGAGATGATCGAGATTCAGATTCTTTCGAATGAGCCAGGCGATGTTGTGATCCGCGCACGAGGTGTCGCCGCTCACGCCGAGACCGCCGACCATTTTCTTGTCGGCCGCAAACAGCCCGAGCCCGCCTCCGAACACATTGACGCCGCCGACGCGGCCGCCGTCCATCGGATCGGTCGGCGTTCCGTACCTCGCATACGGGCCGCGGTAGGCCACCGTTGTATCAACCGGATTGCTGAACTGCAGGCCGAAGAGGCTGCCACCGGGCTGTACAGCGGAGTACAAGTTCGCGGTTGACAGCGCGAGGCCGTTGGCCTGACCTGAGCCGCCAGCATTGGACGATGAATCGAGACCGAACGCGTTCGCCGTGCTCGCCTTCTGAGCCGAAATCACGCGGCTGCCCGGCCACTGCGCCGCGCGATCCGCCCCGGAAAACGCCACCGCGCACACGACGCCGTCGCGATCGACGATGGTGGCCCACATCTGGTTGTTGAGCCCGCTTTTCTCGTCCGCCGTGGCCTTGTCGAGCGCGGCCTTCAACGCAGCGTGATTCGGCAGCGCGGCGCACCCGTTTGCCTCGGCGGGCGCCGGAGCCTGCTCGGCCGCTTGACCTGACGGGGGCGCGGGCGTCTGTGTACACGCAGCAGCGAGAAGATAAGAAAGCCCCAGCACGACGGCTGCCGCTCGGCCGAACAACTGTCGATCGAACATATGCCCTCCTGAATTCAAGGTCCACCATTGCTCGACTGATCTATGCGCTGCAGACTGCCAGCAGATCGGCCAGCCTGAACTGCGTGTTCAGCCCCTGTCGGGAGTCGCTCAGGTGCTCCGCGATGAAAGTCTCCAGCCCCAATCGCTCATCCAACTCGCGGACCAGAATCAGGCCGGCGTCAGACGTGACGCGCGATCCTTGGAACGCGACCTTCAGGAAGCCGTTGAACGTGAACTGAAAGGGCTCGGTTTCTTTTTCACCCACAGGGTGTCACCCTCCGTGGCGGGGTTCCTCGCATCGGAACCCGCAAAATCAGGGCGCGGCGAATGGTCTAGGAGCGTGTCCGAGTAATAGCGTTTCGCACCGAGGCGTGTGCGTGGCACTCTACTTGGTTAGGCGAAAAAGCGCAACTCCGTGAGCGTTGTGACGATGAGTCCGCGATTCAGACCGGACCAACTCCACCGGTGTCAGTCGTCTGTCATTACTCGGACGGACTCCTAGAAGTCTTGACTGAATCGAATCTGGGTTAATGAGTCAAGTTTTCTACGCGGCAATCTTCACCTCTTTCAGAAATAGATCGAGCGCCTGATCGAGCCGCTGGTACGCCGTGGCCCCGGCCCGCGTGGCAGCGGGCGCACCGTCCAAGGCAAACGTCGGGCGGAGGGCCCGGGCGTAGAGGCGCACGAAGAAGAGCGCCGCGCGCGCGCCGGCCGTGGTGACGCGATAGCGATGCGTCTTCGGCACGCGTTCGATGAGTCCATGCAGACGCAGGCGACGCAGATCGTAACTGAGGGCACCGGGTCCGTAGGCGGCGAGGGGCAGCCCTTGGAGCGCCGCGACGTGCGCCCGGACGTCGCGTTGTCGGAAGCCGGCCGGCGGCAAGGCGAAGAGACACAGCGCGTGCATGAGCGCCAAGGCCCGGCGGTCCCCGAACCGCAGGCCCGACGCGCGTTGGGTGCCGACGACCGCGGGGACGAGGATCGCCTAAAACGCGTCGTCGCCGATCAGACAGTCATGGCTCAGATGCTGGACGCACAAGAGGCGTCGGTTGGCGGTGAAGCCGATCTCCCGCAGGGCGGGGAGATTGCTGAGCAAGCGGCCGATCCCGAAGTCATACGTGTTGTTGATGGTGGTCTCGGTGCGCAGGGCCTGACCCTCTTTGTGATACTGCTTCACCTTCGACGCTTTGTACTGCACGTGCAGCGACGGGGTCACGCCCTCCGTCAACACCCGCGTGCGGAAGCGCCCCGGGGTGGACCGGATGACGCGCCGGTCGAAGATCAATTGCACCTGGTCGGGGCGGCCGCCATCCAGATTCTCTCGGATGACTTCCTCGAAGAAGGCCCGTCCCGTCACCGGGCGATCGAGGACCTGGGTCAGCGCGAACTCCGCTTGCAGGATCGACAACTGGTACCGATACCCCGCCGTCCGCTGCGCCGGCGTGAACGGATGGGGCACACGGGCCAGCCACTTCCGAAACGCCCGCTCAATCGTCGCGGCGTCAAACTGGTCGGCGATCGCCTGCACCCGCGCGGGCGCGGCACAGGACCGCACGCCGTTGTCCAACGGCTCAAAGGCGATGCGCCGCCGCGTCAGCTGCCGCTTGAGCCATTCGTGCCCGTTGAGGCACAGCTTGGCCGGATAGGGGAAATACGTACAGAACTTGAGAAAGAGCGGCCCCAGGTCGCGGTCGAGGATGTAGACGTCGTAGTGATTGACCATCGCCGTCGATCGAATGATCCACGGGTACTTCTTCCCCTGCGCATCGGTCCGCTTCTCGGTGCGGAAGACCGACGCCTTCTCCTGCGCCTTGCCGACGAAGAGCACCCCCTCCTCCCCCGTGAAGGCGGCCAGGTACCGCTGCGCGACGTCGTCTTTGCGCTGCCCCTTGGTGAACGTCACCAGATCCACGCCCTGCTCGGTCGCGAACCGTTCCAGCGCCGCCGCGAAGGCCCGACTCGTCGGCGCGATCATCGCGGTCGACGGCACCCGACAGCCCAGTTGGGTCTTCACGAACCAGACGAAGCCCGCGCCCGACTGCACCGACGGCACATACGCGTTCAGATACAGCCGGTCGATACACTCAAGCTCGAACGTAACGTGTTTTTCAAGGATCTCGGCGACAGATTTGCGTACCATAGTCTTGGAGCTCCTGGCGCACGCGGCCCACGTGGCCACCGACCCCAAGAGGGTCTATTACTTCGGCGCAGGGTGCAAGCCCTGCCGGTGCCTGGGAGCTCCTCTCCAGCCCCCAGACATGCTCGGCGGTCTGAGGCACAGCCTCGCTAACACTACTCTGTCAGATGTGCCCGCTGGCACCGAGCGTCGCTAGCTCGTGACGTGTGGTGCAGACCGCGCGCTGACGTGGGTACCGGCGCTCGGCGACACCGCGACACACCGCGGCGCGGCCGAGGCTGGAGTGGGTGGGGCGTGTGAGAGGGGGCGGCGAGGGACGCGGCGAGGAGCCAGCGCGTGCCGGACGGAATCCGGCTGGTCGTCACCCACCCCGGGGGCACCCAGCTGCGTCGGTACTCCTGCCATGACAAGGCGGATGATAGCAGGTCAGCCCATGATCAACACTGGTTTTGCCTCCGTGGACCACGAGAGCACCGGCGGTCAGTCAGCCCTCAGCTAGCCGGTCCCTCTCGGTGGATCTTCGGGACGCGCCGCAGAAACTTCAGCCACTCCTGATGCCGATGCCGAGCTTGACATTGCCCGATCACTTTGCCGTCCAGCACATTCAACGCGGCAAACAACGTCGTGGTGCCGTTGCGTTTGTAGTCATGCGTCATCGTGCCGCAACGGCCTTTCTTCAGGGGCAGGCCGGGCTGTGTGCGATCCAACGCCTGGATCTGGCTCTTCTCGTCCACGCACAGCACGACCGCCTTCTGCGGCGGATTCAAATAGAGACCGACCACATCCGTCAGCTTGGCCAGAAACCTCGGATCACGCGACAACTTGAAGGTCCGGTGGAGATGCGGCTTGAGATTGTGCAACTGCCACAAACGGTTGACCGTGTTCTTGCTGACGCCCTGTGCCGCCGCCATGGAGCGGCAACTCCAATGCGTCTGGCCTGGAGGGCGGTCCTGGAGGGTCGCCGTGATCAGGCCATCGCGTTTCGCGAGGGATTCCTCATCAGTCCGGCGGAGTGCGAGTGGCTCCATACGCAGGGGCGGCGTCCGTCGTAAAGGCGGCGGTGAAGGAGGATTCCGATGTCCGACAGCCCTTCTGCGTCGATGTCGCCGTCCGTGAGTGAGTCCCCGTCGGCATCGGTGTCGCCGTCGGTGAGCGAGAGCCCGTCGCTGAGTCCGAGCCGACGGGCAGACCTCGGGACGTGAAAACGTTCAATGGTCTGGGCGCGCCCGCGAGCGCCCGCCGTGTCTGATAAGGGGCATTATCAGAGGTTCCTTCCGCCGCTGACGTTCGCCCCCACCCGCAAGGCCGCTCGCACCCGGCGCCGCTCGTCCTCGCTGAGCCCCGGCCCATTCCCCACGTAGGCTAGGATTGCATCGACCAGCACGCGCCATTGGGGCCGACCGAGCACGTAGCCGGCCGCGTCGAGCTGAGCCCGCACCTCGGGTGGGAGCCGGATCGTCATCCGTGGGTAGTCGCTCAGCTTCTCGCCGGGCCGAAGGCCCGTAGGGGGATGCCCCATCCGTGGACGCGCACGTGTCGCCTACCTCCGTCCTCGACTGGTGGTGACCGGCGCACATTCCCGTGGTAGCCGAGGCATGCCCGGTCGTCGGACGGGAAGAACCACCCCGGCAGGGACCAGATGCGCTTCGGCTTCTGCCGTCGGCCGTAAGACACAGCCGGTCGCGGTAGATGCCGTCGGTCATGTAGTAGCCCTCGCCGTCCTTGAAGCCCTCCCGGAGGATGGCCCGGGCCTGTGGAGTCCGGTGAAAAAGGCGCATCGGTAAGGTCCGTTGGATCAGGGGCTTGTCGTCGTGGATCGCACTACTTGCACTTCTGGAATTCGTATTCGTCGCATTCCCCCGACATCTCACGTCGCGGCAATCCGATATAGGGATCACGTTCGGCTAGCCACACGTGATACCCCCTTGATCCAGCCATTTCCGGTAGGCAACCTCGTGCACCGTTTCTGGTTGAGCCTCGCCACGACTGGCCGTGTTGGCTCAGTTATCCGGCAAGTACACGGACAAGAGAGGCTGTGTTGATTGTGCACAGAAACCAGCGTAGCCTTCCCGTATGCTGGAATGGCTGCATCTTGCTTCGACGATCAATGGCGTCTTGGGTCTGCTAGCGCGTGTGAACAGACTCAGGCATGTAACCATCCCGCTGGCGTCAGTATTCCGCCAACTTGTGTTTGAAGTTCAGGAACTTCGCGTGGCCCGGTTCGCCCCGGGGACGCCACACGAGTACAGGATGCTGCAGGTGTGGATCCGGAATGCCTTGCCGGTTGATGCGCGCGGCGTGCGCTTCCAGACTCGATGGGTTCTGGAATCCTCGTTGCTCAACGTGCGGACCGAACACGGCCTGTGGTTGCAGGTACTGAACCCAGACATGGCGAATTTCTCTCTCGGCGCCACAACGGAGATTGACCTAATGAGCAACGGGGCACCCCAACATGTCGGGGTCGCGGTCAAGTACGACGACGATGAGGAAGCCTACATCGTCACACCGGTTGGCCACCATCGACTCAGGTTTGAGACACGCACGTGGAAGCACATCCCGGCGGCCTTGAGGCCCGGGGTGTACAACGTCGATCTACTCTTCCTGGCGCGCGGAGGGAAGAAAACCTCGATTCGGCTAAAGGTAACAAATTCCGGACGGGGTGGTGGGCTTGGATACGAGTTGTTGTCGGGGCACCTTGCCGCCGCCTAGCCTGGAATCCACAATCTCGGTTCGACCTGCTCAGACGCCACCGAGACGTGATGCAGAAGACGTGGCAGTGAACACGAGGACCGGCAGTGAACGTCAATCTGCGGCAACCGCCATCCGGATGGGGTGATGACAGCCTGTCCGAGTTCATCGACAAGACGCGGAACAACGTCTTTGCGTCCTTCGAGCGTCTACGGCCGCAGTACAAGCGACTGGCCGACATCGATTCGGCGTTTCGCGTGATCGGGCAGAATCTAGACAATCCTCCCGATTGGTTCACCGCTCTATTCCTGTTTCGCGCACACTCGTCGTACCTGGGCGGGGCCCATTTAGCGTTGGCTGGGCAGCTTCCGGAAGCGTACATGCTGCTCCGTGGCTGTTTGGAGAACGGGCTCTACGCCTTCTACTTCCACCGGAATCCGGACAGCCGTGATCGCTGGCTACGGCGTCACGAGGGCAACAGTGCCAAGAAGACCGTGCAGAGCGAGTTCCAGATTCGGGCGCTACTGCGGTTGTTGGACAGACATGAAGGCAAGGTGGCGGTCGTTGCCCGGGATCTGTACGAACGAACCATCGACTTCGGCGGACACCCCAACGAACGAGCGTTGACGCAGGTGTTGAAGTTGTCGAAGAGCGACGATGGAAGGCGGCTGGATCTGAACTACCTGACGGGCCACACCGAGGCGATGGATCTGTGCCTGAAAACGACGATGCAGGTAGGCGTCTGGGCGCTGATGGTATTCGACCGCGTCTTCCCGGAGCGATTCGCCCTGTTGGGCTTATCCGATTCCCTGAAGCACCTACAGGAAGGTCTCTAGCGAAGCTTCGCCTCAAACCGCCGAGTGAACACGTGTCCCCTGGTGCTGCGAAGCTTCGCGAGCCATCACGGCTCCGGGACAGCACGAAGGATGGTGAGGATGTTGGCGCCAACCCGAACGATTGGCGTACCCCGCGGCTGGGGTAACATCATCGGCCTTCCCGCCAAGGAGGGTCAGATGACGCCCAACATCGCCGACATTATCCGCCATCACGTGTCGCTGGAGGTCCGCTGTCTCGATCGCCTCTACCTGCAGGCGTACCTCCCCAAGCTCCAGACCTCGGGCGGCCTGTGCTACTTCCTGCACGACCACCTGGGGTACCCGATTCCGTCGCCGGCGTTGTTCAAGCCGCTCCACGATCGCTTCGTCACGGCAGTCGACCGCTTCGTCGCCGCGCATGGGCTTCCGGTCGAGCACTTCGAGCCCCGGCAACGCAAAGACGACGTGGTGGCCGCGTATCGCACCCGATTCACCGCCCGCGAGGGGGTCGTCGTGGTCGGTGTCGCGCAGGAGAAGATGCGGTCCTTCAAAGCCCACAAGCGACCGGGCCCCGCCGTCTCGTTCGACTTTTCGCGCCAGTCCGTCGCGGTGAATCATTACTACTTCTACGTCCAGGACCGGGAGTGGGGGCCAGCGTTCCTGAAGATCGGCACCTATCTCCCGTATCCCGTGAAGATCTGTCTGAACGGCCACGAGTGGGTCAAGCAACAGCTCCGCCGGGCGCGTCTGTCCTTCGAGAGTCTCGACAACGGCTTCCTGGCCTGTGCGGCGCCCGAGCGCCTGCAGGCCCTCTGTGACCGGCTCGCCCCGACCGACGTCCAGGCGTTCTTCGATCGCTGGTCGCAGCGCCTCCCCTGGCCGCTGACAACGGCCGACCGCGCCGCGGGCTATGGCCACCGCCTGGCGATCAACCAACTCGAAGCCAGCCTGACCCAGGTCTTTGATCGCCCCGTGCAAGGCCGCCACTTCTTCGAAGCGGTCATTCGGGAGAATCTCGACCTCGGGCGGCCGGACCGCGTCGGTTTGCTCTTTCCCCTCCGGATCACCCGCACCACGCCGCCCCCCGCCTACGGGTACCGCAGCCGCGTCCTCACGGAGGGTGTCGAACCCAGTCTCCACGTCGAGTACAAATCCTCGCACGTGAAGCAGTACTTCAAGGAGCAACGGGCCCTGCGGACCGAGACCACCATCAACAATCCGAACGACTTCTACATCCGGAAGGGCGTCGACAACCTCACGCATCTCCGCGACCTCGGGCAGGGCGTCAATCGTAAGCTGCTCGAGGTCGAACGCCTCAGTCACCACTGTGTGCTGACCCAAGAGGCGCTCGACCGGCTCCAGCGGCCCACGGTCGAAACCGGGCAACATGTCTCCGCGCTCCGCTTCGGCGACCCGCGGGTGATGGCGCTGTGCCAAGCGATCAGTGGGTTTGCGCATCTGCCCCGGGGGTTCCGCAACCGCGACCTGCGGCCCCAGGTCGAAGCTTTACTCGGCCGCCCGTACTCCTCAGCCCAGATGACCTATGACCTCAGACGACTCCGGCT
>Ga0315296_10002990_pt1 | contig 14283 bp, 12 predicted proteins | sample YL17G14_18_MG_FD_203921 | JGI IMG/M metagenome (GOLD analysis project Ga0315296, IMG submission 203921) | Sediment microbial communities from Yellowstone Lake, YNP, Wyoming, USA - YL17G14_18 | ecosystem: Environmental > Aquatic > Freshwater > Lake > Sediment | place: USA: Wyoming | collected... | reverse complement strand
GCTTTGAATTCACCGGTCTTTGCCTTTAGCGCCTCATCATCGAGTTTCATTACTTGCTCTTCAAATTGGCCTGCCTGCTGCGCGATCGGCGAGTAGACCCTTTTCAAGAGCCGCTCATTGCGAGAGCCGAAAATTTTCAAAAGAATTTTGCTTACTTTATCAAGCATCTATTCTTTCACTCTTGTTACGTACTGGCCGGACCGCGTATCGACTCGCACAATGTCACCGACTTTGATGAAAGACGGCACCTGCACAATCACGCCGGTTTCGAGCGTTGCCGGCTTGGGCTGGCTGGTCGCAGTGCCACCCTTGACCTCTGGAGGCGTATTGGCGACCTTGAGGTCCACCGTGTTAGGCAAGCTGACTACAACAGGCCTGCCTTGGTACGTACTGACCTGCAGTTGAGTATTTGGCTTAAGATATTTCTGCCCGTCACCGAAAGCGTCATCATCGAGAGTGACTTCCTCATAGGTTTCCGTATCCATCAGGATGTGCTCACCCCCGGAGGAATACAGGTACTCGTATGTCCGCTTATCAAGCTCGACATCTTCTATGGTTTCCTCTGAACGTATACGAACATTTTGAATCGAACCGTCCGTCAGACTTTTTAGCTTCGTTTGGTAAACCGCACCACCTCTGCCACCGAGTCTGACGTGTTCAAAATCAATGATGGTATATAGTTTGCCATCGATCTGAATAGTCTGGCCTTTCTGCATCTGCGATGCTTTCATTTTTTACTCCCTGTTTCGAATAACTTGCGAGGTAGCTTTCACTGCCGTCCCAACCTTCACCTCCAGATGGGTAACGAAGATTTCGTTGTGAAGGCGTTCTCTCATTTCTATCGTGTTTTATAATCGCAGAGCAAGTATTGCAAAACTGTGGCAAAATGTCAAGAAAGCAAAACACGGGAGACGGATAAGAAAAAGTAAAATGCAAAAATTCAAATCAGGCGAAGAAAGACTATCCTTGAAAAGAAAAAGTATAATATTAAAATACTAACGATCAAAGCTGAAAGCGTCTCCTAATTCAAGGCTAATTCTATTTCATTCTTCCTGAAACATGGGCTATGTAATATCGGTGATGAAGCAACTTTATGGGTGAAGTGAAAAATATTAGGGCACCGGGTGGTCAAAAGCCCCAAGTATTGGACTTTGATCCCGTGAGCGCTGCCGGAGAGGTTCTCTTCGAGAAGTTGAATACCTCCGCCAAGGGTCTTTCTGAAGCGGAAGCAAAAAGACGTCTCGAGGAATACGGCTATAATGAACCTGCCAGAAAAAAGAAAAGAACTATCCTCTTTCAAATTCTTTCAAAATTTCTCAATCCTTTAGTTATCGTGCTTTTGATTATCGCTGCATTTTCGTTGTTCTTTGGCGAAGAGATTAGTGCGTTTTTGGTTATATCGATGGCAATTATGAGCGTGTTTCTTTCTTTTATTCAGGAATATCGCGCTGGCAAAGAAGCAGAGAAGCTCAGTGAAATGGTGCGTGCCACTGCAACTGTATATCGTAACGGCAAAGCAAAGGAAGTAAAAATCAGAGAGATAGTACCTGGAGACACTGTAGATTTATTTGCCGGAGATATGATACCGGCAGATTTGCGCATAGTATCCTGCAAAGATTTATTTATCAATCAGGCATCATTAACCGGAGAATCATTTCCTATAGAAAAAATTGCCGAGCCAATACATCCTAAAAGTAGAGCTATATCTGAGCTGACTAACATCGCTTTTATGGGCTCGAGTGTAGTGAGCGGCACGGGACTGGGTGTGGCTGTAAAAACAGGCATTGCCACTCAGTTCGGTGAGCTTTCACGTAAGCTTGCCACCATGGTGGTAGAAACCAGCTTTGATAAAGGTATACGCAAGTTTACTTGGCTTATGATTCGCTTTATGCTTTTTTTAGTGGTCTTTATCTTTGGCATAAATGCTTTACTAAAAGGTGACTTTATCGAGGCGCTTCTTTTTTCTTTGGCGGTTGCTGTGGGCCTCACTCCTGAGATGCTTCCAATGCTGGTAGCAATAAATCTTGCCAAAGGTGCAATAGCAATGTCCAGGAAACAAGTCATTGTGAAACGCTTGAGCTCTATACAGAACTTTGGCGCGATGGATGTGCTTTGCACCGATAAAACAGGGACTCTTACTTTAGACAGGATTGTTCTGGAAAAACACTGTGATGTAGCAATGAGAGAAGATGAGGATGTTTTAAGGTTTGCTTATATTAACAGTTTTTACCAGACAGGCCTTAGAAACATATTGGATAGGGCTATCCTCAAGCACGAGAAATTATTAGTAAAGAAGTATAAAAAGGTTGATGAAGTACCTTTTGATTTTTCCAGAAAGATAATGTCGGTAGTCGTTGAGGTGAATGGTAAACATACTATTGTTACCAAGGGCGCACCTGAAGAGATTTTTAGAAGGTGCACAAGATTTGAATTAGACGGCGAAACATTAGATATGCAAGATTTGATACTTACAGATTTAAAACAGGAATATAACAACCTAAGCGCAGACGGCTTTAGAGTTCTTGCTATTGGGTATAAGGATGTGGAAAATAAAAAAGATGTATATTCGAAGGATGATGAGCAAGACCTAATCCTGAAAGGATATATCGCCTTTCTGGACCCACCCAAGTCGACAGCGAGAAAAACAATCGGAGTATTAAAAAGTCTCGGAATAGAATTCAAGATTTTAACTGGCGACAACGAATTGGTGACCAAGAGGATATGCAGCGAAGTCGGCCTTGACGTCAAAGGATTAGTTGCCGGAGACGAGGTGGAAGATTTGAGTGATGAAAAACTCAGGGAATTGGTAAAAACAACGTCTATTTTTGCGAGACTTTCACCTTTGCAGAAGGAGAGGATAATTCATGCGTTACACGAAAATAAACATATTGTGGGTTATTTAGGGGACGGCATAAACGATGCACTTGCTTTGAAAGCTTCAGATGTGGGGATTTCCGTAAATAACGCCGTTGATATCGCCAAGGAATCCGCGGATATAATCTTGCTCAAGAAAAGCCTTATGGTGCTGGAGGATGGTGTTATAGAGGGCAGGAGGACCTTCGGCAATATTCTTAAATACATCAAGATGGGGTCAAGCTCGAATTTCGGCAATATGTTTAGTATGATGGGTGCAAGTTTGTTTTTGCCGTTTTTGCCTATGCTGCCCATCCAGATACTATTGAACAACTTTCTTTATGATTTGTCGCAGGTGGCCATTCCTTCCGATGAAGTGGATAAAGAATATCTACTAAAGTCGAGGCCCTGGAATGTAGATTACATCAAAAAGTTTATGATTTTTATTGGTCCTATTAGCTCCATATTTGATTTTGTAACCTTTGGAGTATTGTTATTTGTTTTTCATGCTTCCCAGCCTCTTTTTAGTACAGGATGGTTCTTGGAATCTCTTTGCACTCAAACACTGGTTATTCATATAATTCGCACCGGTAAAATCCCCTTTATTGAAAGTAAGGCCAGCCAGTTCTTGATATTTAGCTCTGTTTACATCGTGACAATAGGATTAGTAATACCGTTTACTCCTCTGGGCAAATTTTTTGGATTTGTCAGTCCGCCACTAACATATTTTATAGCCCTCTTCCTTATAGTTGTTAGTTATCTCTTTTTGGTCCAGATAGCAAAGAAATGGTTTATTAAAAAATATGGTTATGAGTAATTGCTCATCTGGGCTATAAACTCTCACAAAGTTCTCGGAGCAGGGCTTGTAATTTCGCGGGCCTAATTTTCGTGGGTCAGTTGTCTTTAGAGTTTTTCGTTTTCAGTGTTAGGTCTTGCGTTTTGCCTTTTTGGATTTTTTTGAAGTTATGCCTTTCTTTTTTTCTGCGGCGGGTGTAACCAGCGGCTTGACAGGTGCCAGATTCAACTGCCGGGCGGGGACATTCACCGACACTATGAACACTTTCATTGGTTGGCCCAGGCGAATGGTGCAGCCGGAGCGCTGGCCGGTAATGCAGTGCGCTCTTTCGTTGTATTTCCATTGGTCCGGCCCCAAACCCTCCAGGCGGATAAGGCCCTCGATGCCGAACTTGCGCGACTGCACAAATACGCCAAAGTTAGTAAGGCCGGTAACGACACAATCAAGCTCATCTCCGATTCTTTTGCTTAGCATCTGCAATATAAGCACCTTTGTCAGCTCTTCTTCGGCGTCCTCAGCTCGTTGTTCCGTGAAGCTGATGTGTTCTCCGACTTGGACCAAATCTTGGCCGGCTGCGATTTGCCTGGCCCGACCTAAGCGATTTTGCAGGTGCCATTGCAAAAGCCGATGAACCAGCAAATCTGCATAGCGCCGTATGGGGCTGGTAAAGTGACAATAGTGACTCGAAGCCAGCGCATAGTGGCCTATATTCAGCGGAGCGTACCGAGCTTTTTCCAGACTTCGCAGCACCGCCAGGTTTACCGCCAGCTCACAGTCAGCCCCTTTGACAGCAGCCAACAAATCCTGCATGGCGGCACGGCCAGGGTTTCGCGGCATGCTAAAGCCGAACCCTCGGACAAGCTGGGCGAGATTTTTCATGCTCAAAGCATCTGGCTCCGGATGAATCCGCCGCATAAAAGGAACATTCAGCCGATCCAGAAGCGACGCCACCGCCTCGTTGGCCTCGACCATAAACATCTCGATTATCGTGTGCGGATAGCTGGTATCGGCCGGGTGAGCGTCCACAACCCTTCCGGCTTGGTCCATTACCAATTCTGTCTCAGGCAAATCCAGATGTATCATTCCATTTTTTATTCGTCGCTCTTCGATTGCCCGGCTGAGCATCTCCATATTTTTTAGCAGTTCAGCCACCCTGGGCTTTGCATCTTTTGTGTGACCTTTCAGGATTTTGTCAGCCTGCTGGTAAGTCAGGCGCTGTGTCGAGCACATAATGCTGTTGGCGAACTTGCGGGATAAAACGTTGCCCTCCGGGTCGTAGGTCAAATACACGCTTTTGACGAACCGTTTCTGGCCGGGCTGAAGACTACAAACGCCGTTGCTTAAAACCTCCGGCAGCATAGGTAGGGTTTTGCCGGGCAAATAAGCACTGTTTCCACGATTTTTTGCCTCGGCGTCCAGCGGGGAGTCAGCCGGCACAAAGTGACTCACATCCGCAATGTGGACTCCCAATATCCAGTTACCTTGGGCATCTTTTTCGAGGCTTATCGCATCGTCAAAATCTTTTGCATCAGGCGGGTCTATCGTGATGATCACTTTCTCAGTTATATCCCCTCGGCCGTCAAGCCGCTCCGGGTCGAATCCACCAGCGGCTTCGTGTGCCTGATCGAGACAGTCAGCGTCGAATTCGCTGGGCAAGTGATACTGGCGAATTATCGATTGTGTCTCAGCTTCATACTGTCCGGCTCTTCCAAGCACCTCGATAATTACGCCCCGTGCCAGGTATTTTTCAGTCGGATAGGAAAGTATCTCTACCACCACTTTGTCTTTTTGTCTGGCGTTTTTTGCACCGACATCGTCAACAGAAATTGGCTCGACAAAACTGCTGCCGTCCGGCTGAATAATCCATCCGTCAGGTTCCTTTAGCAAGGTGCCGACGAATCTATTATTTGCGCGCTGCTGGACCTCAATTACCTGGCCTGTGTACCGAGGCTGTCCACCCCGTTGGTCTTTTCTGACGACTCGGGCAGTAACTATGTCCCCGGTCATTGCGCCGCCCGCTGCATCTTCGGGCACGAACAGATCGCCGTGCGCGGTCGGCTCAAGTGGTGTCACGAAGCCAAATCCTTTGGGATTGGCTCTGAATGTCCCTATAACCAGACTGGATAGCGCCGGCAGCATAATCGAGCTGCCCGCACCTATGACTATGTGCCCGGCCCGGCGCAGATGTTCAAGTGTCTGTTTGAATTGTGGATAATCCTCTGGACTTACGGCTAAAACCCTGGCCAACTGTCCGGCCTTGAGCGCTCGATAGTCGGGATGCTTCAAGAAGTTGATTATTCGCTTTTCATGAACTTCGGGCATTTGTTGCAAGCGAATCTCGTAAAGCGCACATTCATCCTTGCCAGGCGTTGGCGCTCCACGAGATAAGAACTCCTATGCTTTGGTTGCCTTGAGGCTATTAAGTCTTCTGGCAAGACGTGATTTCTTTCGGGCAGCAGTTTTTTTGTGCATGGTGCTGGTGGCAGCGACTTTGTCCAGCTTCTGGGCTACAAGCCGGTACTGTTCGCTCGCTGCTTCGATGCTTGCGCTGCTCAGTGCGGTCTCAAAACGCTTGATTTGGGTCTTCACCTGTCTTTTCCGTGCGCGATTGATCATTCTTGTTTTCGCGTTTTGTCTGACTCTCTTTTTTGCTGATAACGAATGTGCCACTGTAGTCTCCTACTAAACCGGTACATACATTTCGAATAAACCCCACTTAAACCTTCCAACAATTACGTTCCGGCTTTGCTCTTGGCCTCATACCAAACGTACAGATGAAAAAGGGGATTCACAAATCTATACTCACCCTTAACCTCGGCGTCGTCAACAATCCCAAGTTTTTTTATTCTATTAAGAAAATTGTCCAAGTTTTTCTGTTCGTCTGCCGGTATTTCCTTAAGAAGCTCTTGCCGTTTGAAAGCGCCACCTATAGGGAGTTTCTTACCTATTCGCCACAGAATAGAAGAATACGTCTTACTTCTCAATACTTTAGATATCTGTGGATCGATGTATTTCTTGCCGACAGTCCGCGCGGCCTCCATTATGCCCAGCTTCGCATCACCAAGATCAATATTGCTATCAGTGTCCTGCCAGAAAACCGCATCACCAACTTCGTGCATGAGCATTGGATAGCCACCTGATAATTGAACCATAAGGGATAGAGCCTCATTCGATACAGTAATCGATTCTTCTGCAAAAGTCTTCCCGAAGAACTCTCTGGATTCACTCTCGTTCATAAGAGGCAGCTCAATAATGTCAAAAATTCTTGCCACTGAGGGCTGATGCTTCAGCAGGTCTTCTCTTCTATCATGTATCCCAACCAAAATCAGAAGAAGGGGAATCGACTGCCTCGATGTTGCTATGCTGTCCACTGTGCTCTTCAAAAACATAGAGAACTCGCGCAGGTCAGTTACGCCATTCAGATCATCCATAATGACAAGCAAACCATTTTTGCCATTTTCCTTCGCGCCCTCATAGACATGGCGTAACGCGGGGATAAACCCGTTCACAAGCTCTCGCAGGTCGGATTTGTTATCGGTAAGTTCAACTCCTACAAAAGGCAGATTTACTGACTTAATGTATTTGCAGAAGGCTTGTTTGAGTTTCTCAAAGGTGGACTTATCGCAACCCTCCAGGAGACGCTGAAAAACTATGCCCGCGATATCCTCTAAACTCCTGGCCGGCCCCATATAACAGTAAGCGCTAAGTAAGGTCTCCTTCTCCGCTAAGTGATGCGCATACCAGGCTAACGAGCTTTTGCCTATCCCACGTTCGCCGGTGATAAAGATATTCTCGTTTCTGCCTGAGAGTGTCTGCCTGATGGCTCTCTGGAGCCTTTCGATCTCCTTACGGCGCGCGACGAAATACTCAACTGGAACAGGTTTACCTGGCGTAAAAGGACTTTCTCTCGCAGTAATTTCTGCCATTTTCAAGTCTCTTTTTGACTTTCGCGCAATTTATCTACTCGCTGGCTGACATCCTTGTAGGCAAAATCAACCTGAGCGATCTTGCGATAAAGTTCCAGTGCGTTTTCCTTCTGCCCGTGCTCTTGGTAAGCGCGGGCCAGATTGTACCGTAATTCCTTGGCCAGGTCGTCATCTTTTATCTCATAGGCTTCTATCGCTTCATTGAAGACATCGATTGCATCTGTAAGCCAGCCCTTCAGAAAAAAGCACAGGCCTATCTTATTCATCGCTGATATCTTGCGTCTTGGATCCTTCTGCGCCTCCTGGAGTAAAGGTATCGCTTCATTGTATTGCTTGATCTGCATTAAACGAACGGCGTACTCATACTTGGCCGGCAGGTCGGTAGGATAGTTCTGTACGCTGAGGCGGAAGTGCTCCAGTTCAAAGTTGTTTAGCTGCGCCGACAATTCTGCCAGCGCGGACTTGGCCTGAGCATCATGCGGGTTAGTCTCGATGGCGGCTTTTGCCTTTCTTATTTTGCGCTGGAGCTGCTTTATCTTTATCTGACCGGCACGCTGCTTGAAACTGAAATCTTGCTTGGTTTTATAAGCGTTCTCCAGCAATTCGATCGCCTCATTCTCAGCTTCGTCGGTTCGCAGAGCCGACAAGGTCTGGGCCAAATTGTAGATATTCCGTGACAGGCTTGGATCTCGGGCAAAGTCTCTTCTGGCCCGCTCAACGGCCGCCTGGCGATAGTCCTCGGTCTGAACGACGCGCTGCTGACCTTGAAGGCTTTCCTGGGTTTCGCGGTCTTTGATGGAGTTTCTGAAGTCTCCTTCTTTGTCGTATTTACCCTTGGCCATTGTCAGTTCCGCAGAGAGGTTCTTGAACTCGTTGGCCAGGTCTGCATCATTAGGCTTGAGTTTGCAGGCACGTTGACATGCTACCACCGCCTTATCAAATTCCCCCAGCGCTGCATACGAATCCTTCAGGAGGATATACGTCCGGGCAGCCGGTTTCTGTGCAGCGTTGTTGGTCTGAAATATAAGATTTGCTATCCAGCTTGCTGTTTTCTTATAGCCGCCTGCGACCGCCGCTCTTAGCATTGTTTCAGCGTAGGGCATATGCTGCGGGTCTTTGGCAAACAGATATTCAGCGTTGAGCATCTGCTCCAGCGACGTCTTGCCCCTTAGCCGTTTCATTCTTTCCATCATCGAGGGCTTTTTGCCGCCTTTTCCCTGTCGCTGCAGAGCCAGCTCGCAAAGCGGCAGATGTCCCTGCTCAACTGCATCGGGGGCATAGCGCAAACCGTCAAGATACAAATCGATCGCGTAATCGAAATTGCCTGTTTCGGCTATCTCCCGGGCTTTTTCAAAAAAGGCCCGAGCCTTATCTGTCGCCTGAGCGTTATCTTCTTCTGGCATAAGGCCTGTCGGATATTTCTTCTATATGTTACTTGCGCTGGGTATCGTAATGTTTCGCTGCAGTTTGTCAATGAATAAATCCTTGTCGAAAAAACCGGGCTGTGGTATATAAAACAAAACGTAACGCAAGGGTTTATGGAGAACCGACATGGTAACGGCGCTAGAGTTATACGATCCCCAGATTTACGAGCTTATACGACAAGAGGAAACACGACAGAGCGGTGCAATCAGGCTCATCCCATCGGAGAATTACGTGTCCAAAGCCGTCATGCAGGCCAGCGGTAGTTGCCTGACTAACAAGTACTCCGAGGGCTACCCCGGCCGCAGATATTATGAAGGCCAGCAGGTAACCGACCTTATCGAAAGGATAGCCCAGGAAAGGGCCAAAAAGCTTTTCAAGGCCGACCACGCAAACGTCCAGCCTTATTCGGGTTCTGTGGCCAACCTGGCTGCCTACGCGGCCCTGGTGAACCCCGGCGATACCATTATGGGCATGTCCCTTATTGACGGCGGCCATCTGACTCACGGATGGACGGTCTCTCACTCCAGTAGATTCTACAAGTCCGTGCTCTACCCGGTGAACCCTCAGACGGGCAGATTGGACTTCGACCAGATTGAGACGTTGGCAAAAAAACATCGCCCCAAGATAATCATCTCCGGCGCCACCGCCTATCCGCGAGAGATTGATTTTGAGATATTCGGCCAGATAGCCAAGGCCGTAGGGGCCTATCACGTTAGTGACATTGCTCACGTTGCGGGCCTGGTCGTCGCCGGCATCCACAAAAGCCCAGTGCCGTACGCCGATATAGTCTCTACGACCACGCACAAAACCTTGCGCGGGCCTCGCGGCGGAATGCTGCTGTGCAAAAAGGAGCACGCAGAAAACGTCGATAGATCGGTCTTCCCCGGTTTGCAGGGCGGCCCACACATGCACACGCTGACCGCTGTGGCCGTAGCTATGGCTGAAGCCAACACCCCGGAGTTTGTCGCCTACGCCAAGCAGGTAGTCAAAAATGCCAAAGCCCTCGCGGAAAAGCTCCTGGAGTACGGCTTCAACCTGGTAAGCGGCGGCACGGATAATCATTTGCTCCTTATAGATTTGCGAAATAAGAATGTGCCCGGCAAAAAACTGGCAAAGGCTCTAGATAGAGCCAGAATCGTCACCAACTACAACACGATCCCCAGTGACCCTGCTCCGCCGGCCAATCCGAGCGGCTTGCGCATAGGCACGCCGGCAATTACAACCCGTGGGATGAAAGAGCCGGAGGTCCGGCAGATAGCGATGTTCATAAATAGAGTAGTTGAGAACATCGACGATGAGTCGGTAATTGAGGAAGTGGCTAAAGAAGCGTTGCTTTTGTGCTCGCAATTTCCTGTGCCCGATCATTTTATCGTACCGAATAAGAACGCATCCAAGCTAGAGCCGCGAGCGTAAGTGAGTGGACGTTTAGCCGGCACATCCTTCGAGCCGGCTCAGAACTTGTCAATGTCGTTGGTGCACTGGCAGGCGTGTTACCGCTTAGAAATAAGTCGGGTGAATAGCTCTTACGGGATACAGTCTATAGGAGAAAAATGCCCAGATTTGAGGAGTTACGGGACGTCTTGGGGCAAATCCTGCAAGAGAGGCCGAATTGCTATTGGCTTTCTTCCCAGATTCTAAACCGGTTAAGACAAGTGCGGCCGGAGATTATAGAAGGGTTAGAAAAGACATGCGGGACAGGATATAGCCGAGGCGGTGGAACGTATTACCGCCCGGATAACGCGATAGCGCACTGCCTGTGTGACTGGCCTGAGCGTGTGGATGTGCAGTACCTTTTCGGTCAAGACGTCCAGGTTGGCGGCGTAAAAGCGACTGACGAGGCAGTGGCAGTCTACCGCTGGATTCGTTAGAGCCGAAGCGGCAAATAGACGACTGTCATTCTGGATTTGTTGAAAATCCGCCTGCGGCGGGATGCGGAACCCATACGATATATGCAACACGCACGCCTGCCCCGAGCGCAGTCGAGGGGACGCAATACGACTTTCGGGCCACGGGGAACGAGCAACGAGCGACGAATTTGTTTGGCGGGAATTGCGTAATTTGGTGAATTGTTATTAAAAATAGGTGACTGTGACAAGTTTTTCTATGGAGAATATTATGAGAAGGCGTAATTGGTTGGTTGAGGATAATCTTGTCGCCTTATATATAGCGTTGCACGAATATAAGGACCTTAGATTTAAATTAGAGGATATTAGGAAAATCATTCCTCTTAAAAGTTTCGGCATGCGTATTCAAAATTATATAGCAATAGATACACGTGGCAAAAAAGGACTTAATGCAGCTTTAAAATCGCCATTGTTCAATGAACTTTATGACATATTCAAAGATTTCGACCAGAAGAAATTTGCACGACTTGTTAATTCCATATTAGAAATAAAATTAAAGATAAATTAAAAATAGAATTGATGGGAATTGCAGATTTTTTGGTTCGACCTGGTGATCTGAATGAACTAAACATGGTCTCCAGTTGATAAACAACTCAAAGCTAGCGACAATGAAATTATTGGAGTTTTCCAATGTTTAAAAATTTTATTTCAGAAGTTATTTTTAATCTATTATCTGTCCAAAAAATTAGGGACTGGATCAGGAAGAAGATTTACCCTTATAACCAATTCAAAAAAGATATTATCGTTGATACTCGAAGTTCACACCCGATACGATTCACCTTGAATAAAGAAATACCGACTGTCGATATTTGGTTGACAGTAATTAGTAAATGCCAATACTTGGACGCGATGTTTGATACGGCGATCTTGTTATCTCTGGATGTTCATAATAACGGCTTGCGGCACATACTTAGCCAAAAGCATATTATGCCGAGAAAGACAATATATAAAAAGTGCGAGGTAGAGGTGTTCTGTTCATTTGAGCTTAATGAAAAGCAAATCGAGATCCTAAAACAGATTGATAAAACCAGTAGCATTTCAGCAAATTTGTCGTTAGAATATCACATAGATTCTTCACTTTATTCTTTTTCTAATGAAATCACACTATATGGGAGACCATGTGAGATTTGGAAATAATCCATCACGATAAAGTTGCAGTTAATTAAAACTTATCTAAAGAGGGTTTGTTCTGTACACTGTAAAAATTTATCTCCTTTTTGCGTTTGTTTTTTGTCCTCCAGAGGCCTTGTGCATTGAATTATACATATAAAATGCTTTTTCCTGGCGTATTTTCTGGAAGGCAAAACGTAGATTAGTTAATTGGTGAATGGTTAATTGGAGAAATCACCCCGCCATGAGCCCGTCGTGACCCGGGTCGAAGGATTGCCGGGCTAATTATCGGAAAAGGTGCGGCAAGAAACCGGGAAACAAGAATCGGACTATATTTAGCCCCCAAATTTATCCGCCAGAAATAAGCGCATTTATTTGGGGTTTTATCTGCGATTATTTTTGATTGACAATCGCAAGCCAATAGAATACAAGAGCACAGTCTGAATAATTTCTTTTTGGAGGAATATACAATGAAGCAGACAGGATTGTACAAGATGGTCGGGTTTGTTGCGCTTATGGTTCTGGTGACGGCGTTGGCGGCGATGTCGGCTGAGCCGGCTGAGAAAGGAATTACTGGAGACTGGCTGCTCAAGGTTGAGTTCAATGGCCAGCAGATGACTTCGATTATGTCCTTCTCCAAAGACAAGGAGGGTAAGCTGGCCGGTCAGTGGATCAGCTTTTTTGGACTCGGTGAGATGCAGGATATTAAGTATGAGGGAAATAACCTCAGCTTCCTACAAATCAGTCGATTCGGCGACCAGGAATTCAGGATGAACTTTGCCGGGACGCTCGATGGTGATAAAATCTCGGGGACCCTATCGAGTGACAGGGGTGAGTCTAAGGTCGAGGGCCAGCGGGTCAGGCCGATGCCGGCGGCGGTTGGAAGCTGGGAAATGAAGGTCAAGATGGGCGAGCGAGAATTCACCGCCACGCTGGTCGTTAAGGCTGACAAAGAGGGCAAACTCACTGCGGATTGGCAAAGCCAGTTTGGCGAACACCAGATCACGGACGTCCAGTTCGAGAAGGGCAAGCTCACGTTCAAGCGGACGAGCAAAATCCAGGATCGGGAGTTTGCATCGACCTTCGAGGGAACGGTCAAGGCAGATACGCTTTCCGGCACATTTAAGAGTGAGCGGGGCGAGAGCACAGCAGAGGGAAAACGTATTGGCGCTGCCCTGGTCGGCAAGTGGGAGCTTGAAATCACCTCCGAACGCGGCAACTGGAGACAGATACTGCAGGTCAACCCGGATTTGAGCGGCATGTACGGGCCAATTGCCATTAAGAAGGTTGGTCTTGAAGGCGACCAGGTGACTTTCCAGATAGTGCTGGAGTTCGGTGACCAGAAATTCGAAATCAGCTTCGCGGGGAAACTTGAAGACAACAAGCTTACTGGAGAGACGACCAGCTCAAGAGGTACTCAGAAGGTGACCGGCAAGAAGCTTATTCCGGCGCCCAAGAAGGGTTAAATACCTGGCAGCTTGAATGTCAAAGTTAAACGGGCTCCGACTTTAGCGGAGCCCGTTGGTTTTTCGAGCGTGTTCCTTTGGATTAAGCAGGGACTACGTTGGTCGCACAGGGGCCTTTTTTACCCTGTCCGATCTCAAACTGCACTTTCTGGCCTTGCTCAAGCGTGGCGTACCCGCTCATCTTGATTTCCGAATGATGAACGAACAGGTCATCGCCGGCCTCATCGGGGGTGATAAACCCAAAGCCTTTTTTCTCGTTAAACCATTTTACTATACCTGTACTCACTTTTGTGCTCCTTCGGCCTACTAACGGCCATAAATTCTGTCTCTCGGATTCTTTGAAGAGGATATTCTTGAGAGACCTGAGAATATACCCCAAACACCGTTATTATACGCGGAGACGAACCGGGCGTAAATAAAAATAAAAATAAAAAATAATTACATTGGAATTCAACCGACCACGGCGGTTTTTGATTGGTTTATTTTTGGCTGAAAGAGTATAAGATAAGGCAACGATGAGCAAGGCAGAATTAAAAACTGCGGTGCTGGGCGTAAGTGAGGGCGGTCAGCTTCTGCTTGATGCGGTGAGCAAGAGCGAGCATTTCCGGCTCCAGGCCGTCGCGGACCTGGATGCTAAAGTTGCCGAGGAAACCGCCGCTCAATACTGCTGTGCGGCGTACGACGACTACCGGCAACTAATAATCCAGAATCAGCTTGATTGTCTGCTCGTTGCTGCCGGCATGTATAGCTGCGCTGAGCACGTTCGCATGGCGATGAAAAAGAAGTTCCACGTGCTCAAGCTC
>Ga0315296_10002989_pt1 | contig 14287 bp, 38 predicted proteins | sample YL17G14_18_MG_FD_203921 | JGI IMG/M metagenome (GOLD analysis project Ga0315296, IMG submission 203921) | Sediment microbial communities from Yellowstone Lake, YNP, Wyoming, USA - YL17G14_18 | ecosystem: Environmental > Aquatic > Freshwater > Lake > Sediment | place: USA: Wyoming | collected... | reverse complement strand
ATCGGAAACGGAACGGGGATGATGACGGGGTGTACATGCTGGTTGTTGCGCCAGACGGACGTGCCGGAGTAGACTCATACTCAGGGGGTTTCCTGGACGGGACGTGGGGTAATCCATGTAGGAAACCAGTTCCATCTACAAGCCCCAGGAGGAAATGATGAGGTATCTTCTGCTCATTATCGAAGAAGACGTGGAACCGTACTTGAGGGGACCGTACAAGACCGAGCAGCAAAGGGACTGCGCGGCGGTCAAGCACAAGCGGAAAGTGGGGAACGAAGACGGAATCTTCGCCCTCAATATTACCTCGGATGGACGGGCTCAGGTCCACGCTTTCTCGGGGGGTTTCATGGACGGCGTTTGGGATAACGCCAACCCGTGCAGCAAGAATTACAAGAAACCTACCTTCGTGAGACCTGCCGGGATCAAGTCAGGGTGAGGTGAACTATGGCATATCTAAATTACAAGGTCAGGGCAGTCAAGTATAGCGGAGCTTACAAGGTCAGGGCAGTCAAGTATAGCGGAGCTGTATTCCCCCTGGAAGATCGCAAGCAGGCAGGTGAAAATGGATGGTATGGCCAATGCGAAATCAATGAAGGAGGCCATGAAGACCGCCAGGTACTGCATGAATGAACCTAGCTGGAATATGCTCATCGGCAAGGTGCAGGTGCTCATACATCGTGTCGAGAAAGGGCTTCACCTGTATGTCCTTGCCGGTAGTGCAGAACTCATCAGAAAGGCCCCGGGTGGGGAAGTCAAGGAATATTCCTATCCAAAGTGAGGTAAAATCGTGTCGAAGATCGTTGCTTCTTCAAAGTGGTCAGAGAGCGGGGAAACCGGGTATCCAATCCGCTATGTGGTCCTTGATTGGGGGCCTGAAAGGGTTCATAGATATTCAAGGCACATGCAAGCTCGAATGGCTCTGGGTAACGGGTTCAAAGAATATTACGTCAAGGGGTATTATTACCACACGCTCAAAGAGGCCATGAAGGATGCCCGTGAAATCGTCATAACAGCGACAGTGAACTACCCAAGAGGGGATCCGAGCCACATCCCACTCTGGCCGGATGGGGAAGCCCTCATGTTCATGAAGGAGTAAAACATGCCGAAGATTGTTGGAATGTCATGCTGGTCAACGGGCGGCGAGGGCGAGTACCCAGTCCGCTACGTAGTGCTCGACTGGGGGCCTGACAAGACCCAGCGGTATTCGAGACACTTGCAGGTGAACGACGGAAAGACCGAGAACTACTTCATCCACGGGGACTACAAGGGCACGCTAATCGATGCCCTGGCAAGTGCCCAGAAATCGGTCAAGGGGAATAATGAGAGTTTCCGGAAGGGCAATATCAGCCACATCCCGGCCTGGCCGAATGGCGAGCTCGTCAGGATCGTGAAAGCGAGCTCATGAGGTGAAAGAAGATGGCAAAAGAAAACACCATGATGAAAATTCGTGAGAAGATCCTGAGCAGACAACCGAAGCGACCTCGCTCTACAATCGTGAAGCAGGCCGGAATGCAGGAGGTCCGCGAAGAGATCCAGAACCGCACGCAGAAGAAACCCGTCCCATCGATGACGGAGCTCCTAGAAAAGAAGGGTGCAATAGTCCAGAAAGGACGCCCACGGAGCCAGGGCTGGGGCGGACTCAGCGGCCAGAAGGTCATGAAGCCCGGGGATCCGAGCTGGCCAAGGTTCGTCGAGCTCCTGGAAGGTCCGCAGGGATGCAACTTCCGCGAGGAGGACGGGCAGACGACCTGGACCTGCAACCAGTCATGGGAGCGGCCAATGGCGGCAAGGATCCTCAAAAAATTCTTCCCGGCCTATAACATCAAAAAGTCTATGAAGTGCTGGGAGGACCGGGGTGGCCACTGTGATTGCGAGATCCTGTTCAATGTGGCCCGGGGGGACTAAAGGAACTATGCCAGGAAACGAGACGGGCTTTGCAGCCATCCGCGAGCGGATCAGGGCACGACCACCGAGAAAGCTTCTCATGACACCCAGGGGCCAGGCACCACGGAAGCCGTTAAAGGGACTGGTTCCAGGGGAACCCTGCCCGGTATGTGGACACGACCTGATCGGACACTATGGGATGACCAATAAGGATACCGGCGAGCCGGTTGATCCATACCCGCATGAATGCCCGGAACCTGGGTGCGAGTGCAGGTACGGGTTCTGGCGCGGAACTGAAGAGGTCTGAAATGGGGGCATTAGACGAAATCCGGGAGAATATCAGGAACCGCAGGAGACCAATGGCCTCCACAAAAATGGCTATAGGACAGTTCGGAAGGAATCGGCTACCAATAAATCTCATTCCGACGGCAGATGAGCTAAGGGGGGATTTGTCCAGGGGGGTTCTTCCGAGACAAATCACAAGAGAACAGGCCATATTCATAGGAGAAAGTAGAATCTGGGAATCATGGACTGATGATCAGATCGTGAGATTACAGCTCTTCCAGGATAAGATCACCATACCATTCACGCAATTCCACACGTCGTTGAGTAGAGTTCTTTGGCGGCCCATTCTTACTCACGAATTCTCATCGGCCAACATAGGGGATCTCCAGAAGGAATATCTGAAGATGAAACCGGCCAAATCCCCCGGAGAGATTCTGAAGAGCTTCAGAATCGGAAAGGAATGAGTTAACATGGGACTTCTTGACAACATTCGGGAGAACATCAGGAAACGCAGCAAGGCCACCGCGTTCCGTGGCGGGAAACACGGGCAGTACGGGAGGGTCGAGGACCAGATCAAGGACCGGGAGCCTACGAAGCTCTTCCCGACGATGGACGATCTCATGAAGGGCAAGAAGGGCAAGTGGCCGGGGAAGTGAGGTGAATCATGGGATATACAAAGGCGGAACAGCAGGATGCAAGGGAGAAACTCAGAAAACTCTTCCGGGGCCGGAAGGATAAGATGGTCTACGTCACTCTGCGCCACGTATCCAGGTCGGGGATGTATCGGGTCATCGGAGTCTTCATCGTCAGGGACGGTAGGCCCAGGGACATAGGGCCGTGGGTAGCAAAGGCCCTAGACTGGGGTTATGACAGGGACTGGTACGGGGTCAAGGTCGGAGGTGCAGGGATGGACATGGGATTCCACCTGGTCTACGAGCTCTCGTCGGTCCTCTTTCCGGACAAAGACCGGGCTGGCTACATCCTCAGCAAAGAGTGGGTGTGAACCATGAAAGTCTCTAAAGCGGACCAGGAACAGGCGATGAAGTACCTCAAGAAACTCTTCGCCAAGCGAAAGGACAAGACGGTGTACACCATCGTCACCCATGTCTCGAAGTCGGGGATGTTCAGGCTCATCCGCGCCTATATGATGCACAAAGGGAAGCCACTCGACATAACCCCGGAGGTGGGAAACGCCCTGGGCTGGGGGAATGATGAGCGGTGGGGTGTCCCGGTCTCGGGCTGTGGCATGGACATGACCTTTCATATGGTCTACACGCTCAGCCAGAGGCTCTATCCGGACAAGGAGAGGGGCGGCTACATCCTGAAGAACGCGCATTTGTGAGGTTTCGATGTCACAGGGACGGCATGTAACACAGAAACGACCCGGGGATCCCACCTTTGATCCTAACTGGAGCGGGGTGTCATACGCCCCGACTGCAAAGGGCGTAGTCTGCTCCAGGTGCGGCAAGCATGTCCACGCCGAAGGGGAAGGTGGGGACCAGTATTATTGTCCCTACTGCGATGACTACGTGCATGTAATACCGGGGTGAAAAATGTCTCTTGTTCGGCGGCTTGGGGAATGGAAGGGCGAAATCTGCATCTACGATGAAGACACCGCCTATGGGGAGCCGGTGAAGTTCCTCCGGTGGTGGCCTACGGGGATAAGGGCCTTCGACTTCTACCGGAATTACGGGGAAGACCTGCGGAACGCCCCGGTCAGGCACTCGGGCGCACACGGGGTCTATGAGGTCATGACAAAGCTGGGTAGTCAGCCACTTCGTATCCAGCTCGCCAGGGGCGGAGCAACAGTCCCTATAAACTTCGAGAAAGTGCCATACCCGTGCCCGAAGGTGAAGAAGGGTATGAAGACCCGGTACTACGACGGCAAATGGTGGAAATATCTCAAGACAAGGGGCTGGGTGGAGATATGATAAAAGAAGGAAAGGGGTGAACATGCCACCAAAGAAAACAGGAATAAAGAAGATTCTCTGGACGAAGCGGATGGGGTCGATCATGCCCCAGCACATCGTCTACTGGGGGAAGCGATGGGAGAAGCTGAGCGGGACCGAAACTTCTGATCTCGGTGAGATTGAGAGACAGGTCACGCGGATCAAGGAGGAAGGTATCTTCCAGGCCATGATCGTTGAAACCAGGATGCTCTCAGAAAAGATCCCGACATATATCATCTACTTCAGGAAGAAGTGGAAGCGGAGGAAGGGTTAAGTATGGCATCACGATTATCACAGAAACAGGTCGGGGACATGTTCCTGAAGACCTGCAAAGGTCTCGGGATCCCAACCGACGGAAAGTACATCAAGAAGACTGAACGGTACAACCACGGTTTCTTCACCGTAGGTGGGGCCTATGGGCATATGCGAATCGAGTGGGTCATGAAGTGTGGGGGGACAAGAGACTTGAGCGGCTATCTCAACGCGAGAAACATGTATCTCTGGCTCCAGAACTTCGCGTACATGATCCGCTGGAAGGAGATGAAGAAAGAGGATGCCCGGGTCTGCCCTGGGGTCGAAACCCAGAGGAAGGCCATGCGAGCCAGGAGAACGTAGATGCCAAAACTTCAGGCAAAATCACGAAAATCCGTGGCGGCAATCAAGCACAAAACAAAGACACGGGATAAGTTGTACCGGGATTACAAGGGCACCAGATTCCATCACAGGGACGTGTACATGCGGAAAGATGAACCGCTGCCGTCAACGCAGAACACCGAGAAGATGAAGGCCCTGGTCTTCAAGGCGGCGAGAGCCAGGTTCCACAAGCGGTACGGGATCCGGGCGGTCTTCGAGCATGGTCACTGGTGGATCCAAATTCCAGATGCCAATGAATCGGTAGCGAGTACCGGGACTCGCACCTTCGATGTTGTGGATGCGGAGGGGCCGGGGAGCATCTATGGGCTCGACTTCGAGGAAGTGACATGAAACCACAAGTCGAGATCACACTGGTTTATTACACAACCAGGAACAGGGGGCCTCCGGAAAAGTTGAGGTTATTCCAGACCCTCATATATGGATCAATCCTCGATGTTGAGGTGGAACCGAAGGGAATGCGGGGATGCGCTGATTTCAGACTGGTCAAGGACTCAAAGAACGATTTCGCGGTTTCCTTCGGGAAAAACATCCTTGCAGGGCTGAAGATAAAGACTCTGATCATCGAGAAGTCAAAGAAACGGATAGCAGATTTCAGGAGAAAGGTGGAGGCCGGACGAGCCCAGTCAGGAGATAGGGAAACATTCATCGTCAAGGCAAAGGGGGATATCTGATGCCGGACTTCTACGAAGGACCGAGCACAACGGCGAAGGATCCCCCGAAGCAATTCACCTTCGGGATTGACTTCGTGGGACCGAGGGGTGGAATAAGGACCATCAAATTCCGGTTGCCTTACATTCCGAAGGGACAGATCAAAACAACCACACAGGCAAAGGCAATCGCGGCAAAAATGGCCGATGACGGGTACGTGGTAAGGGCACTCCAATGGAACACCCCCTCCAAAGATACCACATACGCCCATGTTGCAGGTAAAACAAGGGGCTACCTGATTTACGGGAAACGCTATGAAGAGATTATGAAGGAGCCACGGGTGAAAACAGCGACTATCGGATATTTCAGAGACCTGAACCTGATGAAACGGGGGGGATGAACGTGCCGGGATGGGATATCGAGTACTCCACGCCGAAGACATTCAGCCTGATGGTCCTGCCGGACGATGCCATACCGCCTACGGTGACGGACCGCGACCAGGATGGCAGCTTCGGGAAATGGCTCCGGGGCCATATCGCGGAGAGAAAGGGAATAGAGCCGGAGAAGGTCAAGTTCGTGAGGATGAGGATGGTCGCATGAAAAGACGGATGATACGAGATGGCCGGACCTACGTTCTGGGACAGATGTATACCTTCAATGAGGAAAGCCACAAAGCGGCGATAAAGGACGCCCAAGCCTGGCGGGAGAGGGGCCACTGGGCCTTCGTCAGAAAAGGGAAAGATGTGAGTACCTCTCATGATTATCCCGCCGTGTACGTTGGACCCGTCTGGGCCATTTACAGATCCGTCAAAAAGAAGGAGCGATGACATGCCGGGCTACCGCATCTACTACCGGAAAGATCCGACCTTCAGGGAAGACAAGGATCTCACGAAGGAAGGGGTGCTAAGGAGCGGAAAGTTCGTTTATATCACTACTGTCAGATTTCCGGAGGACGAGAAGAGGAATCCCCTGGATGTTGTTTTCATGAATTTCCAGGCCGAATTCATGAACTGGGCTAACAAGGCCCATACCATGAGAGCCGGGAACCATATGTCTATGTCAGTCGGTGATGTGCTCGCAGATGCAGATACCGGGAAAATGTGGCAATGCGGAGATCCGGTCGGCTGGGTGCCGGTCCCGGCCAGGAGGAAGAAGTAATCATGCCGACGAGAGACGAATGGATGACGATTATCAAGGGGCGCGGTGGGAAAATCGGTGGCGGGGCAGTATCAGCCGAGGTACTGGCAACCACCGAATTCATCAACGGGTACTGGCATCTGGACAAAGCTGACGGGAAACAGATGCGCGACAAGACCGCCCGTGAGCTGCGGAAGGATGGCTGGGAAGTAGAGACAAAGACCTACACCATCGGCTATTTCCTGGAGGGAAAGAGGCGGAGGCGCGAGACATGAAGCTGACACCGAGACTGAAGGCAAAGCTGCCAAAGAAATTCTTCAACAGGGAAGCCTATTATCCGGCTGAATGGTTCGATGAAAACCACAAGGCGAAGAAGTGGGCGGCAAGCGTCAGGCACCCGGGATGGAAGTCACGGGTAGTCAAATGCAAGCGGAGCAAAACCGGAAAATTGAGATGGCTCGTGTACGCGAGACAGAAGGGGCCATGGACTCCGTTCACTCCATCGCTGTGAGGTACAGATGAACTACGATGTAAAGACGGAATCAGATATCCTGCATGGGATGCACAGAGTCTACCTGAAGCATATCTACCAGGCATACAAGACGGGGAAAAAGGTCTGGTGGAGGCCCAAGGGGGGCCTTCCTGAACTCTTCGTTCCAAGGAAGGATGGCGTTTACTACGGATATCCTGACAAGGCCGGGCGGCTTCAGTTACCACACAAAGTCCCGAATTGGTTATGCAAGACGATTCCCAAGGCGATCCAGGAACGGAAAGAATTTGAGTTAAGAATGTCAGGGAAGAAAGAATCATCGAAAAAAAGCAAGAGGGCCTATTATAAGACAGGGGAACAACCGTGAGGTTGGTATGACTGGCACGAAAAAAGCACAGGCAGCAAAGGACAAACGCGAGGCCATCAGCAACCTGGTTATCGCCCTGTTGGAGAGGGAACGTCACAATGCCCAGCTCTGCCGCTGGAACCACGATGTCGAATATTCTAGCGGCTACCTGTATATTGACGGAGAGAATGTTGGCAGGGTGGATCGGAGTACCCGTGAGAAGGCGGTGTCAATGTACAACCGAGGCTATCGGCCACGGTATTTCAGCTCAGGACGCGGATCCGGAAAGTGGAACATCGAAAGCCCAGATGGTGGGTACTGGTGAGGTGAAACATGGGAAAGATTGCATCATGGACAAATGAGGAACTGGTAAAGGGTGTCGAACACATCATCAAGGAACACAACCTCGGTGTCAGGCATTTCGACGGGAAGACCTACGCCCTGTTCACATGGGGATATGGAAAACCGTATGCGGAACGCCAGGCCGTGAGGATCCGGAGGCTCGGATATAAGGCAAGGCTCACGAAACTCAGGGGCTCGATGGCCATCTGGGTCGCCAGGAAGTAACGATGAACAGACAGTTGAAACTCGTGAAGGACTCTCCGAAGAAGTTGAACCAGATCCAGAAGCAGACACTCCTGGGGGGCGGCAACGGCTCGTATGTCCTGATCAAGATCCCAGACAACATCAAAACTGACGAAGGCGTGGCCAGGCACTTCAAGAGGGTCTATCGCATCGATATCGACCTGACTGAGAGTACCGAGATCGGTTACGGCGGCATGTACTGGAACCAGGAAATGCGGAGTTTCATGGGGTACTACGAGGGTATCAGCTCAAAGGGGCTGGCCAGGTGCTTCCTGATGCCCAGGTACTACTCAAAGGCCAGGCCACAGGAGTACGCGAAGATGTCGGACCGGATGTATTTTACAAGTGGGTGAAACATGGTAGCGAAAGGGTGGCCAAGCAAGTACAGATCGTCAGGGGAACCAAAAATGACCTGGGCCTTCGGGCACAATTTCTATACCAGGGAACAAGAGGGTTTCCATGACGAAGCAGCAGCCTATCGCCATGCAAAAAGCCTGCGGGATGCGGGAGTACGGGCGCGGGTTGCTGAAGGCGTGAAAGATGGCAAGCCCATGTTCTGGGTCTTTATCGGGGTGAAATAGATGGCAAAAGGTGAACACGAAGGAGAAATCCTGGGGACGGTCTTTGGGAGGACAAAGGCCGAAGCAACGAGGAAACTGAACCGGAAGTTCGGGCCGCTCCCGAAGGGTGAACGGTTCCACCTGGAATATCTCCGCAAGGATCCTCCATTCCTCGTCTACGAGTATTCAATCGATAGATCACCACCAAGGAAGCGGGTGAGACGGAAATGACGTACAATGCAGGAAAGACAATCGTGGAAGTGGACCGGGAGACTACGGGGAAGAAGCACTACTTCATCAAGATCCCGAAAGAAGGGATGTACTGGTCGCCCTCCAGGGCCTACGCGGTCCGGCAGGGAAAGCTCGCAGCGAAGAACATGTTCCCGAAAACAGCCTCTATCATCGGAATCACTCTGACGATTCGCGGCTGCGGGAATGAAAACGGGGACTTCACCCTGCGGAGAGGAAAGCTCTACCGGGTGAAGAGTCTGTGAGGTGGAATATGGTGAAGTTGCATTTCAAAGGATCAATCACGCTCCAACGAGTGAGCATTCACCCAACAAGGGAGCAGGCAACGGAAAGTGCCCAATGGTGCTGGGGACGAAAGGGAATCATCTATGACATCAAAAAGGAACGGTCCCATTACACGGTATTTGCGAACATCGGGATCGAGTACTAGTCTTCGTATGGCGCAAATCAACCTGAACCATTATCCCATAGGAAGGATCAGTATCAGACAAGGAAGGTGAACTGTGGTAAAACAGGAAACTGGGTTCGGAGCAATCCGCGAGAACATCAAGAACCGCCCACTGGCCATGACGCCACCAAAGGTAGGGCCGGTCCAGGTGAAGATGGAGGATATCAAGCCGCTATTCAACGAGTCCAACTGGGAACATGCCAGGACGTTCAAGCTGGACAGGATCAACGGCGAATGGTACTGGAGCGGCCTGGGTGGAGAACCCATGGGGGACCACTGGGCAAGGACCATCCCGCCGGGGGAGGGGTTCTTCGTTCACCAGGCACATCCCGATGAAGTTGTCAGGGTCGCAGGAATGCTCCCGTCGCTGGGAGTATACCTCTTCAAGAAAAGACATGCGAATACATGATAAGGCAGCGGAGGTGAAGTATGGCTGAAAAGAAGGAAGGAAAGGAAAACACGGGCCTGATGGCACTTCGGAAGAAAATGCAGAAGCGCACACCCACCAAGCTCTTCCCCACGATGGAAGACCTGATGGACGGAAAGAAAAAGAAAAAGGGGCAGTAAGGCGAACTCATGGTTTGGAAAGACAAAAGCATGCAGGATGTCAGGGAGAGTATAGGGGACCGGAAGACGGTAAAACTCTTCCCGAACCTGGCTGACCTGTTCTCCTACATCTTCAAGAAGAAGAACAAGGACAGGTACTGATCCTTTACATCGGGGGGGAGTCATGGCGACAAGGGGAAAAGCAGCGAGAGATCCGAGGAGGATCTACTGTGAGCAGTATGGAACATTCTGGAGGTTCACCCTTCCATCGTTCCTCGCATTCTGCCGCGAAGGAACGATTAAGGGGAACCACAATCTGAACAAGTTCGGCAAGGAACTACGGACCAAGCCGGAGGGAATCTATAAGTCACGGGATTCAGCGGATTATTACGGCGGTGATCTTTACGTCGTCCTGTTCCATCCGCTCGACTGGAGGCACGGTGACTACCGGCAGGCGTCAATCGATATCATGGAGTGGTGGAATACACACGGACCCAGGAGGAAACGATGACTGATGAGAAATGGCAGGCCAGGGAAATCAGGCTCTGGGTAGTGAACGACGAGTCTCTGTACCAGCAGTTCATGAGCTACCGCAGTCTCTTCGAGGAGAAAAAGGAGAAGGGGATCTTCAACCGGGCACTCGCGGAAAAGGGGCTCATGGCCCTGGTGGATGCGGCGATCTCGCACATCAACCGGAAGGTGCCGGGCACCCTCGGGCGGGTCTCGAATGAAGTCAAGGAGACGGTGGCCGAGAAGCTCATGGACGAGCTCTGGGACGATTACGGCCTGAAATCTGTCAGGGCGAGACCGGCCAGGAAAAAGTGATATGGCCATTTATCAATGTGTGTGCGGTCTTCAGGTGACAAGCATGCCAGAGATGAAGAAACATTTGAGGGATGCACGTCACACCTGGATATCAGGATGGCCCGGCTATCAGACCTGTATCGTTCACCTCCCTATCATACCAAAGAAACGGAAATAAGCATGGCTGGAGTTTACAGGCGTGTCAGGCCGATGAAGGCCATCAGGGACGGAAAGGTGCTCGGCCAGGAGGGGTACATCCTCCAGCGCAAGTATGACGGCTCACGGACCGTGGTGTTCAGGGACGGGAACCAGGTCATTCTGCGCGGGGCGAGCTGGAAGAGGGACTACACCGATCTCTTTCCGAACATCGTGGCAGACCTGCGGCGGACAAGGGCGAAGAAATTCATCCTTGACGCCGAGATGACCTTCTTCCGTGGCAAGAGGGACGTATACATGACGATTAACGCCAAGGAGGAGACCCAACGTGAGCAGGGCCTGAGACCACGGCTGATGGTTTTCGATCTCCTTGAGCTGAACGGGAAAAGTGTCAAAGAAAAACCAGTCGAGGAACGGATGCGGCTATTGAAGCAGATCATTCCCTCTGAGCTGATAAATGTCAAAGTCGTCAAGACCTTCACTCGGCACAAAGAATTCAAGAAAATCTTCAAGCAAGTCACGAAGGAGCACGGTGAGGGGGTCGTGCTCAAGGCAGTAGGCTCGGAATATCAGGAGGGGAAGAAGGAAGTGATCCGGTCCAAAGACTGGGTAAAAGTCAAGAAACAGCGGGACGCGGACTGCGTGATTATAGGTATCACTGAGGGCCTGGGCTGGAGGGAGCCCTGGTTCGGGGCCGTGATCCTCGGCCAGTACGACAAGGGTAGGCTGGTTCATGTCGGGAACGCCTCCGGTTTTACCAGGGAGAAACTGAAGGAAATCCATGCGAGGGTCATGAAGATGTCAAAGGCCCCTAACCCCTTCGGAGAATCAATTTCAGGGGCCATGAAGTTCGTGAAGCCGGTCCTAGTCTGCGAGGTCGTCTACCTGGAAAGGACCAAGTACGGGATCCTGCGCCACCCCATCTTCAAGAGGTTGCGGACTGATAAAACGCCGAAAGAATGCACGATAGGCGGGGATATCGTCCCAAGTAAGTGAGGATGGAAATGTCGATAGCCGATAAACTCTTCAATGAAGGCTACAATAATGCCGCCTTCAGGTACAAAGAGAATGCAGACCGATTCATCGCCCTCTGGAAAAGAAAAGGCTGGACTTGCGCGATAGTAAGATCCGACGGGCCGGTAATGGATCTCCCGGGAGAACCATACACGCATAACGCTTATGCCTGTAGCTGCCAGGAAAAGGTTCCGCAGTTCACCAGGGCAGAGGAGAGGATGTTCAATCAGGCGGAAAAAGCAATCAGGATGTCAGAGAAGCAGCCGAGGAAATACTGGCAATATCAATTGAGAAGAGGGGTGTTGAAACGGATAGATCCGGAGATCCGGCCATTAATCCAGGAATTGAATGAGAAGGGCCTGTATACAGTGGAGAGTTGTGCAGGGCATCGTGGGGGGCTGGATCAGAGGGGGAGAATATTCTTCAGTAAGAGAAATCCAGACTGCACGAAGATCAGGAGAATCCTCATTGCATATGGTTTAACGGGGCTCAAAAAGGACAAGCAACTCTCCGATAGCCAGAAAGTCGTATACGAGTTCGATCCCATCGGAAAACCACGGAGCGGCTGACCATGGCTGAAAAATCAATTACTCTTTATCACGGGACTTTAACAGAGAGCCTTCAGCCAATTCTGAAAAACGGGTTGAATCCCTCCCCCGGATGGGTATTTGGCAATCAGGGGGTATTCCTTTCATCATCGAAGAAAGGGGCTCTCTATTGGGCGAAGATGGGATTCCTTGCCAGAATGGGCGAGAAACTCGATCCCAGTAGATTCGAGAGAAAGTATAACAGAAATCTTTTGACAGTAATAAAAGTGAGAATTCCTGGGACTCATCTCAAGAACCTCCGGGCAGATATGGAACAAAGTGAGGATTTCGAGGTGGAAATAGAAGAAAACGATTGGAAAGAAGCATTACGGGTAATGGGCGACGTGCTCTATAAGGGCACAATTCCCCCGGAATGGATAACTATAGCCAGATAACCCTCAAATTATGCAATTGACCGGAAGACATTTATTATCCAGAGGTTTAGTATTGTACGGGCGAGGGGGAACTTAGACCTATCTACTCCTGACATTTAGAAGGCTCTTTTTCCCTCCTCCCCTTAGGATCTTCGGCTGGAATCCTATAGAATTCACGAATCACCTGTGAGAAACGGGTGTACAGCTAATATCTACCCATTCCCCCTAAACTCCCTCAACAACGCGCAAATGCCCCTAAAATCACCCCCATAATCCCCCTTCAAATCCTTTTTCTTTTCAGGCTTTGATACGCTTACAGCCAGAGATGGTGCAGCCGTATCTGCTGTTCAGGTAACAGCATACTTTGTAGCACCGTGGAAGGCCCCTGGGTGGCTTATGGATGGCCAGCTCGCGCTTCGGGTACGTGAGCCCCTGGTTGCCCCACCTGGTCCTTTTCCTGACCATAGTGATCGCATTGAATAGCCTTGCATTTATCTTCTTTCCGCGTGCGGGGTGATAATAAACCCGATTTAGGTCAAAACGATAACATTATATAGAAATAACGACATACCGACAATCATCATGTCAGGAGTAGTAGGATGCTAAGCAATGCGGGAGTCATTTTCTTCTTCGCAGTGGCCCTCTGCCTGTATCTCGATGCAGGATTGAGAGCCCTGGTGGAACACGAGATCGGGATCCCACCGGCCCTTATTCTAGTTGTGGGATTCATCTGCCTTGTGGCGGTGATGTATGGCAACCGGCGCAAAGCGTGATGCCAGCGACGGCTGGTGCCGTGTCGGGAACCGCGAGTGCAGGCACATCAGTATGGATGCCGTCATTGTCTCGGTGGTTCCATTGATGGAAGGGACCACACAGCCGAAGATGGACGGGGAACAGCCGGTTGAAGAGATGCGGCGGCATGTCGGACCCGAATGTGAATACTGCAACGATGCATGCCGCAGGCTTTCAGTCCTGGAGGACGAGAAACTGGGCTGTCCTCTCGTCGCACCTTTTGATTACCTGACACCGCAACAGCGCAAGGATATCGAGGAGCGGGAAAAGCAAGCACGCGATCTCTACCAGGCCCATAAGGGTCGGAGGAGACGGAAGCCGGGGCCGAAGCGGAAGCGGGGGGCCAGGGGGAAGGCCAAGGCCGTAAAAGCCAAGGAACCAGCAGTAGCGAAACCCGAGGAGAAGACGAAGGAGCAGAAACCCACCGTGAAAAAGACGGGACCGCAACCCCAAGCCAGGAAGGGCAAGGTCGGGGAATCCACCCAGACGACCCTGGTGACGGAACTGGCAGAGAAGGTAAAGAAACCCGGTCCGCGTGCAGGGAAGCAGACCGCAAAGAAGGAACCCGAGAAGCTTGTGGAGAAGAGAAAACCTGGCAGGCCACCGGGCATCCACACCAAGATCAAGAAGAAGCGGGGTGGGCGGCGTAAGTCCACCAGGAAAGCTCCGGCGAAGTCCAGAGAGAAGATCCCATCAAAGGCCCAGGTGAAAAAACCCGCCGTCAAGGAACCCGAGAAGCTTGCGGAGAAGAGGAAATCTGGCAGGCCACCGGGCATCCA
>Ga0315296_10002988_pt1 | contig 14288 bp, 12 predicted proteins | sample YL17G14_18_MG_FD_203921 | JGI IMG/M metagenome (GOLD analysis project Ga0315296, IMG submission 203921) | Sediment microbial communities from Yellowstone Lake, YNP, Wyoming, USA - YL17G14_18 | ecosystem: Environmental > Aquatic > Freshwater > Lake > Sediment | place: USA: Wyoming | collected... | reverse complement strand
TTGTAAAGCTTGGCGAAGAGCTCAAACCATTTCTTTTCTTGTACTCCCATGGGGTTCACCATTGCGAAGCTAGCGCCCATCTTCAACACCTTCTGTGGTGCTGGCGGTGGTGTGGGGGTTGGCGTTGGCGTTGTCGGTGTTGTTGGCGCTGGCTTGGCGCAACCACCAAGAATCAGGCCAGCCAGCAGTACAACCACCAATGTTACGAAGAGTAATTTTTTCATTGTCTATCTCCCTTTCTTTAGTTGTAGGTGCCTATTCTAAGTCTATCCCTCATTTGCTATTTTTCTATTCCACACCTCCTTTTTTATTTTTATTGCTAATTTTCGCCCCTTTCTGACGCAATCCTCAATACACACTCAGCACCACGGTCTTACGATTTTACCGGTGGTTTTATGATTTTGCAGAAAGATTTATATTCCTTTTTCCGTTCTTCTAGTTTCTTAAAGTGTTCTCTTGCGAGTGGGTCTGCCATATACTTTAATATCTCCACATCCAGATGGTACCAAACCCCGTATTCGGAAAATCGGGCATGGTTTATATCCCACTCATTCCACTTCACCTTCATCTTGCCGTTCTCAACGGATATGACACCACGTACCCAGCATACGGGGCAGTAGACATTAGGGAGGTCCTGAGGTACCTGTAGTATGTCGCAGTGGCAGACCGGACAGGATACCGCAGGTTCCGGGCCTACATATTTCACTTCTTCAATCGGCATGTTCATTGCCCTGGCGACGTTTCGGCCCAGTTCCCTGGCTCGCGCAAACCAATCTATACCTGGAAGGCGCATTTCCACCTGCATTTGGTCAACCAGTGTGGCAAAGTGCTGCACCCAGATATTCACCATGGAAAGGCCAAAGGAAGTCCAGCCATTTACACCACCGCCAACAGAGATGATGGCACCAACTTTCCTTTTCTTAAGAATTTCCAGATGGCTGAACATAGTTGGATGCATTCTCTCGCAAATTGCCATAAAGAGGGCGTTGCTCCTTATATAATACACCGGGGCGGCTACTATCACGGCGTCATCTCCCAGTACGGTCTTTTCCAGAATCCATGGGACATCGTCTTTTATCGGACAGACGTCTAGTTTGCCTCTGCGTAATATCTCTAAGTCTGCACCGCAGCCCTTACACGGGTTTACTTTTAGCTCAATAGCCCGAATTATTTCCGTCTCTATCCCGAATTCCTCCGCTCCCTTGGCGGCTTCCTTTATGAAGGTCTCGCAGTTGCCGTTCTTGGTGCCGCACGACAGGCCGATAATCTTTTTCTTTTCGGGCTTCTTAGCTACCGCTTCCAATCCCTTCTTTTTGCGTGCCTCCGCTATTTTATCCCGTCCTTCCATTATTAGCGTAAACTGTTCCAATTCCTTTTCCTTTGATTGGCTCATTATTTCCCTCCCTTTCTGAAATGGTTATTTATTTTTGTGCTTCTTCTTAACACACCCAGCATCAAGTTCTTATGATTTTGGTGGTTTTATGATTTTACCGTATGCTCTATATTTCTTTTTCCGCTCCATTTGTCTACTCATAAATTCGTCACGTTCTCTATCTATAGCGCTGCTGGGGAACTTCAATCTCTTTCCCTGGGGCCCGATCCTCATATGTTCTTTAACCCCGTACTCGGAAAATCGCGGATACTTTACATCCCACTCATCCCACTTCACCTTCATTTCGCCCCCATCAGAGGATATAACACCATGTACCCAGCATATGGGACAGACAACGTTAGGCAATTTGTCAAATACCTGCAGTATGTCACAATGGCAGACCGGACAGGATACGGCAGGTTCCGGGCCTACATATTTCACTTCTTCAATCGGCATGTTCATTGCCCTAGCGACATTTCGTCCCAATTCTCTGGCTCTCGCATACCAATCCACATTTGGCATCATCATTCCCACCTGCATTTGGTCAACCAGTTTGATAAAATGCTGAGTCCAGATATTCATACCGGTAAGGCCCAGGTTAGTCCAATCGGGCGGTGAAGCACCAACAGAAATGATGGCACCGACCTTGTTTTGCTTAAGAATTTCCAGATGATTGAACATAATTGGATGCATCCTCTCACAGATTGACATAAAGTATCCATTGCTTCTTAAATAATATACCGGAGCGGCTACTATCAGGGCGGCATCTCCCAAGACGGTCTTTTCCAAAATCCACTCAACATCATCTTTTAGTACACATTTGCCTGTGTGTAGAGGTTGACCTGGTGGCGAGCATTTCATGCACCCTCGACACGGTAGTACTTTTAGCTGCTGAGCACGAATTATTTCCGTCTCAATGCCAAATTCCTCGGCTCCCATGGCGGCTTCCTTTATGAAGCTCTCGCAGTTGCCATTGGGTGTGCCACAAGACAGACCGATAATCTTTTTCTTTTTGCGTGCCTGCGCCACTTTTGTATTCCTCCTTTTTTAATATAATTCTTTATTCCGCAGCAGTTATTTTATAGATTTTACGTATTCAGCCGCGTTTTCCCCAGCCATGCGCCCGCTATTCAGGGCAAAGCCCATGGTATTGCCCGGGAGAACAAATACATAACTGTCACCATATATTGCATTGGCATCAACACCGGCGGCATAAAGTCCGGGAATCACCTCAAAGTCCTTAGTCACAACCTCTGTTTTATGGTTAATCTTTATTCCACCCAGGGTTCCGTAGGCACTGGGGAAAAACCGGCCAGCGTAGAATGGAGGCTGTTTGACTGGCCTGAGATATCTGGGGTTCTTGTGGAAAATCTCGTCTCGCCCCGTCCCGCAGGCCTTGTTGTATTCGTCTACGGTTTTCCGCAGACCGTCCGGATTAATGCCCGCTTTACTGGCCAGCTCTTCAATGGAATCCACCATAAATACATTTTCATCCCCCTGTTCAATAGCTTGCTTGATTGTAGCACCTAAATTTTCTGCTTTGGTGATAGGGTTCATAGTAAATATATGGTCCAAACCCTCTTCCTCATAGTGCTTCCTCGCCGCTTCGTCGAAGATATTGAAGGCACAGCGGTTCTTTTGTCTGGCGATGGCATTTCCCGTAAATGTGGTATTTCCCATAATCTCTTCGCTCACGAAGCGCTCGCCCAATAAATTGACCATAAGGCTGGGCTGGTAAAATGCCGAGGTGAGTAGCATTGCCCTAGCCATAACTGCTGGTTCAGCCATACGTTGGGGGATTGTTGCCATCGCAGGCATGTTGTAAATTATTTCCATGTTCATGCCTTCCTCAGCCGCGCCCACCTCCCAGGCCATCCGGATACCCTCCCCGACCATACCGGGAACTCTCATCGAGAACAAATCCTTTCCCCACTCATATGGGGTATACTTTTTAATCATTTCTGGATTGTCGCCAAAGCCACCGCTAGCAATTATCATAGCTTTGGCCTTCGCCTGGATGGTTTCTCCGTCTCTGTCTTCGGCAATAACGCCTGCAATTCTGCCCTTCTCCTTGAGGATTTTCTTAACCGGCGTTTGAAAAAGGAATCTGACTCCCAGTCCTTGAGCTCTATCAGTCAGGCACTTCATCATGGCAGATGCGGCCATTGGTCCACGATAACCAGTCGCTGGCTTCACGATATGCCAGGTGAAATTAGACCCTGGGAAATAAGCCTCTGGTTCGAGAAATTCAACTCCCATCTTCTCCAGCCAATCAATAGTGTCGGCTGACTTATTTATATAGGCCGACACCAGTCGGGCATCAACACGCCAGTGGGTGTAATCCATAAAGATTTTAAACGCTTGCTCTCGGGTAAGTGGGATCTGTTTTATACGTTGCAGTCTGCTTTCTATGGCAAAGGGACCCATCGCCATATTGCCGGTTCCACCGGTGGTGGACGCTTTTTCAAATACAATTACTTTAGCGCCCTTCTCTGCCGCCGCTACCGTTGCCGCCAGCCCGGCAGTACCTGCTCCAACAATCGCTATATCAGTTTCCAATTGTTTCATTATTTTCCTCCATCAATAGTTTTTAATTCTTCTGCCTGCTGTAAGACCCAGAGCACCCTCTGGGTTGTTTATCTATAAGCATTATTCCTTTCCAAGCTTTGCGTGCCAGCAAGGAAATTTTACACCCTTATAGTGAAAAGTCAATACGTCGGTTGGTAGCAGGAGGCTTATACTCAGTGGCAGAATTCTGATAATGCAACCGGCGACTAGAGCACGTACGGTGCTTTGCGCCTGCTTTTCGGAAGCTAGAAATAGCTTTGACTTAGCATGACTTCAAGGCACTCAACAAAAAGCCAAATCGTTCAATGTCAATTGGGACTTTGTACCAGATGTAACCTTGATAAGGTCACACCACTCAATAGGAATTAAAGGATGCGATTTTTCCCATCGGCTCTCTGCCATGCCCTGGCCCTAGCTTTTCCCTATCGTAATAGCCCAAAGCTATCAGGATGTCTATCTTTTTATTCTGTGGGATGTTTAGTATTAATTTTACTGCCCTTTCGTTGAACCAGCCTATCCAGCAAGTTCCAAGGCCTAAGTCTTCAGCCTCGAGTACGAAATGCTCACAAGCTATCCCAATATCTATGAGGTAATATTTTGTGCCTCGAAACATTCCTCCGATTCTGGCTAAAAACTTGGACTTTTCGGATATGACAACGACTATGACCGGGGCCGTTTTGCAAAAGGAATTTATCCAGTATATACCACTTAAAGCAGCATCGCACAGCTTATCCTTTAACTGTTTATCATCCACTACTACGAATCTCCACGGCTGGGAATTGCTTTCTGAGGGAGCCAGCCTTGCTGCCTCAAGACACATCATTATCTTCTCTCGCTCAACAGGCCTATCCAGGAAATCCCTAACGCTTTTTCTGTGTTTTATTAAGTCTAGAAGAGCCATAATCTTGCTTCTCTATGCTCAATTTCGGCAGATATACTCTGAGTATCAATACTAGTTTCTGATAGGTGACTTTGTCAATATGAGGCTGGGGATAAGCTTATGATCAGGGCCGCTAAGCAACCTGCATAGTAAAGACTTGAATACGGTGCTAGAATATAGAAAGGTGCGGTAGATACCCCGGTTTGAAATCAGAACCGGCTGAATTAAAGAGTCAGGCGATGGATAGAGAAAGGTTTGAGTGGCTTGTGGCAAGGGCGGTTCAAGCTTTGCCTAAGGAGCTTGTCGTCAGGCTGGACAATATTACCGTGGTCGTAGAGGATCAGCCAACCCCTCGTCAATTAGCCAGGGCGAGGCTCAAGCGCGGCCAGACTCTGTTCGGCCTCTATGAGGGGGTGCCCCTGACAAAGCGAGGCGCTCACTACGGTCTGGTGGTGCCGGATAAAATAACCATATTTCAGGGGCCTATCGAGTCCGCATGTCGAGATGATGCCGAGATCACGGCTGAAATACAGAGGGTAGTACAGCACGAAATAGCTCATCATTTTGGTATTGGCGATGCCAGACTGAGACAACTGGGTAAGTGAAGAACAATTTTCAATATGGTGTGGCGCAGACTCAGCTACGCTGTGTGGGATACCTTCGTGCAGTGTATAACCGGGCTTGACGCCCTGGAGCTGTCCGTAAAGGATAAACGGCAGGCCTGGAAAGCTCAACGAGCGAACATAGAGCGACAGGTCAGAGGCCTGCAGGAGCAGGTCAGCCGCCTGCAGCAGAAAAGGCGGAAGTACTCCTGGCAGCAGGCTGAGGGCATAATAACCGAGGAAGAACTGTTGGCGGCACATAGACAAATCAGCTCCGAAGAGAGTATATTAAACGCACAGCTGCGCAGACTGGAGGAGTTTAGAGGCGAGCCGGCGCCGCCGGACTGGGCTACGTTTAAGAAGCTGGCCGACTACTGGACAGGGGCAATAGCCTATGAGTTGGACCACGCCCCGGATGATGTGAAAGCTAGATTCGCCGAGCTTTTTGACCTGCATGTGACCATCCACCCTGATAGCTCCCGGGACGGTTATCACTTTGATTTGTCGGCCAATATCCCTCTCGAAATGGAGGGCGATAAGCCTGGCGCATATGACATGGTGTTTAGTCCATCGAGAGGGGGATTAAGGGGGTGAGGTTTGAGGTTAATAAACAATCCCTAGTTATACTTGTTCATCGCCGGGGTCAGGCCTTCGGTGAGGAGGGAGAGGATGGCTTCACTGACTCTGGGTATAACCGGAACGATGGCTGGTTTCTGTTCCGGGGTGAAATCGTTGAGCACGTAGGCAATAATTTCATCCTCGCTGACTTCAGCCTTATCCGGTCGTCCAATGCCTACCCGAATGCGAGTAAAATCTTGGCTTCCCAGGTAATTGATGATAGAGTTAATGCCCTTGTGTCCCCCGGCACTGCTGCCATAGCTGATGCGGATTTTAGCTAAAGGCAGGTCAAGGTCATCGTGGATGATGATAAGGTCATTGAGATTGATATTGAACTTTTTAACTAGCTGTCTTACCGACTCGCCACTCAGGTTGACGTAGGTCTGGGGCTTAGCTAACACTACCTCATTTCCAGCAACCTTGCCGATGCCAATTCGGGCGCGCCCCTTCTTCTGGTCAAATTTTATGCCGTGGGTTCGAGCAAAGTTATTGAGGCACATAAACCCAATATTATGGCGGTTATGGGCATAGCCTCGTCCCGGATTACCCAATCCTACGATGAGTTTCATAGGATTATTTATTGACCCACCCCCTTTATCATCCCCCTCCCTTAGCAAGGGAGGGGGAAGGATTTTTTATAAGAGGGGCGATAGCCCCTCTTAAACACCCCTTCAGGCTCAACCTTTATTCTTTAGGAGCTGTATAAATTCTTCTTCGGTGAGCTGCTTGGTGCCCAACTCCTGGGCTTTGGCAAGCTTTGAACTGCCGGGTTCGGTGCCTACCACCAGGTAGGTGGTCTTTTTGGTTACGCTGCTTCCCGTCAAGCCACCAAGGGCTTTTATCCTCGTCTCTGCCTCCTCCCTTGGGAAGGCTTCCAGCCGGCCGGTGATAACAAACTCCAGACCAGTAAGCGGCAATTCTTCCGGTTTAACTGCTTCTTTCTTCGGCCAGACCTCAGCGTCCTTTAATTTCTTAATAATCTTCTTATTTCCTTCCTGCCGAAAGAAAACGAGGATGCTATCAGCAATTTTGGGTCCGACGCCAGGAATACTCATGAGTTTCTCTCTAGACGCATTGTCTAGTTCATCAATGCTACTAAAATTGTCAGCCAGAATCTGAGCCATCTGCTCGCCGACATGGCGTATACCCAGACCGTAGATGAGCCTTGAGAGAGGCACCTTCTTGCTGTCTGAAATAGCTTCAATAATATTTTCGGCGCTTTTCTCCCCCATACCCTCAAGACGCGCAAGTTCTTCTTTCTTGATCTTGTACAAATCAGCTACGTCCCTAACCGAAACGCCCGCCATGGCGATGATGTTCTTCATTTGCTCTACTAGCTTCCTGTTATCAGCTAGATCGGCGGAGACTCTCCTCATCTGCTCTGATAATTGCTCTACGCTGGGGGCTAAAGCTGTGGCAACTTTTTTCATCTGCTCTGATAATTGCTCTACGCTGGGGGCTAAAGCTGTGGCAACTTTTTTCATCTGCTCTGATAATTGCTCTACGCTGGGGGCTAAAGCTGTGGCAACTTTTTTCATCTGCTCTGATAATTGCTCTGCGCTGGGGGCTAAAGCTGTGGCAACTTTTTTCATCTGCTCTGATAATTGCTCTACGCTGGGGGCTAAAGTTGTGGAAATCGCCTCCAGTTGTTCTGCTAGTTGCTTAATGTCAGGAGCTAGTTTTTTACTGAGATTTTCGCCGATTCCCCTGATATCCATACCTCCCCGGGAGACGAAGTGCTCCAGACGCTCCTGAACCTGGGCAGGACAGGCGGCGTTAGTGCAGTAGTACATAACCTCACCTTCAGGCTTAATTACCTCAGCCCCGCATACCGGGCATGCCGGGCGCTGCTTCCGGGTGTTGAATATCTTCTCCAGCAGGCTGAATTCCTTCTCTTTTCCCGTGCGCTTGCTTTTTATTGGTTCCACGACCTCGGGTATGACCTCACCGGCCCGCTGTATCAAAACGGTATCACCGATGCGGATGTCCTTTCGTCTGATGTCGTCCTCATTGTGGAGGGCGGCGCTTCTAATGGTTACTCCACCCACCGAGACCGGCTCTAAAATGGCATAAGGGTTAAGAGTGCCGGTTCTGCCCACGCTGATGCCGATATCAATCAGGCGGGTAGTTCCCTGGACGGCGGGAAACTTGTAGGCTATCGCCCATCTTGGCTCATGACCAATGCTTCCCAGCCGTTCCTGGAGGCCAAGCTGATTTACCTTGACCACAATGCCGTCGGCTTCGTAGGGGAGGCTTTCCCTTCTATCTGTCCAGGTGTGGTGAAATTCCTCAACCTGCTCAATGGTGGTAAGCAGTCGGTTATTGGGGTTTATTTTAAAGCCGAGGGATTTTAGGTACTCCATGGTTTCCCAGTGGGTCGGTGGGGTAGCTTTGCCTTCGGCATAACCCAGCATGTAGATATAGATGTCAAGCGGGCGTTTAGCCGTAATACGCGGGTCAAGCTGGCGCACCGAGCCAGCGGCGGCATTCCTGGGGTTAGCAAACAAGGGCAAACCTTCCTTAGCCCGCTCCTGATTTAATTTATGAAAGCCGGCTCTGGGTAGAAAGACCTCACCCCTAACCTCAAATCGGGGTGGGGCATCTCTGGGTACCGAAAGGGGGATGCTCCTGATGGTTCTCAGGTTCTGGGTGATATCTTCACCGTGTACGCCATCACCGCGCGTGGCGCCAGTGGTGAATTGCCCATTAACATAGGTCAGCGCCACCGCTAACCCATCAATCTTATGCTCGCCAGCAAGGTCAAATTTTTCTCCGGCTATCAGCTTTGAAGTTCGCTTATACCACGCTGTTAGCTCGTCATTGGAGAAGGCGTTACCCAGGGAGAGCAAGGGGATAGGGTGTTCCACTACGCCAAAGGCTTCTACCGGGGCCGCCCCCACCCGCTGCGTGGGTGAGTCTGGGGTCAGGAACTGAGGGTACTCTGTCTCCAGTTGACTGAGTTCCCTCATTAGCTCATCATATTCGGCATCAGAAATCTCGGGGCTATCCAGCACATAATAGCGATAGTTGTGATGGTTAATTTCAGCCCTTAATTGCTCTATCCGTTGCTTTACCTGGTTTAGGTTGTCCATGGCGTTTCTAAGATGCTTTTCAAAATTATAGCATAATCTATAGCTAGTCTAAAGATAAACTAGTGATACCTCAATTATTTGCACCTCACCCCCTTAGTCCCCCTCTCCTTCTAGGAGAGGGGGAGGAATAGAAAAGAGGGGCTGATGCCCCTCTTAGACACCCACAGAAGTAAGAGAGTTAAAGAGAGGCGAAGCCTCTCTTAATTAAGTATTTTCCCCTTCCCTTAATAAGGGAAGGGGGTCAGGGGGATAGGATTACCATATAAAAATAAAGCGGGTTCCCTGAGAAATTGAAGATTTTTCAGGGTGCTGAGGGGGATAGGTTTCTAAACAATCTCTAGAAACTTGCCCCTTTCTTGGTTATACGGTAAACTATGTGGTTAATAAAAGGATGAGGCAAACGTGGCTGAAGTTTATCCCTTTCGGGGAGTGCGTTATAATCAGAAGTTGGTTAAAGACCTGGCTGATGTTATCTGCCCTCCGTATGACATTATTACCCCTCAGTTGCAGCCGGAGCTCTATCACCGCAGCGAGTATAACTTCGTCCGGCTAGAATTTGGACGAGAGTTGCCTCAGGATACGGCTACTGACAATAAATATACTCGTTCCGCAGCTACCTTAAAGCAGTGGCTGGAGCAGGGTGTGCTTGTCGTTGACCAGGCACCGGCTATTTACCTCCATGACCACTATTTCCACCATAAAGGGGAGGAATTCAGGCGCCGCGGTATAATCGCCTGTGTTAGGTTGGAGGGGTGGGATGAGATGATAGTTCGCCCTCATGAGGGCACTCTGGTTGGGCACAAGAGCGACCGCCTAAGTCTGCTGTGGGCACTTCAGGCTAATACCAGCCCAATTTTGGCTCTGTTTGTGGATAAGAGACGTCAACTCTCCTCATTGCTAGCCGCGCAGGAGCAAAGCCAGCCCATAATTAGCTCAAGAGATGCTAGCGGAGAAAGGCATAATGTCTGGGCTATCACTGAGCCTAGGGTTATTAAGCAGTTATCAGGTAGCTTAGCAAATCAGCCGCTCTATATTGCTGATGGGCACCATCGCTATGAGAGTGCTCTTACTTACCAGCGGGAGAGGCGTGCCTGCTCTTCACCAGTGTCAGGAGATGAAGCGTTTAATTTTGTCATGATGACGCTGGTGGATTTCTCTGACCCTGGTCTTTTAATTCTACCTCCTCACCGGCTAATCCGGGGTATATCAAGAGCCACCCTGAGCCAGTTGACGACCAAGTTAAGGTCATTCTTTGAAATAGAGGAACTATCACTTAATATGCCTGATGTCTGGCAGCAGGTTGACGATTTACTAGCTGCCGGGAAGACCGACGAGGTTAAGCTGGTTCTTTTTGGCGTAGCTGAAGGCCGCCTTCTCCTATTGAGGCTGTGTGACCAGGCTGCGGCGAGCCAGTTGATGCCTTACTTTCATTCCGAGCTATATAAAAAGCTGGATGTCAGCGTTCTTGACCATGTCATACTGGAGAAGCTGCTGGGACTTGGTGGTGGGGAGGAGGCGAGCATCGGCTATAGTTATGATATGCGGGATGCGGTGAACCGGGTATTAGAGCAGGAATACCAGCTAGCCTTTCTGTTAGGCCCGGTTAAGCCGAAGGTGATTAAAGCCATCGCTGATGCCGGCGACCGGATGCCGAGAAAGTCAACCTACTTTTATCCCAAGGCGCCGGCGGGGTTAGTTTTTAATCGGCTGATTTAATCATTCTCTAATCGGCGCTAAGTAGACTTTATATAGCCTCGCTTGCCTACTTTTATAATACTGTTCTTGGGGACAATCTTATTGGCATCGGCAACGGCAACTTTTTTGCCATTTACATCTACGGCACCCTGGGCAATGAGGCGCTTTGCCTCACTCCGACTTTTAGCCAGCCCTTTTTCAACTATCATCTCTAACAGCTCGCCACTGGGGGCTTCGGGTATCTCCTCCGGCGCTTCCTTCCTCTGCACCGTTCTTTCAAAATGCTCCTCGGAATCAGTGGCTGCTTTCTGGTTATAGAGCTGAGTGATGATTTCCTTGGCCAGGCGCTTTTTAAGCGTCATCGGGTTAACGGCTTTGCTCTCAAGCGCTTGTCTGAATTCGGCTAGCTCCTCATCAGGGACGTCAGTCAGCAGTTCAAAGTATTGGAGGATAAGGGCATCCGGGATAGACATCACCTTGCCGTATATTTCCTCAGGTGGCTCAGCGACGCCAATGTAGTTGCCCAGGCTCTTGCTCATCTTCTGGCTGCCATCGGTGCCTACGAGTAAGGGAACCATAAAGCATTGCTGAGGACGTTGCCCGACCATGGACTGAAGCTCCCGGCCCACCAGGAAATTGAACTTCTGGTCGGTGCCGCCAAATTCGACATCAGCTTCAATAGCTACTGAGTCATAGGCTTGGAGCAGGGGGTAAAGTAGCTCAGTTATGGCAATCGGGCGTTCCTCCTTATATCTCTTGCTGAAATCATCTCGGGCCAGAAATTGGGCAACGGTGAACTTGCTGGTGAGCCGAATAACATCACCGAGGTCGAACTTACCGAACCATTCGCTCTGCCACCTAATCTCTGTCTTCTCTCTATCAACTACCTTGAAGAACTGCTGCATATAGGTTTCGGCGTTAGTCCTTACCTGCTCCAGAGAGAGCATAGGGCGGGTGGCCGACATGCCACTGGGGTCGCCAATCTGGGCGGTCCAATCAGCCACGATGAGAACAATCTGATGTCCTAGCTGCTGGAATTGGCGCAGTTTCCGTAGTGCTACCATATGACCTAAGTGGATATCGGGGAAGCTGGGGTCAAAGCCTTCCTTTAGCCGCAGTTTTTTGCCGGGGCGCAATAGCTCTGTCATCTCTTCTCTGACGATGATTTCAGCTACTCCTCGTTTGAGTAAATAATTGATGTCTTGGTTGCTCATAGCTAGCTACCTCTGTTTTTTAATACGGCTTTTCCTCGTTTTACGTCCTCGGCTATCTGTTTCTTTAACTCTTCCGGGGTGTCAAATTTTTTCTCGTCACGGAGTCGTTCGATAAAGTCAACTGTCAGCTCCTGCCCATACAGGTCGCCGTGGTAGTCAAGGAGGTAGGCCTCTACCGTACGCTCGCTGGCATCGAAGGTAGGATTCTTGCCGATGTTGGTCATTGCGGGATAGACTTGGTTGTCAATATGAGCCTGACTGATATAGACGCCGTCGGGGGGGAGGGCTTGCTCTGGGTCTATGTCTACATTGGCGGTGGGGAAGCCTAAGCCGGCGCCCCGTCTTGCCCCGGGAACCACGCGCCCATGAAGGCTAAAGGGACGCCCCAGCAGGTTCTGCACCTGTTTCATATTCCCCTGAGCCAGAGCCTTCCTGATAGCGGTGCTGCTTACCACCTCACCGTCTATTGTTATCGGGGACACTACGGTTACACTGAAGCCCATTTCTTGCCCCAGTCGGCGCAGGGTTTCGGTATTGCCTTCTCTGTTTTGACCTAGGGCAAAGTCGGGTCCGATTACAACCCCGCGCATCCTGAGGTATTTCTGCAGTAGACCAAGGAATTGTCGGGCGCTGAGCCGGGCTAACTCAGGGGTAAAGGATAGAGTGATAATAGCCTCAACACCTTCATTCTCGAGAAGTTTGGTTCTTTGGGCAAGGCTGGTCAAGAATGGTAGCCTGGTTTGGGGTGGCAGCACCTTTTGGGGGTGCTGGCGGAAGGTTACCACCCCACTATGTAAACCCTGCTGCCGGGCAAGCTCCTTTAATTGGGAAATCAGGTATCTATGACCCAGGTGAACGCCGTCAAAAACGCCAATGGTCAGGAGCATATCCTTGTCAGGTGATAATTTTGCTAGCTCTTTCTCTACCTGCATAGCTTTTTATACTACCATAACCCTATGTGAGCGTCAAACAATTTGGCATGGGGAAGATATAATCAAAGCGATTGATTTTGTGCTATACTTGGCCAGAGCCAGCGTAGCTCAGGGGTAGAGCAGCGGTTTCGTAATTCTAGGCTAGTGGTGCTGATGTATACTGTTAGATACAAAATAGAACGTTCGTGTCAATTGCTAAAACCCTGTTTTGAAGCTAGAATGCTTTTTGGTGATAACCAGTTCTTTTCAGTTTAACGCCAAATTAACGCCAAAATTCTAGATTCAGTTTTAACGTAAGTCTATGAAGTGTTTAGTTGTTGCCGACTACACATTATGCCGCATTGTTGTTCAACCGGAAGACATCACGTCGTGTCCCATGGTTGTGGAGCTTCAATAGTCGTATGCTCTCAGTGGGAGCTAACCACGGTTTGACCGCAAGCCCGCCTAATTTTATCTATTGCCTCAAATTCCTGGGTAGGGTACTGTCTATTGTACTATCGTCCCCCTGACTCTCCGCTAAGGAGCCTCCTGTTTTGGCTCTCCCTAAGAACCAAGGACGTAGGTTGAAAAACTTGCCCTTAAATGATAAATAAATAAGCACGACCAGGGCAAGAAGGCCGATATCGACGTAAAGCGCAGTCGCAGTCGATAGTTTGCCCTGAAATAACGTTTCAAATGCGCCTAGGCAGGCGCAGGGTTCGTTCTTGAAGCCATGCCAAATCATCCAGCTATTATAGAACACGAAAACGACAATCAGCATCGTAGATAAAATGGTCACCAACTGGGTGGCAATCCCTATAATGAGACAGACACCGAGCACTATCTCAACCCATGGCAGGCCGTGGATAACAAAAGAGACGAATCCGGGGTTTATATTTGGGAAAAACTGGACGGTGAGCAGAAAGGCGCTCTGACCCAGCAGTTTCCCCACTCCTGCGGCAACAAAAATTAGCCCCAGTATTATACCAGCGACCACGGTAATCCAATATCTATAACGCATATTTTTTCTTGAGCGCCTTGATTGCAGCCGCATTTCCTCCGAGCAACTGGGTTATGGTAACTCTTGGTGAGTCACATAAACCAAGCATATCATAGCACATTCCCAAACTACAAGGAGAAGCGGCGGGGGCGATTGCCCCCGCCGCTGTAGTATTGCCACTGGTCAAGCTCAACTGAGACTAGGGGGTACCGAAATTGCCTCCCCCTGCCAGGATTGTGAAGGCAGTACCGTTCGCCTTGTTACCGGAGCTGCCTACGTTGTTGTTAGCGGCAATGGTGAACTCGTAGCCAGTGTTATTCTTGGCTTCATTCTTGG
>Ga0315296_10002987_pt1 | contig 14289 bp, 8 predicted proteins | sample YL17G14_18_MG_FD_203921 | JGI IMG/M metagenome (GOLD analysis project Ga0315296, IMG submission 203921) | Sediment microbial communities from Yellowstone Lake, YNP, Wyoming, USA - YL17G14_18 | ecosystem: Environmental > Aquatic > Freshwater > Lake > Sediment | place: USA: Wyoming | collected... | reverse complement strand
CCAGGTTGCTCGGAGCGGCAAGGAGATAAGTGTGGGCAAGCGCCACATTGGAGTAGGCGGAGTAGCCAACACCGGCCTTGTACGCGCGCACGCGGTAGTAGTAGGTGGTGTTGGCCGTTAACCCGATATTCTGATAGGTGGTCCTATCCGCCGGCACGCAGGCAATCTGAACCCAGGTTCCGCCCGAGGTTGGCGCCCGCTCAATCGCGAAGCCGGTTTCGCCAGTCGAGTTGTCTTTCCAGCTCAGGTTGATCTGGGTGTTGGAGACCGCCGTCGCAGTCAAGCCGCTGGGGGGAACCCCCTGCACGGTGAGCGTGGTGGAGCGGCTCTTGCTGATCGGCACCGGCCCGTTGCAGGCGGCGGTCACGGTGAGGGTGATGGTCCGGCTGCTGGCCGTGGCGTTGGCAGGGGCAGCGTAGCTGGGATTCTGGACGTTGGCCGAGGGACTGAAGCTCCCTCCCGCGCCGCCGTCGGACCAGAACCACGTGGTCATGCTGTGACCGCGGCTGTCGGTGGCGCTGGCGGTGAGACTGGTGCTTCCACCGGAGGCCACCGTGGAAGGCGACGCGGTGGCGCTCACCGAGAGCGTATGGGGCACTGGCTGCACGACGATCGGCACGGTCCCGCTGTCGCCCGCCGGCGCAGGGCCGTCGCAGGTGCCGATGACTGTGAGGGCGCCTAGGTGCTCACTGTCCGTGCGGTTGGCCGGCGCGTGGTAGGTCGGATTCGGCACGGTGGCCGATGGCGAGAAGCTCCCACCTGCCCCCCAGTCAGTCCAGAACCAACTCGCCACTGAGTGGCCGAAAGTATCGTAGAACGCAGCGGCGAGGTCGCTCGTCCCCGACGAGGGAATATCGGTGGGATTGGCGGAGCCGAGTACGCCGACCGCGTGGCCCGCCGGGACGACCTTGACCTCCAGAAGCGCAGAGCCCGTCAGAGACTGAGGGCCGGCGCAGCTCGCGGCCACTGTGAGGTTGACTGTCAGGTTTCCACCGCCCGCGTTCGCGGGCGCCGTGTACACCGGGTTCTGCACGTAGGGGGACGGGCTGAAGCTCCCCCCGGCTCCGCCATCAGACCAGGTCCAAAAGTTCACCGCGTGGCCGAAGTTGTCGTCTGCCAGGGCCGTCAAGTTGAGGGTGCCAGCCGAGCTGACGATAGGCGGGTTCGCGGTCGCTGTGATGGTCACTTTGTGAGCGGACTTGACGGTTACGATGGTGGATGCGCTGACGCTGAGGAAAGGGGGCGTACCAGCGTTACCAAGGCAGGTGGCAGTCACCGTCAGGCTAATCTCGCGATCCGTGTCCCCAAGATTGGGTGGCGGCGTGTAGACCGGTGCCCAGAATGGCCCGGAGGGGTTGAACGTGCCGCCTGCTCCGCCGTCATGCCACGAGTAGGTAATCCCATGGTCCGGCGTATGCCAGGCGTACCCCCAAAGCTGCACCTGCGCTCCATTCTCGACGGTGGGGCGGTCGACATCAGCCTGCACATATGCGTCGTGAATGAGCAGCCCGTAGATATCCCGGCCGGTGCTGGCAGCATTGCGGCCGTCAGCCCACACCAGGTAGAAGATGACCATAGAGCCGTCGGGGGGAAGCGCGGGGGATTCCTGTCGCGCGGCGGCGCTGTTGTCCGGGAACTCGTGCCATCCGCACAGGTCAGCGGCGTAGATAACGGCGGCAGAGTCGTCTCCGGGCGCATTCCGCTCGTCCGTCCACGCCGCGGTGGTACGGCCGAAGGCGGGCTGGGTCTGGCGGCCCGATTGCGTGCACAGCGAGAACTCATATGAGTTCCAAAACTTCCCGTAGATATCGGAGTTTGACCCATCGCCAGGGTCGTTGCGCATATCGGTCCAGAGCACTGTTACTGATGTGCCAATGACAGGCCCACAGATATCCGGCTCGAGCTGGTCGCCCCAGGCCGTGCAGATAGGGAACTCTTGCCCAGTCACCATATCGTAGGCGTAGATGTCCCAGCCCGTAACCGGGAAGTTGCGTGAGTCCTGCCATACGATTTTCCCATCGGCCACCCTGGGCCTCTCTTGATCCCCCGCTCTTGTGCAGATAGGGAACTCGGTGCGGCTCTGAAGGTCGTAGCCGTAGATGTGCCAGTGGCCGTTGCGGCTGTCCTGCCACACGACGATATTGTCCCAGATCGCCGGCGACACCTGATCGCCGGCAGCGGTGCAGATGGGGAACTCTTGCCCGGTTGTCAGGTTGTAGCCGTAGATGTCCCATCCCGTCGTGGCGATGTTGCGCGAGTCTGCCCACACGACGATATTGTCGCAGATCGCCGGCGACACCTGATGGCCGGCAGCGGTGCAGATGGGGAACTCTTGCCCGGTCGTCAGGCTGTAGCCGTAGATGTCCCAGCCGGTGGTGGCAAGGCTGCGCCCATCCTGCCATACGACCGTGCCATCGGCAGTGGCCGGATTCCGCTGGTCGCCGGGCGCAGTGCAGACCACGAACTCCTGGTTGAGGCTGGCGCCGCCGGATTCCGACGTACAGGTGGGCCAGTCGTCATTGGCCAAGGCGGCGAGGCCTCCCATGGCCGCCCACACCACGAGCCAGATCGCCAGGAGGCGGACGGCCACGATAGACTCTCGGCGTCGCGCCGCTGATGGTGCTCTCATGGCAGTATCCGATACACCTCCAGGGCTCCCAGGTCGGCGCGATACACGTACTGCCCGCTCACATCAAGGCTGAACTGGTTGTAGGTGGCCTGGTAGTGGTTCGCGCTGACCAAGACCGGATATGTGGGATCGGAGAGGTCCCACTCGTTGGCGCCATGGCTGTAGTCAGCGACCCAGCCCCTATTGCCTAGCACCCTGATCCAGTAGGGGCGTTCAGTATTCGGACCGACGCCAGCAAACGTGCTCACATACACCGGTACCGTCGGGTTGGCCACGTTCACCACCCATATCCCATTGTACGTCACCTCATCGCCACCATCAGCCCAGTGGACGACGTAGGCGTAATCGCCCTGCACTTCCACCATGGTTGTGCCGCGCCACGGGCGCTCCAGGGAGGCCACGACGGAAGGCTGCCCGGCCGTCGTGACGTCTACGATTGTCAGCCCGTGCGCATCATTGCCGACATAACACAACACCTTTGGGCCGGATCGGCAAACCGTGAAGGGAGACGAGATGCGCTCGTCGGCCTGCTGTTGGAGCTCAGGCACGACAGTGAGGTGGCTCAGGAGGGTTGGGTTCCTCCCTGCGCTGTAGACGAAGAGCTCTCCCTTGAACATCACATAGAGGCGGTTCTCGAACCAGCAGACGGACGTCCCGTTGGGGCCTACCGACCACATACTCACACCGGGGAGGTCTGGCAGCTCCAGCCTGCCGGCTCTCACGGGCCGGGCGGGGTTGCTGTAGTCCATGATATCAATGGTGCCACGCGTCCAAAACCCCGCTCGCAGATTGTCTCCGGCTCTGGGCACGTAAAGCAGGCCGGCGCCGTCCCCGTGGAAATTATGCACGTCGTCGCCCGTGTAGTACTGTGACAGCAACCGCGGCTGGTTTGGATCGGTGATATCGAAGGCAAATATGCCTCCGTTCCAGTCCGTCAGGTAGGCCCGGTTCCCCCATATGCGCAAGATGCGGGACTCGCCCGCGGTGGGCATGGCACCGATGAGCACGGGCTGCTGCACCGTATTCATGTCCAGCACCCAGATGCCCCAGTACCCGTCCAGCAGGTATCCGACGCCCCGCGCTTTGTCGTAACGAAAGTCCCCGAGCCAAGGAGCAGTGGCCTGGATGGTGCGGGGGACCAGATCTCCCTTGACTCCCTCCGCGTAGACCACCGTCGGATCCTTGGGGAGTGAGAAGATATCGGCCACTTTCATGGCCGTGGGGTCGCTCACGTCAAGTATGGTGAGCGTATCGCGGCCGATGATGAAGGCGAAGTTATCAACGATCTGCGCAATACGATTGCCGTAGTAGCCGGCCCCGAAAGTCCCTTGGAGCACCTTCTGTGACAGAACGTGCGGATGGGCCGGGTTGATTACATCCAGGGAAGTGATCACCACCCGCCCATTCTCGTTCCAGTCATGCATCGACAGTACGAATGCCACCCCGCCGCTAGTCCACACGCTGAGTACCCGGTGGAGACCGTTTCCCGCGTGCATGTAACTGGCGAGAGTCGGACGGTACTCGCCTACCCGGATCGGGTGGGCCGGGTCGGCGATGGAAACAATCTGAAGGCCGCCCTCGCCCGCCGCTAGGTAGGCGTAGTTGCCGTCGACCGACAGATTCCATGTCACACCATCCACATCGGCGACACCGACGATGGCCGGATGCGTGGGATCGCTGATGTCCACCACAGTCACGCCGGCGGCGCCGCTCGCCAGATAGGCGTAGCTGTCCCGCAGGATCACCTGATGGGCCCTGGGGGCGTCGCGCCCAGCAGGCCAGCCGCTCGGCACCGCTGATATTCCGGTAATGTAGGTGGGCTTGCTGGGATCGGTGACGTCGAACACCAGGAGACTGCCGTGGTCGCAGACGTACGCGTAGCCGTCCTGAACCGCGACGTCCGCGGTAAACCCGTAGTAAGGCCCCCAGGTGCTCGCTACCTTGGGCCGGCCTGGGTCGGTCATGTCGAGCACCCAGAGGCTCTTGGTCTCCTCGTTGCCGGTCGTGAAGAGGTAGTTCCCATTAAGGGCGATGCCTCCCGCCCAGCAGTTGGGGAGTTGCACGGCCGTGACGAACTCCAGGCCAGCCCGCACGGGCAGGGCCGACAGGCACAGGAGAACGAGCGAGGACACAAGGATCGCCCCACAGATGAGCCAAGATTTGGACGACATACTCATCCCTCCTCCTCGGCGCGCGGTGCGAGTTTCACGATTACGCGGTCTGAGGCATACGGGGGCGTCATAGCGTCCCCCGGAGTCCCCTGCGGTGGGCGCTGGGCGGTAACACTGTCCGCCCACGCCCGGCCAGGCGCGGCAAGGCATACGGCGAGAACAAGCGGGAGAACGACCCTCGGCAGGAGGAAACCGGAGCGTCTCATCACAACACCCCCTCGCACCCCTTCATCCTCTGTGCGTAAGAGGTTCCGCGTCCCGCCAGGTTCTCCTGCCGCCGGCACGTTGCGCCGGGAACTACTGGGCTGGGTAGGCCGGGGTGACTCGGCCCTCGGAAACAGGGGTGTGTTTGTTTTTGGTGGGTGTGCGGACGGACCTGCGAACTCCTCTCCCTCTCAGGGAGAGGTAGGGTGAGGGTAGGGACCGATGGCGGTGCACCCCCACCTTCATCCTCCCCCTGAAAGGGGGAGGCGTTGATTGCCCATATCCCCACCTTCCGCGAACACACCCTAAACAGGTCGCCTGTACCCGCTTTCGTTTCGTGGGTTTCACCGGCGCCGTTGAGCCCGCAGCCAGGTGGTCAGGCCCGCCAGCCGCAGCGGCTCAATGTAGCGCCTGATGCTGGCCTTGACCGCATCGAGCACTTCGCGCTTAGGGTTTGCGGAGATCCCGAGAGCTTCCGCGTTGGCGTAAAGGCGCCTGCGGGCGGCCACCACCTCCGCGTCGGTGAACACGTAGTGTCCACATACCACCGCCACCTCTTCCAGGCGACTTTGCGCTTGGCGTAGGTCCTGCTCAGTGGTGCCTTTCTCTGCCGGCCGCAGCCATTTGACCCAGCGGCGGCTTGCGAGCACTTTCTCGGTTACGATTCGCCGGAGATCCGAGAGCGCGATGTCGGTCTGCGGGTTAGCTCGAACGACCGCCACCTCTCGATCGGCCAGGGCGAGCAACGCCTGCGTCTCGGCCGCGCCGAACTCGGGGGCGACGTTGGCCGCAGTGATGCCCAACTGCGGGTGGGCGGCCAGGAGGTCGAGGGGCAGGTAATCTGCGTTGTGCTCTTTGAATCCGAGGCCGCTCTCCCGCGCGATGCTGGCGAGCCGACGCGCGGTGGCCGCGCTGAAGGCGCCGATGTTCTCCCGCATCTTGATCAGGGTGCCGGTCTGGCCGACGATGAAGGCGGGCCGCGGCAGCCCCTGGGGGTTGAGACCAGCCAGCAAGTCGGTGATGAAGGTCGCGAAGTCCGTTTCCGCGGTCAGCCCGCCGCTGGTCTCCTCGGTGCCGATTTCATAAGACACCGGGGGCAGCTCTCGCCGCGCCCGAGCGCGCTCGATCTCCTGCATCAACGCGAGGCTGCGAGTGATCACCACTTCGAGGGGGACAACGCCCGTCGGATCGCGCGTCGGGTCCACGTGGAGCAGGTGGAAGCCGGCCTCCAGATCGGCCTCATATGAGGCGGCCGCGCTGGCCATGGCCTGTTCCAAAGCCACTTTGGCCTGCAACTCCTGGTCCCGGTGCCAGGGGCCGCCGTGGTCGCGGCAGACGTAAAGAGGCCCGTCGAACCCGATCTGGCTGGCGAGGGTGCAGATATGCGCGACGAAGGCGGCCTGGGTCCAGCCCTCGACATAACCGCCGCCGAAAGCGGCCGCCTCCACCTGGTTGCGGCTGGCGATGAGTATGACCGGGCAGTCCGCCTCTCGTCCGACCTCCAGGGCCGCGCGCACCACCAGCGAAGACATCGGGCCGACCCCCAGCAGCGTGGGCGCCCAGCCTTCGTGCTCGTAGCGGCCAATCAGCCGCGTGACCACCTCATCCAGGCTCAGCTCAAGTTGGGGCAAGGGCTGCAATCGTCATTCCTCCAGTGGCGCATTGGAAATCACGAACCCGCAAACGTACCATCTGTGACTAGCGACTGGCGCCTTCGCAAACCCAATCCGGCGTCAGCCACACGTGCTTGATGCGGGTACGCATGTGGGTGTATGTCAGGTGCACCAGCCCTTTGCGATCCTGGATGATCGCGGGGTATGAGAACTCGCCGTCATCCTCGCGCTCCAGGTTGCGCATGATGGGGAAGGTTTCACCTTCGTCTTTGGAGATAGCAAGCGCCAACGCGTTGCGCCCGCGCTCGAGGGGGTTGAAAGCCAGCATCACCCGGCCATCGCTAAGCTTGACCATGTCAATCGCCGCGCCGGGGTTGGGCAGGTCGGTGTTGACGGCGGGCTGCCAGGTTCTGCCGTTGTCGTGGGAGACGGTGCGGCCGATGCGGTGCTGCGGACCCCCGGGGCGCAGCAGCGCCAGGATCGAGCCGTCCGCGCGCTGGATCATGGTCGGGTGTTGGTTGCGCACCCCCGGCACCTCGCCGGTGTAGCGCCATGTGTCGCCGTCATCCTCGGAGATGAGAAACAGGCTGTGGTCGCTGCGGTATTCCACTCCGATGATGGTGTCGCCATTGGTCAGGTCGAGCGGCTTGGTGCGAAAGACGCAGCCCCATTCCGCGCGCAGCATAATGTCGTCGCCCCAGGTATGGCCGAGATCAGGACTGAGCTTCATCTTCTGGTCCACGGTGTCCCAGCGCACACCCGGCCCGGGAGGGCCGTCGAGCTTACCGTGCATGGTGCCGTAGAAAAGCTGGACCCTGCCGCGCCGATTGACCCACAATATCGGGTTGCCCTCGGGCTTGCCTGGGGTATCGGCGACGATCTGCGGCGGCCGGCTCCAGGCCCCGCCCGGCGCCTTGCGCGAAATCACGACCGCGGCATCCGGCCGCGCCTCGTCCTCGCCGGCGTACCAGGCTGAGAGCAGCTCGTCATTGGGCAGCTCCACGATCACCGAGCAGTGGCAGCGCGGCAATCGCGGCGTTGGCTCATGCACCCAATCCCATTCGAACATCTTGGCCTCCGGTAGCGGATTCGGGCTTGGATACGGCGCCGGGGACGGCATCACCTCTTCGGCTATCCGCGCGCGTTCACCTCGGGTACCTGCGCACACAGACATCAGTGCTCCGGGCCGCCGGGCTTTGCGTAAGTGACTCAACGCTACAGCCCTCGCAACGGCAGGAGGCAAGCCAGCGGCGCTCGAAAGCTACGGCGTCGGGGTCCACATCCCCGCACACCATCAGGTATTCCCGGCGCGGTCAATGCCGGGACAGCGCCGAACAAGGGCGCCATCTCGTGCCCGGAGTACGAGCCTGGCGTTGTTGCAGGAGGGAGGCGCCCACGGGCGCGGAGCATCTGCGTGGAACCCACACTTGCGGCTCTTGTCGGATTGCTGGGGGGATTGGCGCTGGGGCGCACCCCGCTGGGAAGCAGCGGCCACGCTCTGCTGGAGCGCGCGCTCAGGCGCGGCGCCGCATACCTGCTGCGCGATAGGTTGACGCGGTCTGCCGGCGGTTGGGCGATTGCCTGCGTCGGGCTGGCGGTTGGGGCAGGGCTTGTGGGCGCGCTGTTCTTATGGGCGGCAGCGATAGCTTCTTCATCGAGGTTGATGGCTGTCGCACCGATAACGGCGACCGCCCTCGTCATCGCGGTCGCCACCGGGAGCCGACGGTTGTGGCCGCTGCGCGACCCCGTCGCACCCGGCATCGGGCCAAGCCTTGGAACCTGTAACAATACCTCCCCATCGTGTCACCCTGAGCGCCAGCGAAGGGTCTTGGTCGGGTCGAGCGATACCGAGATTCCTCGCTGCGCTCGGAATGACATCCGCGAAAACGAGGTCTCATTACAGATCCTCGGCCACTGGCTGACACTGCTTTTCTTCTATGGCTTACTCGGGCCGGCGGGGATGCTGGGCATGGAGAGCCTGCTGATCGCAAGTTCCGCGGGCGAGCCAGAGGTCGCGTCCAAAGCTACCGACGGCCTGCTTGCGGTCCTCACGTACATTCCCCGACGAGTCGCGGACGTGATCGCGGCGGGCCTGTCGTCAACAGATGTGCCCCCCGCCGCAAATCCCTGGCGGCAGCGGGCTGCCGGTGTGGCCTGGGGCGTGGTGCTGGCGGCGGGGCTGGCCACGGTTTTCCACCTTTCGGGCCAGCACCCCGAGGCATACTTCAAGAACTGGGAGGATCTGGCATATCCGCACCGCATCGCCGAGCTCAGCCGCTCCTGGCAGCATGGCGTCATCTACCCGCGCATCTACCCTACGTTCGCCTGGGGCTACGGATACCCGCACCCGAACTTCTACCCGCCGGCAGTGTTTTTTGCCGGCGCCGCGCTGCACGAAGCGGGTCTGAGCATCGCGCGCTCCATCAACGTCATCATATGGCTGATAGTCTTCATCGGGGCGCTGGGCGTGTTTCTGCTCGCAGACGCCCTGGCCGGCCCGGTGTTCGCAACCCTAGCCGCCGTGGTTGCCACCGCCGCGGGTGCTGGAATCCCGGCGGCTATCTACCAGACTGGTGATCTCGCTCAGGCGCTCGGGCTGGCATGGACGCCGTTCGTGCTGCTGGCGGCGCGACGATGCTGCGCCCGCCCGAGGCTCGCTTCGGCGTTGATCTTCGCACTTACGGTGGCGGCGCAGGCGTTGATTCACAACATCTCCACCGCGCTCGCGGCGGGGCTGGTCGCGCTTTACCTGGTGGTGCGGGGCCTGCGGCATGCGGGCGCGAAGTGGGCGCTCGCCGGCGGGGCCATGGGGCTGGGTCTCGCGGCATTCTTCTGGCTGCCGGCGCTGGCGGAGAAGAACTACGTTCTGATCGAGCGCGTCTACCAGCAGCACATGACGCCGTGGTCGCAGTTGATTCGGGCTGATTGGTGGTGGGTGGCGCTGACCCATCTCGACCTAGGGACGGCGCTGGATCAAGTGCCATTCGCCGGCCGCTCCCTGTATCTGCTGCACACGATATTGCCACCCATCGCGTGGGGGCTCGCTTTTCTGCTGCTCATGGGCGGGTATCGCCGTGTGAAGGCTAACCGCCGCTCGCTGCGCGACGAGCTTTTTCTGTGGACTGCGCTTGCCGTGGTCTCGTATTTCGCGATGTGCGAATCGGCGTGGGCTTGGCGCAGCGGCTCTCCGCTGCGCCAGGTGCAACTGCCGGTGCGCGTTGCCCACCTGGCCTTGATCATGGGCGCGGCGTTGGGCGCGGTCGCCGCTTGCGAGCTGTGGTGGCGTCTGCGGTCGGGGCGGGCGTTCGAGCTGCACCTGCCCATCGCCTGGTTCGCCATCTACCTGGGCGCGGCGATGCTTGCTTCCGCGAGCAGGCCCTCCGGGCTGTTGGCGAAGGCGTTGCTGGCGGCGCCGCTAGTTCTCGCGCTGTTTGCGTGCGTTCTAAAGCGAGTGCCAAAACACGGTGTTGCGGCAGCGGCGCTGGTTGCCCTGATGGGCGTCTTCACAGTGCTGGCCGCGCGCGACCGCCGGCAGGAGCTGGGGTATTTCTATCACCCCCTCGCCGCGCCGGATCGCGCGCTTACCGCGCCGGCGTACCTGCGCTGGGAACGCACGATGAAGACTCAAACCGTCGGCAGCAATGTCGGCGAGTACCTGCCGCGATGGACGGCGGGACGCAAGCCAACTGCCTGCCCACCGCGCGCGCTGGTGGGGTGTCAGGTAGTCGGACGGCGCCAGGCGTGGCTGGGGGGCGCGTTCGCGGTGCGGGTGCGGCGGCGCTCGGAATGCTTGTACGGAGCACTCTACTACCCGGGCTGGAGGGTGCTCTGCGATGGGCGCAGCGTAGGGTGCGGGCCGTCGCAGGAGGGCCTGTTGAATTTTGCGGCGCCAGCGGGTACCAGTACCATTGAGATACGCTTTGGCGAGACCCCGCTGCGCAAGGCGGCAGATGCGCTATCGCTCTTGTCTGCGGTCCTGATGGCTGGTGTGAGCGTGGTGGCCTTGGCGTTGCGCGCCCCGGGGTTCATCGCGCGCCGGTGACCGCGGTCGCTGCTGGCGATGCGCGGAAGGATTGACACTGACCGAGGCGTATGATAAATTGAAGGTGAGCGACCCACGGCGGGGGATCGCACGCAGGAGGCTTGCTATGGCGAGGTGGCTTGCGGTGCTTGGGCTTATTGCCGCGGCGCTAACGGTGGTACCGCAGGCCGATGCGATCGAGCTCGGGCTGGCGGGTGTTACCCTGGGCCAACGCGCGCTCGACCTCCTCGATCTCAAGCCTTACGGCCCCCCTCCTTTCATCGGGCCGCTGGGTGCGGTCACTACCTGGGGCATCGCGCCGCTGGGGGCTCCGGGGGCGGGTCCCGGGGCCGCGCCAGGCGCGGGGTATGGGCCAACGGGCTCGGCTCCTTCGGTGTACGGCGCCCCCGGATATGCGGCTGGGCCCGCCCCGACGAGAACCGCGCGTCCGCCAGGACTGCGGTTGAGCTTCGGACGCAGGACCACCACCCGTACCACCGCGGCTGCTCCGAGGGGCGGTCGTGGGCCCGCGCGGCCCCTGGCAGCAGCCACTACCGGCTTGGGCGGGGGCATAATCTACTGGCTGTACAACATGCCGGGCGGCGCCCGCGTAGTGCTGGGGATTGAGGCCTCGGGGAAGGTGCGCTCCATCGTGCTCTCAGGGCAGTCATATCCGGCAGCCAAGACCGAGGGAGGCGTGCGGCTGGGTGACAGCTACACGTCGGTTCTCGATAAGTATGGCTTTCCAGACACGACGCACAACCTGGGAGGTTCACTGGTGCTGGGGTATGGGAAGGCAGGCCTGACCCTGACATTGAACAAAATGCGGGTGCAGACCATCGCGCTGGCGAAGCCGGGGGCCGCAGGCGCGATGGCGTCGGGTGGTGCCAAGGTTCCGGTGGCTCCTGCCCGCAGGGTCGGGCTGCGGACGACTGCGCCCCTGCCGAGGGTTGCGCCGGGTACCACACCGGGCAGGACGACCGGGCGCAGGACCGGCTTCCGGCTCAGCTTCGGCCGACGCAGGAGCCAGAGTCGGACCGGTCAATAGGAGCAGGCTAATGGCGGTCACGAGAAGTCGAATATTGATCGTGGTGGCGGTGACGGCGGCAGGCGTGGCGATGCTTGCGGCCCCCGGGTTGTGCGTGGAGCTGAGGTTGGCGGGGGCGGCCATCGGTGATGCGGCCGATGAAATCCTGGCATCGGCTTCGTTCGGGACTCCGGACGGCATGTTCTCGGCCGGGAATGTCTTCAACTCGACAAAGGCGGCGCCAGGTGCGAAGCCGCCGTGGGCGCGGGCGGTGGCCATGGCGCGGCTCGCGCCAGGACAGGTCGAGTGGGTGTACAACCGGGACCCGGTGTCCGTGGGCATCGTCATCACCGGCAAGGGCATCAACGCCCATGTCACCGACATAACTGTGAGTATGTGGCGTGACTTCAAGCCTTCGAAGCTTGCGCAGACGGCGAAGGGGGTGCAGCTCGGCACCAGCTTCGCTGATGTGCTAGAGCGATACGGCTGGCCCAACCGTCTCGAGATCATCGCAGAGGCGGGGCAGACGCAGGCGGCCGCCGGCCGGGCCGCCCGGCCCCAGGCCCCCGGAGCAGCGCGCCGGGTGGGAGGCCTTGGTGTGCGGCGGTTGAGTTTCGGCCGGCGGCGCGCACCCACAACCTCGCGGGGTGCCAGGCGCAGTGCACAACGCATACGCATAGGCGTGCGGCCGCTGCCGAGCGTGGGCCCCGGGGTTCGCGTCCCGGGGGCGGCCGCGCCGGCGCGCGCGGCCAACACCACGGTCGCAGCCGTCGGGCAAACCCCCAATCTCACTTTCACCAAGAGCTGCATCATAAGCTACCCATCGGTGGATTTCGTCGTCTACCGCATGAAGGTGTTCCGCATCCACATCTATGGGCGGTGACCGGCACCGCATCCGGCGGCCGCTCCACTCCCGGCCTGCATACGGTGCGTTTCGGCCAGCAGGGGTTGGGCCTTGAGCGGGCCGAGCGCTTGAGGGCCGAGGCCGTCGTGGTTCGTGGAATAACCCAACTGGGCGAGAGGTTTGAGAGGCACGGATCCCATGCAACGCAAATATCGCATTGCGCTCATTCTGCTGTTGGTCACCCTCATGGTCTGCTCGTTCATGGCCGGCCGGCAGTTCCAGGTGCTGTCCGACGCTGCCGCCGGCCGCATTGCGCTCAGCGAGGTTTTGCGCGCAACGCGCATCGCGAGCGCGGCGGGCGTGACCCCGGCGGATGTCGCGGACGAGGTTGACCTTCAGCCGCTGGAGACGTTTGGCCAGGCGCTGGAGAATATCTCTCGCTATTATGTGCACCCGGTGGAGGACCGCACCAAGTTGACATATGGTGCGATCCGCGGCATGCTGGCATCGCTTCAGGATCCCTACACCAGGTTCATGGAGCCGGAAGAATACCGCGCGTTCCAACAGGAGAACCAGGGCCACTTCGAGGGCATAGGCGCCACCATCGGCCTGACAGAGGTCAAGAGCAACGGGCAGGCGGGGAAGGTCACGCCCGGGCTGCGCTGCCCCGCGTGCGGCTCCGAGATCCACCCGCGGGGGTTCCGGATTTCCATCGTGGCGCCGCTGCCGGGGAGCCCGGCGGCGAAGGCAGGGGTGCAAGCCGGAGACCTCGTCCTCCAGATTGACGGCGCTTCGACCGAAGGCATGACCCTGGGCGAGGCGGTGAAGCGCATCCGCGGCGAGCGCGGCACCAAGGTGAAGCTGCTGCTGGGTCGGGAAAAGGCGGCACAGCCGCTGCTGAAGGAGATCGTGCGCGGGCCGATCCAGGTGCCTACGGTCGAGACCAAGATGGCGCAGGACAACATCGGCTACCTGCGGCTGAATTACTTTTACGAAGATACCGGCAATTCGGTGGGCCAGGCGCTGGAGAAGCTGCGCGCGCAGCACATGCGGGGGCTGGTGCTCGACCTGCGCAACAACCCCGGCGGGCTGCTTAACCGCTGCATCGAGGTGGCGCACCAGTTCGTGGATCAGGACCCGGTGGTCTATGTTCAGGAGCGCGGGCAGCCGATGCACCCATTCTATGGCGGCGAGCGCGGCAAAGGTCATAAGTTCGAGTATCCCCTGGTGGTGCTCATCAACAAGGGGAGCGCCAGCGCCTCCGAGATCCTGGCGGGCGCGATCCAGGACAGCGGCGTGGGCAAGCTGGTGGGCGCCACGACCTACGGCAAGGGCTCGGTGCAGACCATCCTGCCGCTCAAGGATGGGTCAGCGCTGGCGCTGACGACCTCCAAGTGGTACACGGTCTCGCGGCGTGATATCGAGCGCAAAGGGGTCGCGCCGGATGTGGCGGTGGAAGTAAAGCCGGACGCGGCCCTGGCGAGCGCCGAGGACGCACAGTATCAGAAAGCACTGGAGATGCTGCGCCAGCAAGTGGCGGCGCGGCAGTGACCTTCGCGGTGCGCAGTTCGTAGTCCGCGGCGGCCCCGCAGGTTGCACCACATCTCGATGACACCGCCTTACCGAGGCCGGACCGAATCCCCGTCTGCATGGCTTTTGGCCGCCCTGTTTGCCTTGATCGTCCTTGTGCCGTGGTGGGCAGGGTGCGGCCGGCGCGGCCACGCGCCATCGCCCAGCGCCCCGCAGGTGGGAGCCCAGACGCCATCTCCCCCGAACCCTG
>Ga0315296_10002984_pt1 | contig 14300 bp, 14 predicted proteins | sample YL17G14_18_MG_FD_203921 | JGI IMG/M metagenome (GOLD analysis project Ga0315296, IMG submission 203921) | Sediment microbial communities from Yellowstone Lake, YNP, Wyoming, USA - YL17G14_18 | ecosystem: Environmental > Aquatic > Freshwater > Lake > Sediment | place: USA: Wyoming | collected... | reverse complement strand
TCCTGCGGAGGATCGTGTAGACCGTCCCCGCCTCGAGTCTGTCGGGCTGGACGAAGCCTCTGCCGTTAAGCTCCTCCATGAGCTGGTAGCCGTGGACCGGCTTCTCATGGATGAGCCTCAGAAAGAGAAGTTGGAGCCAGCCCCGCTCGGGACGATGCCTATGGCACCGACCTTCTCCGCCATGCCTCTCGCAGCCGCAGTCTGAGTCGCACATACCTGAAACCACTAGATAACATTGTTATATATAAACCTTAACTATAGTCGTTTTAGGGATTCCTGATGGACTGCTTTCGGATCAGTGCTAATGAGCATCCGGTCCATAATATATATGGGAGAAAGGGTAGACTGCGCCACTTTTTCCTGCGTCATCTTTCAGTTAATTCAATTAGGAGTTACTTATTTGAAGTTAGTGTGAGGATGGGGTTGATCAGGTAGGCTCTGATGGCTTTCCTCACAATCGACGCCTTCGCCTCATACCAGTTCACCCAAAACGCAGCCGATTGACCTCCAGTCGAATAAAAGCCCTCAACGAGTAAGCGAGGTGGTTCAGCTGCGCCCTAGCCTCCCGAACAATGAGCCCGCTCTATCCCGCAGCACTGCTTCACTCCCCTGTGATAGACCTCTATACCCCAACCCCGCCTAGACAGCTCACTCCGCTCCTCCTCAGACATCTCCAGGTCACCCGTGGCCTAGATCTCCGCGTCCCCGTCCCTAGAGACGGACCGGAATACCTTAACCACGCCATAGCCCTTCAGGTGGACCACCAGCCCTCCCGGAGGCACCTCGACCTCGCCTACCGGCCTGTAACCGGAGCGGTCCGGGTCCACCAGCCTGTTAGCCTTGCGCGCGCCAGCTTGTCGCTAAATTCAGACAAAAATAGATTTTAATTGGTGTTAGCTTTTTCTTAGATATGTACCTGGATGCTTTTGATCGGAAGATAATTGACGTTCTGAGCGGGAGCGGCGGACGCATGACGCTTGCGGAGCTGGTTAAAGATTCAGGGTTCGCCCGTTCAACGGTGATCATCCATCTCGAGCGGCTTGGAACAGAAGGGCTCCTACTGAAGGAGAAAAAGCTGAGTAACGACCGTGGACGGCCCAGATTCCTGTATCGCCTTGCAGGCACTCACACACTTAAAACAGCGGCTCCACCCAGCATCGTTGCTCTAGAGTTCTCGACGCTTAAAAGGGCCTGCAGATACGAGAAGGGCGGCTACTGCAAACTCGCAAGGAACACTTGCGCGATCCAAAGCTGCCGGCTGACCATGAAGCCTAAATAAATCTATTAAAATCTGAATTAAGCAACGTCCTGGCGCGCGACCGTTGGGTAGGGGTGGATCGCATCGAATTTGATGCGGGCGAAACAGGTCTAAGGGGTGTCTTCAAGTACTACCAGGAAATCGCCCTCAGAGTGATCCGGGAGAGCCCGGAGGGCCTAAGCTCCAAGGCCCCTGAATATCAGGTCAATGATAGGCGATCACTTCAGCAGTGACGAGAAATGAGGGCCGCTAGCTTCTTAAATCACACCGAACTAAAAAAACAAAAACATTTATATATAAACATATTTAGATATGTCATGTCTAACTGAAAGAGATGACCTAATACGGTAGTAGAACTTTTGAATGAAATGTTTGTATCGGGGATTGGTACCCTGATAGATTACTTATCAGCGCATGTCCTGCTATGTCTGATACCCGCGTTCTTTCTATCCGGAGCCTTCAACGCGTTGATACCCAGCGCAACGATTTTAAAGTATATGGGCGACAGCGGCAATAGAGCTAAAAAAGGCCTAGCTTACGTATTCGCTGCTACCAGCGGCCTCGTCATCGAGGTCTGCTCATGCACTGTTCTACCCCTCTTCGCTGGGATCTGGAAGAAAGGAGCAGGATTCGGCCCAGCGATAACGTTCCTGTTCACTGGCCCCGGCATAACGCTGCTCTCAACCCCACTAGAAGCATCGATCCTGGGAGGACAGTTCGCCGTCGCAAAGCTGGTGTTTTCGATTGTGCTCTCCATAGCATTAGGCGTAGCCATGGAGCTCACATTTAAGGAAACAAGGAACCCTGAAGCCACCACGGGCATTGAATCAGGTGACGTAGAAGCCAGAAAAAGGACGACACTCCAGTCGCTCCTATTCTTCACGTCGTTGACCCTGATAATGGTGGCCGGCACAACCCCACTCGACCTCAGCCTTAAACTGGTGCTCGTCGGCGCTTTCTCGCTACTCACCGCGTTCTTCGCCCACAGGTACTATGACGACGCCGAGATCAAAGCTTGGATGCACGAGACATACAACTTCGTGAAGATGATATTCCCGATTCTCCTACTCGGCGTTTTCATCTCCGGCGCCATCAAGCCGCTGATACCCCCTGAGCTTATCGCCAATATCGCAGGTCAGAACACTCTGCTAGCCAATGTAGCGGCGGCCCTGTTCGGGATGGTCGCCTATTTCCCGACTCTTGTAGAGGTCCCCGTGGCCAAAATGTTCCTAGATCTGGGTATGCATATTGGGCCAATAATGGCCTACCTCCTAGTGGACCCAGGGGTATCCCTGCAGACTCTGCTGGTGGTGAACACGATAATAAAGCCTAAAAGAACATTCATGTACGCGTTCTACATGATTGCTATCGGAGTAATTATGGGGTACCTTTATGGTCTATTCTTTGTGTGAGGTGGGAGAATGAAGATTGAGATACTTGGTTCAGGCTGCCCGAAGTGCCTTAAGCTGGAGTCCATGGTCAAGGACATAGTGGCTAAGCACGGTATCAAGGCTGAGATAGGCCACGTGTATGATATTCAGAAGATCATGGATTATGGGGTTATGATGACTCCTGCTCTTGTGGTTGACGGGAAGGTTAGGATAGTTGGAAGGCTGCCCTCCGAGAGCGAGGTACTGAACCTACTTAGGTAAAAGGATGAGACAGGCCTAAGTTTGAGGCCTGCCTCCAGCCAGCCTCTCAACCACCCTATTTTTTAGTTTAGTCAGTTAGAAGATCCTCAAGTCGTCGTCTATAACCCCAAGAAGGTTCCGATGCGTTGCGTGGGCCTTGCATCAGTCACGTCTCACCTGAGGCCACAGCCGGAGGACCAATAGCCCTATCAAGGACGGAGACAAGATAACCATCGACATCCTAAACAGAAAGATCGATCTAGACGTCTCCGAGGCGGAGCTAGCCAAACGAAAAACTGGATGGGCTCCCCTGAGCTCAAGAAAAAGAAAGGCTACCTCCCTAGGTACGCCGCCCAAGTCATATCCACAGACAAGGGAGCGATCCTAAAGAAAAACTAGGTTAGCTTACTTTTTCTTCCCTGATCTTCCTTGTCAGAGTATCACAATCATATAGAGGTGTATTTTTCTCGTTGTCGAGAGGTTTAGCGAACCTCTTCTCGGTTTCCGCCCGGTGAAGATTGTTCATGGTGCAGAACGGCGTGATCCTGCCATCCGGCGTAGCGTAGTGGATGACGCAGCGTTGAACCCTCTCCACATCGAAGTTATACGGGTCCATGAAGTGCATCGAGCCTATCATCACCATGTTATGGTGTAGATCACTCAGGCTCTCATAGCTACCGCTCCTAATAACGGGTAGAAGATACTTACGGAAAGTACCCAGCTTCACGTTCTCGACGGCACCCGTTATCGATGAGGCCTTGGCGATGGTCCTGTGACCCGACTCGAACCTCCTGTTCGCGTACTTCATCGAAGCCAACATACCATCGACGTTCAGATACTTCGTGATGGGCTCAACCTTGTCACCCTCCAGCACGAGGTACGTGGCCATGCCACAGTGGGGATGGGCGCTGAAATCGACGTACTGCTTCTTCTTTATGTGGCTGACGAAGTCGATGAAAGGCATAGCCGTGGGTACGGGGAACCAGTCACCCTGCTTGATGAGGCCACCGGTCTGCTCCTCGGCGAGGCGCATGAGGTCCGGAATGGTGACGCGCATCTTCTCCCGCTCCTTCGCGTTGATCCTGCCGGTGATGGCAACGGGTTGGAAGTTGACGCATCTGACCACATCCCTGTTCTCGACCGCGAACCGGATTATGTCGCCCACCTGATCCGTGTTGACTCCTCCGACTAGAACAGGAACAAGGACGACGCTGCGGAAACCGCTCGCCTTCAGGTTCCTCAGCGCCTGTTTCTTTATGTCTAGTAGGTCGAAGCCGCGGGCCACCTTGTAGGGCTCAGGCGTGACGCCGTCGAACTGTAGGTAGACGGTGCTTAATCCCGCCTCCTTGAGCTCGCGACAGTAGTCGACGCTCTCCGCCATCTTGATCCCATTGGAGTCTACCTCCACATGTTGGAACCCTAACTCATTCGCCATACGCACCAGATCCGGCAGATCCTCCCTGACCGTCGGCTCCCCGCCGCTGAACTGAAGTGCAGGCGGTGGCACAGGTTTGTTCGCACGGAGGTTCTCCATGATCTTCCTGATCTCCTCATTGCTCGGCTCATAGAGGTAGCCGGCTGCTCCTGCGTGTGCAAAGCATATTGGGCAGCGGAGATTACATCTATTGGTAACGTCGATAATCGCGAGTACCGTGGGGCTCTTGTGCTCCGGGCAGATCCCACAATCGTAGGGGCACTCATTCACCTTCTTGGTGCGAGGGTTGCTGAGCTTTTTTCCGTGTGCCTCATATTTTTGAGCCCGTTTATACTGCTTATAGTCGCCCCAGTAGAGGTCTTTCCATTCTCCATGGTCGACGCAGATTTTCTTGATGTAGACCTTGCCCTGTTCCTCGTAGATCTCGGCGGGTATCTTCTTCAGGCATTCAGGGCAGAGGCTTTCAGTATCCTTGATCTTCATTTTAATGCCCCACGTCGTGTTAACCTGACATATCGACATCTATAGATGTTTCCTTAGTTCCCACCTTTTTAGAAGGGGAAGTTATTCCCGCCGAAGGGGAAAATAACCAGTACACATCTTGTTTTACATGTCCCGTCAGGTCTTTGGCGCTAGAGTTGAACGAACTCAGAGATGTCGGCCTCACAGAGTACGAGACGATGGCTTATCTCATACTAGTAAAAACCGGAGGGCTTATCACCAGCGCCGTTAGTCGAAATACGGAGAATTTTGAAAACCTGTGAAGTCGTGACTTAATCCGGCTCCTGCTTTTAAAGGCTTTAAATTCTCGATTCTTGAAAAGAAGGTTATTCAAAATCCTCTACGAATATTTCTTACTCGAAAGTCTACACGGTTCTCGAGACTCTTGAGAAGAAAGTTTGTTTAGAAATAACCAGTTGGAGCTCTCACTAGTCTTGAATAGTTTCACCTTGAACTTATGAACCTTAGAATAATTGAGTGGGTGGGTCGCGTTTATCTCCTGAATTAACTCGGGAAACCCCGAAACCAAGCAACAAACCCCACACTTAAAAAAAAGAATCAAAGACCCTTTTTTAAGAATATTAAGGCCTTTAATCTGAGGTGACCTCTAGATTAAGGCTTGTATTGGGCTTTTTTCTCCTGGACCTCTTTTCTGCTGTTCTGGATGACATTCTTCGGTTTGTATTGCTTATGTAGGTAGGTGAGAGGCGGAAAACTGATAGCGTGGGTGGGGCACGTGTTCGCGCAGGTCACGCAGCCCACCTTACAGTTCAGAGGGTTCGCAACCACGGGGCGGTTAGCCTCGTAATCGAACTTGAAGACTCCGGCGCTGCAGCCGAGAACACATAAACCGCAGCCAATGCAGAGACTGCCCTCAACTGTTGGATGCCACTCGATCTCTTCTCGCGGGATACCATGCCATGAAGGCTTTGGGGTTGACAACTAAATTCACCTAACGCCTATCGGAAACGCAAACATATAAACCAAATGACCATTTCTCTCGAAATAAACTCAGGAACTTATGTTTATCATTGTTTACAGGATTAAGGATATTTATAGAGGATTGAGACTGTGTGAAAACTATTCTTACTGCAAGGAAATTAACATCCATAAATAATATCGACGTATTCTAAACAACTTAATTTAACAAGAGATACACAATGAATCCGAGTTTTCACACAGTCTCGATTCGGATTAACCCATAAAATCCGGTTTAAGATGGGTTTTCCTTTATAAGGGCTTAAATACACTGACAACCCGAGACAAGGTTAATCACTCATGAAAGATGTTCTCTTGGCCGGTGACCCTGAGCCTACCCGAAGCCAGCAACCAAGAATCATGTTCTAAGCGACTTAAGCTTTACCCCGTACCGCCCCTCATTCCTCGACTGGTAAGCCTCCCTCCTCGTTAACATGAACCATATTATCTTCAGCATCTTGCACGCCACAGCCACGACAGCCTTCCCGTCACCCCTCCTGCGCTTCACCCTCTCGTAGAAGCCCCTCATCCGCTCATCATGCCTCACCGCCACCCTCGCAGACTCCACCATAGCCCACCTCAGCATCTTGGAACCCTGCTTCGTAATCCTCCCGCTGTACTCCACGGAACCCGACTGGTGGAGACTGGGAGCCAGCCCCGCCCAGGACACAAGCCTCTTGTAGTCGGGAAACCGGCTTATACCCCCTATCTCGGACCTGATGAGCAGCGCCGTGTAGACGTCGACCCCCGTCAGGCTGAGCAGAAGCCGGACATCCTCGTCCACAGACGCCCTCCCGCGGATCATCTCATCCGTCTCATCGACCTGCCGGTTCAGGCTCTCCAGGTGCTCCAGGTGGTTGTCCAGCATCAGCCCGTCCAGTGGGCCGAGATCCAGCTTCCTGAGCCACTCTGAGCCACGCTTCCCGAACAGGTCCGAGTACTCACACCGGATGCCACGCTGGTCTATCAGGGCGTGGACCCTGTTCTTCACCGTGGTCCTCACCCTGACCAGGGAGGCGCGGTGTCTAACTAGCGCCCGGAGCTCCCTGAAGCTCCTCGGCGGGACGTAGCACTCGGCCACCAAGTTGCTCCTCAGCAGGTGGGTCAGGATCCTCGCGTCGACCTTGTCGGTCTTGATTCTGGCCGAGGCTATCGCCCGGGTCTTCAACGGGTTCGCCAGCACCACGGGAACGTGTTTCTCGTCGAGGAGGTTGTACAGGTTCGACCAGACGCTTCCAGTCGACTCCATCACCACCCGGTCCTCCGGGGTGAGCCTCGAGGCCAGCTCCTCTAAGCCGGCGTGGTCGTTGGCGAAGGCGAACTCTTCGACTATGACGCCTTCCGGATCCATGACAGCTGCATTGCACTTCCACTTACCGATGTCTATTCCTACGTATCTCACTCGGTTCCACCTCTCAGCTGGCTTCGGGCTGCAATCACTCATCCGGTCTCTTGGACCATCTCCCTAGCAGCTCGGGTGCGCCCAGTCAATATCCCGGTCGCTGGGACCATGATTAACCGTGGGCTAGCCAGCCAAGTATACTATGGAACATCTTTCATAAGGTCAATATCCTCTATAATTTATTTTTTATGTTTTATTTTAAACAAACGGATATCATATAGAACAATTTAAATACGTCGATATAGATTCTTCTTTCATAGAAGAGGACTCGATATGAGCTTTAAGAAAGTGACTATTACCGATGAAGCTATAAAGGAATTAAGATTAATTGCTGATAGGCAGAATATAAAAAACCCCGCTGTTTATCTAAACGTAGTAAGAACCTGCTGCAGCTACATGCCTAAGGTAGACGTAGTTGACCAGACCCTCCGAAAAATAGAAGTGATCGATACCGCAAATGGCGTTTCTGTTTGTGTAGGCGACTTTATAAAAAAGTTACTGATTGGAAACGAAGAACTGAACAGCGTAGAGCTTAAGGTTGACCTAACCCCCTCTCATGACTTATACTTTCAGTTTTTAACTCGAAACGTTGAAAACGCTAAGTGAGGCCTAGATGACGATCAAAAGAGAGAATCATAAGAAACAGTTGAACGCTAAGCTCTCCTGGAGAGGCGGGGTGTGTTCGGAGATCAAAATGAGGCATCACGTTATTGTAATCGATTCTGGAAAGGAGGAAGGAGGCGAGGATGTTGGTCCATCGCCTACCGAAGTATTCTTGGCGGCTTTAGGATCGTGTATCATGACCAACATTTCGAGAATTGGCCAAAAGATGAGGCTAGGCCTGAAAAAAGTCAGCATAGATATAAATGGGATCAAAGAGTATAACGAACACCCCTCCTCTTTTGTAACACTTAAAATAAAAATCTCAATCGATGCGAGTGTTAACGATCATGAAAAACTGGAACGATTAATTAAACTCGCTGAGGAGAATTGTACTGTCTCAAATACTCTAAAGAACGCAGTAGTTCCACACGTAATGTTACAATTAACCTAATCCTCTAATCGAAGGAGACCCAACTACATTTATTAGCAGTCTCATCAGTTCAGTTGTTTTCCTCGAAGTAAGTAACCTCTAGAAGAAACAACTGGCCACTTCGATAGAGTGATAGCAGCTCAAGTCTTATTACCTTGAGTTTTACTAAGGCCCTGGGAGGCTAGGCTGGACTTCGACTGCCCTTATCAGACGCTAAAAATTCATCCAAGTGTATCAACTGTAGCCCTCCTACTTGTGACGGTCGCCGTGACGGTGAGCAGATTCGCATTCGCCTGTCTGGGCGTAGTAGCCTCAACCTTCGCATAGGGAATATCGAAGACGAAGATGTTGCCAAACTTCAGTTTCCTCATGGCGTTCTTTAGCGGAGACCTCATCCCTCGTGAATGTGATACCCAAGGTCCTCAAAATTTCATCAAGACGGCTGTCCCTTTCTTCATCGAGGCGCTGAAGGAGGATATAGCGAACCCCCTCAAACTAGTCTCGTCGACCTTGTATGATTGGCTGAGTTCCTCATACTAGTTTGCTAGTGTCTGACAAGGCTCAAAAAATCGGCCTCGAATTGCTCATCCGGCTAGCCATGCTCCGTTTAGATGCGCCGCTCCATGGGAAAGAATAAATCGAAATATTAATATTTATAAATAAGTAGATTTGTATATGACCTTAGTGGATGGAGAAAAAGCACCGCGTGTAGCCTTATTCTACTGCTCCGGCTGCATGGCGAGCGTAGGGGCCCTAACGGTAACCGCCTCCCTAGCGGCCTTTAAGAGGCTACAAAACGACGATGTTGGCTTGTTCTGTCTCTCTGCAATTGCGAACGAGGTGCCGAAGCATCGTAAAACAACTGAGGGGGCAAAGGTGTTAGTGTCTATAGATGGCTGCGGTAATCAATGCACTACAAACATCCTTAAGGCACATGGTTTTGAGCCCGACGTAGGATTGAATCTTGTCAAGGATTTGCATCTGAAGAAGATCGGGCCCTTTAAGCCTTTTAGTTACACTCAAGAGGAATTTGAGATGGTTGTGAACAAGATAATGGAGATCTGTGAGGAGAACCTCAAGGAGGGGAAATAAGATTGACCCAAGTCGATTCACAGCGGAATAAACCACAAGGTAGTGCCGAGTGGGAGGCGAGCATGCCCAGCCATGAGAATATAATCTACGCCTGCTTCGGCGGGCTATCCAACACAGGGATCACAGCCGCACTAGCTAGTTTAGAGGCTGTGAAGGAGTTGGGTTTGGATAAAGCCTGTGTGGGTTGTCTAGCTGGGGTTTCAACGAATGTGCCTCCGGTTCTCGGGAAGACGAAAGTCGCGAAGAAGGTGATAACCGTTGACGGCTGTCCAATGGAGTGCAGCAGAAAAGTTATACAACAGGCAGGGTTCAACATCGCTAAGAGCATCGTCCTCGTGCGAGACATAGGCATGAAGAAGAAGCCGCTGCATGAGGACATTGGAAAGGACTTGAAGCCAGTCATGGAATACGTGTCAGAAGAGGACATAAAAAAAGCTAAAGACCTCATCATAAAGGCGATTACCGAGTAATTCAGATCACAGATCCAAAAGAAGTGAAATAGAGACATGGAAAGCAAGAGTATCCTCGAAAAATTAAATCAAGAGATTATGACATCACTCCGTCCCAAAACTATTCCCTTTGGAGTCAAGCTTTACGAAACTTTGAACGATCGACCTTCTAATGCCATGAGACCCAGGCATCCCATGAACACATGTCAGATCACCGCATTGACACGTTACTACGGTCGTACCATGTATGCCACTTTGGAAGATTTAGCATGTGTCATCGGAGCAGTGACGCTTGGGATGATGGAGCCGCCTGAAAACATGCGTTCAGGCAAGATCGCCGAGATGCTGCACGCCGACCTCGAATCCGCGCGCAGATTCACAGAACTAGTTCCGAGAATTCCATATGGAAGAGTAAAGGCCTTCGCCTCCGCTCCTCTCAGCAACCTAAGCTTCTATCCAGATCTCGTTGTAATGTACGGGAACACCGCGCAGGTGATGCGCGTAGTGCAAGCCTATCTGTACAAACGTGGTGGGCGAGTAGGTTTCACGACTGGCGGTGAGTACAGCCTTTGCGCCGATACCATCGCCGACACCTATAACAAACAGGATTTATCTGTGGCTATTCCCTGTTTTGGAGACCGTAAAACAGGCCTAGCACAGGATGATGAGCTGACAGTAGCCTTCCCAGTTACGCTAACTGATGAAATTCTAGATGGACTGCAGGGTACGACAAAAACAGCAGCGTACCCCACGCCAATGGACATCGGTTTTCCACAAATGCCCGATTACACACTTACAGACTGGTCCGTTGCCTTTCGGAAATCCATGACAAGGAGAAACCCATGAAATTTTGGCTCATCCGCGTATCATCGAAGACATAAACGGAGCTTAATCCTGTTTTTTCCTCGAGGCGCCCTTCTTCTCGAGTGCGCCATAGAACTCTTCGTATGTTGGGAACCGCCCTGTATACACGGGGGCTCCATCAACGAAGACATATGGGAGAGGTACTCCCATGTTCCTGAGGTCGAGAACATGATCCGGGTAATCATACTTCCTGGACGTGACCAGTTCTCTTTTCAGCTTGATCGAGTCCTCGTACTCCTCAACGATCTGCTTTACAAGCCGGTCCCTCTCCTTTACCTCCGCAATGAATCTCTCCGCCTCCCCAGCGGTCATCCTCCTCGCACCAAGGTCGCAGCAGCTGCTTCCGAACGGGTCTGCCTCCCGAACCTCAACCTCCAAGATGCCTGTCAACCAGCCTACGCTTCTTTCTGGTCTTTCTAAAGCAGGTGATATATGCGCTTTGATCGGATCTGCGGTATAGCCTTCAATGAGAGCCCCTTCAGCGCCTTTATGATCTCTTCCAGCTGGATGTAAGATATTCCTATCAGTCCCTCGCCGTCGCCTAGGTCGATGGCATCCCTGCAACCGTAGCAGCCGAAAGCACGCGTTCGGTTTACCCGTCACGTAGGGTACTACCGTGACGTCGACGCAGGAGGCCTGGAAGACGGATGAGCTCCAGCTATGCCTTCCGTTTTTGAAGTATATTGATGCGAGGCTCAGCCACATGATCCTCTCAGTCCCCTCCTCCAGCACAACCATATCCGGAGTAAAGCCTGCCTCAGAGAGCGGGGCCGCGGCCACAGCCTTATAACTACCAAGCGGTAGACGGGCATCTTCGCCATCAACTCCGTGGCGGCCTCCTCGGAATCGAAAAGTCCTAGTGCCTTGAGCATAGTCCCCTTGCCTATCTTCTCGGGAAGCGGAAGCAGCCCGAAAGCCGAACCGAGACAGTATGGTACCCGAGCGTCGACGAGAGCCTCTGCGTAGGCTGCAGCATATGCGTTCTGGGCTGCGGGCCGGGGATCTTCGATTTCGATTACGATATAAGGGTCTCGGTCGTCTCACGGCCTTATAGCTGTAAGGTGGGTTGCGTGACCTGCGCGAACACGTGCCCCACCCACGCTATCAGTTTTCCGCCTCTCACCTACCTACACTCACTTTACAAGAATCGGGAGGTGATGAAACAAAGCAGGAAGGAGCTTGAGGAGCAGAGAGAGCGGTATCAGATAAGAGCACAGCAGGAAATTGACCGTTAACATATAGAGCATTAAAAGGAGGAAGACTAGTGCTTATTCAACTTCACGGGATGTTTTTTTGGCTATACGGGAGTTAAGAGCCCGAAAACTTTGAAAAGAAGGCGGTTCCAAACGCGTGATCTGCCCGTGATGTTTAGCCGGAAATTCTCTACTTAAGCTAATTACATGGACCTTTCCAGCTAGCTTACGCTAGCAACCAAGTCGATGATCTTCTCAATCTCCTGGCGGACCCCCGGGGACAGCCCCATTATACTGATGTCCATGAAGCCCCTGATCAGCACTCCCACCGCCTCGTCCCGGCTTAGACCCCTACTCATGAGGTAAGTGATGCCCTCCTCGCTCAGCTTCCCGATGGCTGCCTCGTGGCTCAGCTCGGCTCCGGACTTCGAAGCCCTCAGGATAGGTATAGCCTCGAGGACCGACTCCTCGTCGAGCAGAAGACCCCTACACTCCAAGTGGCCGCGGCATTCGTCGTTGTTCCCGTCGATGGTGCCTCTGCTTATGAGGTGGCTATTAGCCCGGGTTATGGCCCTGGTGTTTAGTTCAGTGACGCTTCCCCGCCCGTTCAGCACAGTCCACGATCCAAGGTCCACATTGCTCCCCGGCTGGATGTAGAGGACGCTGTTGAATACCGCCTTCGAGCCCTCGCCGTCGCAGAGAGCCTTCGGCTCCATCTGTAGATCCTTCACGGGTGTAAAGCAGATGTAGTTGGAAACGAACTCAGCGCTGTCACCTACGCGAACGCCGGTACGAGGCCGTACAACCGTCTCCGGGGCCCAATGGTGGACCATCGTGAAGCTGAGCTTCGCTCGGTCCTCTACCCAGACCTCGCTGACGCCGAGGTGCGCACCCTCCCTCGTTTCTTGGTGCTGGGCGCAGGTCGTCAGTATCTGGCTCTCGCTGCCCTCACCAGCGATTATTATGTTGTGAACACGCTGGCGGCTGTTCTCCGTCGTGATCATGAGGCAGCTCTGGAGGGGAAACGTAACCTTCGCACCCGGCTTTATATACATGAAGTAGCCTCCACTCCAGCTCTCCGCGACCTCCCGTGTGTACTCATCCTTATCCCTATCAACGAGCGTCCACATCCGTTCCATGAGCCACGGATACTTCTCCAGGGCGTCCTTCGTGTCCATCATCTCGATCTGGTTCTCGAAGGCCTCACCCACCTTCGAGTAGATCGTTTTCTGATCCACGTGGAAGAAGACAGCTGAGGCGTCGGACTCATCGACGTTGACGCCGACCCTCATCGCCTCGTTGAGGACCCTGTGCGGGAGACCTACGAGGTTCTCCCTGGTCAACTCGCTTCCTCCTGGATTCGGGTTGAGCAGCTGAGGCAGTGCTCGTATCCCCCGGCGCGGATCTCGGCGTAGACGGTTCGAGGGTCGGGGAAGCAGTGGTTCATCCCATCCATTACGACGCACGCCCTCTCGGCCTTGATGTAGTCGAGTATGTCCCCCTTGTGGGTGATTATAAGTGAAGACGCCTTCGATGTCTGGAGGTAGCTGTCCAGCTCTTCGGAGAGGAGTCTTAGGCTGTCGACGTCGACTCCGGAGTCCGGCTCGTCAAGGAGGATTAGGCTCGGTTTCAGGAAGAGCATCTGGAGGATCTCAGCCCTCTTCCGCTCTCCGCCTGAGAATCCGACGTTGACGTCTCTGTCGAGGAACTCGGTTAGCCTGAACCTCTCGATTGTATCCTTCTCTTCAGGGCTGAATACATCGGTCCTCTTTTTACCGAGGCAGAGCTTGAGCATCTGGGACAGCTTGACCCCTCTGATTTCTGGTGGCTGCTGGAACGCCATCGTGATGCCGAGCTTCGACCTCTCATAGACGTTCATCCCAGTTATATCGAATCCCTTGTACCTGATGGAACCGGACTCGACCACATAGGATGGGATACCCATAACGGTCTTAAGGAGAGTCGACTTCCCCGACCCATTTGGGCCGAAGATGAACGAGCGCTCCCCCTGCTCTAATCTCAGGCTTATACCTCTGAGAATCGTTTTATCCTCGACTTTGACTTTTAAGCCCTCGATCTCCAGTGTTCCCTTGTCATCCAATGCCTTACGCCCTTTGTACTATTCGTTTCCCGTATCTTTAATTGTAAAGGTTTCGTGCTTCGCTATAATGTTCCTCAGACCATTATCTCGGTCTGATCCCTATCGTTGTCATGTTAAAGCGCATCATATGCCCAAATCTACCTTTAAAAAAATTCAAAAAAGAAAACATATTTAAATATTTAACGATTTATTATATAATGATGTCGGATAAAAAGACCGTCGCGACCCTAGAACGGCTATGCACCTTAAGATCACTGAACAAAGATAATGCTGATAGCTACATTAGCGATCTAAGAAAAATAGTGAACGAAATCGACAAAGTGGAGCTCAGGAGGAGCAGCAACTTTTTCAAGGCACTTGGCG
>Ga0315296_10002983_pt1 | contig 14302 bp, 18 predicted proteins | sample YL17G14_18_MG_FD_203921 | JGI IMG/M metagenome (GOLD analysis project Ga0315296, IMG submission 203921) | Sediment microbial communities from Yellowstone Lake, YNP, Wyoming, USA - YL17G14_18 | ecosystem: Environmental > Aquatic > Freshwater > Lake > Sediment | place: USA: Wyoming | collected... | reverse complement strand
CCAGAACAACATTTGAAGAACATTTACGAAAGGCTGAAAACAAAATCATCACCGGTCTGGTCCCGTACTTGGAAATGTTTAGACGGGCACCGATAGAGAAAAGAGAAAATCTTCGCGTTCCTCTTAGAACTTCTTCCGAGAAGCATCTGAAAGAATGAAAATCAATAAGGACGAGAAGGAGCGAGCTCGATGTGACTCTCACATGAGAGAGGTAGCGGCATAGCAGCATAGTTCACCAAGTAGTCTCTGAGTAGACTTATTGCCGTCTTTTGCATCGGAGTCTACGATCATCTGACGCGAGTAGTCGAATAACGGTACAATCCTTATCATCTCCTCTTTTCACCATATCCACGCAGATAATAGGATGAAAAATGAGTGTTTAAGGCACAGTAACTGCTCTCAAGTAGCGGAGAGGGAGGTGCAGAATATTTGAGCAGAAGAGTTGGAGTCATTCTCATGATAATTCTAGCAGTAGGCATAATTGTCTTCACTACATTGTATTTATTTTGGCCCAGCTCACACTCTGGGATTATGAAGGAGAGCTTTGAAAATGGCTTTGGAGACTGGACACCCGATGGAAGCGTTCCCTTGGATCCTAGGAATCCAGGTCATTCAGTTGAGTGGAACATTACACGTGTGACAGGAGTCTTCCATTCGGGGCAATACGCGTTGAAGTTCTTCATTGATGGGTTCCAGGATGATGGAACTATATGGATAGAAAGAAAGATCACAGTAAGGAAGAACCCACAAGTCCAGATCAATATCACTTTTGAATTCTACAGCGAAAGCGAGTTCAGCGCCAACACTGTTGCTGCGATATGTGCATATGCAGGAATCCGTAGTCCGGCATCTGAGGAAGATTTCGTCATTCTTGGACCGGCGAACGAGATTGCAGATTGGAAAAAATACGACTACAACACAGCTCTTAACACTGCTTCGAGCGAGGAAGTATGGGTGGCCATAGGGATCACAGTACGTTGGGAAACATATTTGACCTACCACATAGATGATATCGAAGTAGAAATCAAGTGAATCAGGTTGTTTCGTCGAAGAATCCGAATCCGCAGACGTCGTCCGTAATGTTTTCATGCATCACGTTTGTAAGAGGATGCTTGACCACAAAGAAAATCGTTGCCGTGTTGTGCGTTAGCGCGATGGCCATGTGATCGTGTAGTCAAATAACGGTATAATCCCTAAATATCTTCTTCAACAGGACTGTTTTACAGGAGGGAACAGGAATATCGCAAGAAAAGATTGCCGCAGGCTATTGTGGGATGCACTGTAGCGCTTGTGCACTACATACAGGAGAAATAGAAATGGCCATTTCTGGGTTGAAAGAACTCATCGAATTGTATGACATCACAAGAGTGGCAGAACTTCTCGGTGGAGTTGCGAACTTTCCACAGTTCTTGGAGACTCTAGATAAACTAAAGATGATGTTCGGAAAGTGTGTTGGATGCCATGCTGGTGGTGGTTGGTCCGAATGCCCAATGAGGAAATGCTGTGTTGGACGTGAGCTGAAGTCCTGTTACGAGTGCACGAAGATGCCCTGCCAGGAACTGATCAAATTCCAAAGAAAACACCTGCTGACTCCTGCTCCCCACTATGGAAGTTAGAACTGCTAGCTTCAAGAGCGTTCAGACATGATTGCTCCCCGTCGATTGCATATGGGAGACACCATTGGGATAGTTTCGCCGTCCGGCCCAATTCTAGGGGATTTGACCCGGCAACTAACTGAAGGTATCAATTTTCTTAAAAGACTTGGTTTCAAAGTTGTACTAGGCAAAAATGCTTTGAACGTTGACGACTACTCTGCTGGGACTCCTAAGGAAAGAGCTGAAGACGTAAACTTGATGTTCAGTGACAAGAAGATCAAGGCCATCTTTTGCTCGACTGGTGGCTTAACAGCAAACTCCTGTACTCCGCTCCTTGATTGGAGTGTAATACGACAAAACCCGAAAATCTTCTTGGGAATGAGTGATGCTACTGTTTTGCTTAATGCCATTTATGCCAAGACGGGCGTCATAACGTTCCACGGGAATAACGTTCTGAAATATGGAGCAGACCCCACGAAGTATGACACGCAAGAACTTGTCCGGAGATTAGTTGACGCCAAAATCGGAAGAATAAACAAGAATTCCGAGCGAAAAACGGTCAGAAAAGGCATTGCCGAAGGCAGACTACTCGGAGGAAACCTGAGTTCTCTTCTAAGATTGGCCGGAACATGCTATTTTCCAGATTTCAGTGATTCTATTCTGTTCATCGAAGCAAATGAGATAACACCACAGGAATGTGATTACACATTCAACCAGCTCAGACAGATTGGTGTTTTCAACAAGACTAAAGGCGTCATTATTGGCTATGTTTGTAGTCTGCAGGCTTCACAGAAGAAACTGACATCAATGGAAGACATTCTGCTGAAAATCACCGAAGAATACGACTTTCCAATTCTGAAAATGAATGATTTCGGGCACAATTGCCCGAATACGGTATTGCCAATTGGGGTCAAAGCAAGACTTGATGCTGATACCAAGGAACTAGAAATCCTCGAGAGATGCGTGACATAGAGATGAAGATTAAAAGTGAACAACAAGAATATTGAATTTCAACCAGGTCAGCAACTTTATGCAGAGTTACACAAAGAAGCGGTTTGTCCATCGATTCTTAGAATACGTCCACCTTGAAGCAGAGATGTGGTACTTCAGTGTCGCAATGATACTGTTAACCTTAGCAGGAGGCTTGGTCTCCGCCTTTGTCGGTGTAGCGATGAGGCAGCTGGGGCCTCCTTCATAGAAATAGGGTTTGTCAGTGTTCTCTACAACTTAGCCCTGGCAGCTTCATCCTTCTTCGGCGGGTCCCTAAGCAGAAGATACGGGGGTAAGAACATTTTTGTCGCAGGCCTAGTGTGCAATCTGATAGGCATGCTTTTTTATGGAGCGACTGCTATCATGGGGAGCTGGATACTAATTGCCTCAGGCTTGCTTTTGGGACGCATTGCCTTAGGGTTTGGAGACACATCTTCTTTCGCCATAGTATCCAGTTCGATAACAGAGAAGCAGAGGGCTACTGCTTTCGGTTTGTTGTATGCGTTTTCGTTTGCGGGTTCGATATTGGCGTCTGCAATCGCTGCAGCAATTGCCTTCTTCTTTGGTTGCACGATTGTATTCTTAATAGCTATTCCGTTTGTCATTTTGGCCATGATAAGTGTGCTCCTTAAGCTTGAGAAGTGTGAAATGAATGCGGAAAGGCCAGTTCGCGCGCGCTCAGGACACCAATACACTCCTTCACTTTAGCGTTCCTTCCCATCGTAATGTCACTCAGAGAATCGCCCACGGCCACGGCGTCTTTGGGTGCACAACCAGTTTGCTTGCAAGCCTCTAATACCATGTCTGGAGCAGGTTTGGAGTTTTCTATGTCATCTCCGCCGATAATCACATCAAAGAGATGCTCTACACCAAGAAATCTTGATGCTTCTTTTGCTCTCTTGTGACTGTCTGTTGTCGCAACAGCCAGTTTTGATCCACCAGACTTCAATAGTTTTAGCGTTTCAGGTACTCCTTCAAGTAAAACACATCCATAAGAAGGCTTCAGAGACTCATCTGCACAATGGTACGCGTCTTGAGCTATCTTCTTTGCCGCGTGCGATCTTTGCTTCCTCCGCTTGAACGATTGCTGGAACCTCTAACAAAGACTGAATGACATAGTCCGCTTGCAGATGCTCTTTTTCTGCGATTTCTGTTTGAGCTTTTTTCGGAACGTCTGTTTTCAGGTTTTTCAAAGAGCCTTGGGAACCTGCCTGTTCATAATCTCTTCTGACAAGTATGGCTAAGCCTCCTGCCTTCTTGGCGGCCATTACATCTAGTGCTAGGTCGCCAACCACAAAGAAGCGCTTTATGCTTAGTTTGCTCACGGCTGACAGAATGCCATCTGGATACGGTTTAAGCCTTTTTACATCTTCTCGTGTTATGATGACTTCAAAACAGTTTTTTATATCGTGAATCTCGAAGACAGTATTGACAACCTTTCTCGATGTATTAGTGATGAGTCCTATTTTTGCTCCAAGCCGCCTCAGGGCTTCCAGGCAGGGAATAGTTTCAGGAAAGAGTTTCGACTTTTTTGCAGAGTCCCGCTCGTAGTAGTCCAGGAATTTTTCCATTTCTTGTTGAAATCTTTCATCCTCTGCCTTGGTAAAGTGTTTTTCGACGTATTCTGAAGCGGCATTACGCATTATGGCGTAGGATTCTATTCCTTCAAGTATTACCTTAGGAATCTTCAAATCAATCAACTTCTGCCTTGTACTGCGTCTGAACTCCAGCATATGCTGGTGATTTGACCAGGGAGTTTGAACCAAGGTGTCTTCCAAATCAAATAGCACTGCGACATCCATTCTTTCCTTCATTCCTCTTGAGACTTTCATCCAAAATGCGGATTTCTGTCCGTTTCAGTGTCTTTCAGCATGTTGATATCGATTATTTGTGGACGCCTCTTCTATGCATAAATGTTTTCCCGTTGTTTGACGGTCAAAGTCTCTTGTTCATCTGCATCAGAAATCTCGAACAATAAGAAACTTCTTTGGCAGGTCGCTTGGTTATCGGACTCTGAGCGGCACTTACTTGATATAAAAAAACCTATAAAGATGATGGCACATATCCGATCGATTTGCCGAGAGAGGAAGACGCTCGCCAGAAAATCGCTGCGAAGATTGGTAAGTTTCCAATAAAGAAAAAAGGCTTCTTCAAGAGAGAGCATATGCAGACGATGTTTTCTTTACACTTGCTCCTTTGTTCCAATGAACAGAGCGTAACCCACTCCGCCGTTCCTGACGAAATTCACTATTTCAGCGAATTCTTCTTCTCTCCTCAGTTCTATGGCCTGCGCAAGAATGCTAGTGTTCATCATTTTTCTGCCTTCTTTTGAAAAGTCAACTATTTTAACGTCCTTCAGGCCTGCTTCCTTCATCATTCTCACGTATTCGTCTCGATTCACTGCTCCACCTATGCAAGCACAATAGAGTCTCTGGTCTTCTCGCACAATCTTTGGCATGGGTGCCAAGGACACAGCATCGTGCATGATCACGTGTCCACCTGGCTTAAGCACTCGAACTTTTTCATTCAAGGTCCTCTGTTTGTCGGATATTAGGCAGACAACGCATTCGCTTATCACTGCGTCAAAAGTATTGTCTGAGAAGGGCAGCTCCTTGGCATTTCCTTGGCGAAACTCCGTGACTTTCTCGAGTTTTCTTCGTTTGGCCTTTTCTTTGGCTAAGGCTATCGCTTGAGGAGAAAAGTCTATACCCACTGCTTTTCCTGTTGGTCCGACTTTTTCTGCGATTCTTAGTACTGTTTCGCCGCTTCCAGATCCAATGTCAAGTACCTTCATTCCAGTTCGCGGATTTAACTCTTTGAGAAGAGCATCGTGCGCTGATGACAAGCTTGCTTTCTTTGACCGTACTGACCCGCCTCTCTGACTTTCCCACAGCCGTCCGTACCTCTCTTTCACAACTTCTTCGATGCTACCGGATCCGCAACTCGGTCCACAGCTGGAGCAACTCTGACTCGATTCAGGTTCGCAATCGTTCAATTCCTCGCCCATATTCTTCCACCTCCCTCTTGACGTTTCGACATCTCCATTTCATGAGTCTACTACCTGAAAGTGGTAGTAAAGTATTTAAGTATTCTCTGAAAACAACTTAGTAGGAAACGGAAGAACGATGACATGGTCAACGTCATAGAAGCAACCGTTCGTGACAGAATCGTTTCCCGTCTTAAGGAGCTTGGGCTATCCAAGTATGAGGCATTGACTTACGTAACACTGTTGACGTATCCCAGCGCAACAGCGAACACATTGTGTAAAGATACAAACATTCCAGACTCCAAAATATACTATGCCTTAGACAGACTATCGAAAAAAGGGATGATAATAGTTCAGCAAGGCAATCCCAGTGTCTACAGGGCCATGCCTCCAAAAGAAGCCATTGCCAATTTAAAACAACAGCTGATTGACAGCCTAGAAGAGAAGATAAAGGAAGCGGACTTTATGGTTGACGAGCTATCGCCAATGTACGACAGCGTGGAGAAACCGGAAGAACTGGAGTTAGCCTACATCATTAGAGGACAGAAAAACATAGTCAAAAGAATGAAAGAGCTCATTAGAGCTGCCAAAAACGAAGTGACAGTTTTTGTGCCCTTTCCGTCAGTGCTACAAGAAATACGTGATTCATTGATCGAGGCCAAAAAGAAACGTAACGTAAGACTAAACATAGGCGTGACCCAAGAGGTTGCTGAAACCGAGGATCTCCTGGAACTGGGCGAGGTCAGACTTTTGCGCTGCAACTTAGGAATGCTCATCTCAGACACAGAGACACTACTGACTCTAACGAACTGGATAAACGAGGTTGCTGTGATGACACAGGATAGAAACTTGATGAAAGTTTGTCGAGACTACTACGACAACCCGGCATGCTGCGGAAAGATCAATCAATTGACAAAAAGCATTTGAGATGAGATCTTCTCTTCTGTCGCTTCAGTCAACACGTCTATTCTCATACTTCTCCTCAATAAAACATTTTTCTCATGTTACTGTTTCTTGCGTTGACGGGACTTGGAGTCCAGTAGTGAGAAAAAACTATAGTCATGTCCTTCTTCGGTACAGTCGTGTGTAGTCATTTGATGGCGAAACGGATAAATGAAGGGTACTTTGAATTACCCCCTGGGAATTACATGAATGTTGTGCTGGAAGCGTGTGCTAGTGTTGTAGACAAACAAGCTTTCCATTGCCACATGGACGCGCAAATCCTATGTGAAGGCGACCGTATTTCAGCGAAACGAGGCTTGAAAACTTGGCTCTAGGAGAGAATTTCTTCAGAATCGTTGAAAAAAGGAGAAGTGTGCGAAAGTACAAGCAATGCGAAATTTCTACAGAACATTTAAAGAAAATCCTAGAAGCTGCTCGACTTGCACCATCTGCGAGAAATGCTCAGCCATGGCGCTTCATAGTTGTGAACGATCAAAAGATGAAAGAGTTTCTTGCAAAGGCTGTGGGAGATCAAGGTTTCCTTGTTGACGCAAACGTAGTCATAGTAGTTCTGGGAGATCCTGGTGTCGCACCATACTGGTTCGTACGAGATCCTATGATTGCTGCGGAACATATTATCTTGGCTGCGACTGCCTTGGGTTATGGAACCTGTTGGATCGGAGCACTTGCCGATTATGTTCCTGAGAACATGGATGACGTTAAGAAAAGGCTTAACATACCTGAGAAGATAACAGTTGTCTGTCTTGTGACGATAGGAGTACCAGATGAAGAACCTATGGCCAGACCAAGAAAGAATCTTCAGGAAATATGCTTTAGTGAACTATATGGCGAAACATTAAAGTTGAGTTGATTTGTACTTCTCTCTTGCGTTTTGTACTTGGGGCTTCTGTTTCATTTGGTGCTACAGAATGTCCGGCAAGCGACGGCAGAAGTTCTATTTAGCGCGCGGCCTGGAAAACTTACCGAATGAGATATATCGACATTGGAAGATGGTTTGAGGAGCAGCAAGTGAAAGCGCGAGTCGGACTGACAAATCGCAAGTAGCAACTGAGAACTGACAGGATTATGTTGTTCGGCCCAGGAGAATATGTTTGACCGAAAAGTTGTACTTAGATAACAGATTAGCAAGACTTAGAAGTAGAATGCAGGAGAGCAATTTGGACTGCGCTCTACTTTTTTGGTCGAGAAACATGTATTATTTTTCAGGTACATCGCAATACGGTTGTCTATTAGTTCCTCTCAACAACGAGCCTGTACTTCTAATCAGAGTCAATATCGACATTGCGAAAAGAGAATCATGCATAAGAGATACAAGAGAACTAGCCAATACAAAGACGATTGGCAATGTCCTAAGCGAGCTAGGCTTAGACAGAGCAAAAGTAGGGATTGAAGAAAAGCTGATTCCAGTGGCTCTACACAAGAAAGTCAGTATGGTCCTCCCAGAAGCAAGCTTCTGCGATATAACAAATACTCTCTACGAACTCAGAATGATCAAACAACGAGAAGAAATCGAACAAATGAGGAAAGCAGCGCAGTTCACAAACATCTGCCATGAAAAAGCCAGAGAAGTTCTCACTGACGGAATGCTAGAGAATGAGCTGGCTGCAGAAATAGAATATGCAATGCGAAAAGCCGGAAATGAAGGCTTCATCTTCCACAGTAGGTGGAGTGCTTCTATGTTCCACGGGATGCTAGCTTCTGGGCTCAACATAGCAACTATTTCAGGATACGGTGCTTTCACAATAACTGGAACGGGATTGAGCACCGCCTATCCATACGGCGCATCAAACCGCAGGATACACAAAGGGGATCCAGTAGTTATTGATTATGTGGGATGTGCAGGTGGGTATCATTGCGATGAAGCTCGAACCTACGTTATAGGCAAAGCGGAACATAGACTGCGCGATATTTTTAATCTGTTAAAAATGACGGAAGAAAGAGTTCTCGAAATGATAAGACCTGGTGTTTCTGTTTCCAAAATGTACGAAGCTTCAAAGAGAATTGTTGAAAGAAGCACTTACAAGGACAACTTCATGGGTTTTGGAAAATACATTGGAAGATATATTGGCCATGGACTTGGACTTGAAATTGACGAGCCGCCAATTATAGAACCTGACAATAAGACACCAGTCAGAGCGGGGATGGTGTTGGCTCTAGAACCGAAGATAATGATTCCAGAATATGGTGGGGCAATGATTGAAGACACCATCCTTGTGACTGAGGAAGGCTTCGAGATAATAACGCGGACGGAAAGACGACTTTTCGAAGTTTGATGGTACGTAATTGCTGTTAAAAGACGCTGAAATGAACATATCTATACTAGTCAAGTGTTCCATGCATGGAGCAGAATTCGACTTCCAGAAGCGTTAATTGCCTTCGTCAAGGAATGCTCTACTACGCGCGCCAAGCCCGCTTCAGATTCGACGCATTCTCTTCCGTATCTGCAGGCTTTTTGACATTCCATACACATAAAATGAGAATTCTTGGTAAGCGATGGTTCGAACCTTCTCCATTTCCTATTGCGTTCGAAATTTTCTTTATCTATGAGATGAATGCCGACCAGACATTTGGCATAGTCAACTTTGTATGGAACCAAAGCACCCACGGGACAAGCTCTGAGACAATTCTCGCAATTTTCGCATAGGTTCTTCTCAAAAGGTTCATCAGGCTTCATCTCGGCGTTTGTTAGAACCACGGCAAAACGCATCCAAGGATCATATTCGGAGTTTACTATCAAAGCATTCTTTCCATAATTTCCGAAACCTGCCAATTGCGCTAATCGCTTGTATGACAGGGAATTCGTAATGATTGCTTCGTTGCCTTTCTTCTCCAAGTAGGCAATGACTTCAAGAGCCAATGCTTTCAGAGCAAAATATTCTGGATAAGTCCACCTTTCTCCTCTGAGGATCGCTAGCTCCAACGCATTGTCCCAGATATGATAACCCATCACAATGATGGATTTTGCATCCCGCATTATATCTGCGGCTTTCTTGGTGTGATCTTGAATCTCTTTGAATCCTACCCAGACTTTTGGCAGATCGTCGATCGCTCTTGGCAATACAATGCCGACCAAGTTTGCGCCTGCCTTTGATGCTATCTGCTTGATCTCCGCAGAGAGTTTCTCAGCTTCAGAAACTTCCTTCCGACTTGCTTGATGTCTCATCCATGGTCTCTCCAGAATTTGTTATTAATAAGTGCATAAAACGTGAGCGCGCGTTAAGCCAACCAAGTGCTCGTTTTCCAGAGCGCAGAACCCAACTGGTCCATCTTTTGATCTCGGATCAGTCTCAACAAGCTTTTCAAATTCTCTCGGGTTAAACGGCAGATGGAAAGCTTGATCCATTAACGGTAACAGCTCATCCTGGCATTCCATCTCTCTGTAGGTCGAAATCCTCAACGGTTCCTTCACCCCGACCGACTAAATTGAATCCTGTGCAGAAGCTTCACGCATAAACCTTTCCCAGTCATTTGATGGCAGAACAGATAAGTATGGGACACTTTGAAGTTAGATCGCAGAGATCGTATGAATGTCGAGTTTGAAAAAAAGCTCGCAACCGCTTGTGGGCTCTATTGTAGACTCTGCCCAGAACACGAAAGTTTCCGAATGGGTTTTGCTGAAACTGCAGAGCGACTCAAATATCTCATTACTCAAATGGCTCAGGTTAATGCATGGTCTTGGAATGCAAACGATCCTAAATCAGAAAAGGAATGTTTTAGCCTTGTCGAGTTCATGAAAGGACTACAATGGCTGTCCGGTCAGAAGGCATCATGTGAAGGATGCATGTCCGAGGCTGTTCCTTCACCGACACCACTCTTGCCCGGCCGAAACCCTGAATGCAAAATCAGAAGTTGCTGCTTTGGGAAAGGTTTCCGCTTTTGCCATGAATGCCCTGAATTTCCATGTGAGAAACTAACCAAGCTCGAAGAGCACTATCCGTATTGCTTAGAAAATCTGCGGCGAATGAAAGACATAGGCGTCGAGAGATGGCTTGAAGAGCAACAAGCAAGGGTAAGAGCTGGGCTGACAAATCGCAAGTAATAATGATCAAGTACAGGCTTATTTCTCTTGGACACTAGACCATTTAATAGGAATTGCCCTGCCTTGGGCTGATTCTTCTGATTATTGTTATGATTTGTATTTTTCAGGAAGTGGAAATTTCTTGCATTCTACAATTGTGCTAAAGTGTTGACCAGGAGTGATGTATACTAACAAGGGATTTCTGGATAGGTTTTTATTCATAAGCTCTGTTGCAGAGTCTTGCATGAGAACTGTCTCCCCATTTCCAGAAGCAGCAACGACATTGCCTATGATCACTCCATATTCTCCGTAGTCTTTAATCTCGATTAGTCTGCATTCAAGATGTATTAAGCACTCTGCGATTCTTGGAGGTTTGACTTTCATGGAAGGGATAGCGGTTAATCCGATGTGGGAAATTTTATCAATGTTTTCATCTCCGAAATCGGACGCAGCTAATCCTATTTTTTCAATGATTTCTTGTGAAGGATAATTCACCACGAATTCTTTTGTTGCCTTTACGTTATCGTATGTATGATGTTCTGGTGTGCATACAAACAAGAAGAGGTTTCCTTCTCTTCCCACAGGTAGGCTCTGGGTCTTTGGGGCGACATCTGGCTTTCCACTTGAAGACACCGTCGTAACCAATGTTACTGGGGAAAGGTTGATGAATTGTGCTAAGACAGATTTCGACGAATCGAAAGAAACCTTGTTCATTAATCTATTCTCTCCTCAAGTGTTTCTTAGATCAAGCGTGTATTTAGGAGTTTCACGGGCAATTGACGGTAGAAGTCTTATTCGCTGGTCATGGTTCTTAGTGTTCAAAGCCTAAATAGTGATCTCGTTGAGAAACCTTGAATTGCCGAGCGAGTTCCGAGACGGCTTGAAAGCCACAGCTCCGCTGTTTTTAGGAGTGGCTTCCTTTGCGATTGCATATGGGCTTTTGGCGAGAAAAGCTGGTCTTTCCCTTTTGAATCTCACCCTCATGTCCCTTCTAGTTTTTGCAGGCGCATCTCAGTTTGTGGCGATTTCGCTACTGATTTCCGGTTCTTCATTTCTGCTGATCTTGTTTACCACCTTCGTAGTCAATTCAAGGTATTTTTTGATGAGCGCTTCTCTCGGAACATACACACGGAAATGGAGTATCAAATGGCAGGCCGTTTTGTCTTTTCTTCTCAGTGACGAATCATATGCAATGACGATGTCTCGTTTTGCAGGAAACGTGGCAGATAAATACTATCAGTTAGGTGTCAGTTTGGGCCTCTATATTGAATGGCTTGTGTTCACCATTATCGGAGGTCTCATGGGATCGCTCTTTGGTGATCCTCAAACCTTCGGGCTGGATTTTGCTCTCCCAGCGACTTTCATTGTTCTTCTTCTGCCCATGATACGGAATTGGCGACAGGTCACAGTGTGCATTATTACGGGAACCCTCTCTGTCGCTGGTTCGCTGTTTCTACCGACTAAATGGTATATCCCGATTGCTATTGTCTTGGGAACAATCATTGGAGGAATGCTTGAGCTTTGGAAGCAGAGATAATTAGCCTGATCATAGGAATGGCAGCTTTAACATTTTTCGCACGCTTTGCCTCTGCGATGATCTTAAGAAGAGTCAACACTTCTGAGAAATGGAATGCTTTGATGATTTACATTCCGATAACTGTCTTTACGACGATCATTGCTCCAGCTCTACTAATGCCAAAGGAAAGGCTCGACGTTTCAATCCAAAACGAATACTTAGTCGCTGGGCTAGTCTCATTCTTCTTTGCATATAAGACCAAAAACCTAGGGGGAACCGTGATAATAGGGATTTCCGTCATACTCCTCCTACGCTTTGCGTTCGGTCTCTAGAGAAACGATATTGGGAGTGATTCTGTCGACCTCTTACACGATCGTGGTTCGTGTTAACGGTCGAATGACGTTGTCAGAAATCGGTCGATCGAGCCAAGGACAGCCTTTCGAGGTCGCTTAAACAGCTGAACTGATTCTTCTGAGAAGAAATAGTCTATTAATGAAGAAAGAGATTTTCCGGTGGCTTCCCTGCGTGCAGATATAGCTTTCATCTTCAGATTCTTTAAGTCTAATCCCTGCGTTCATAGAATTCAATGTACCCGCATTTATTGCAGACGTAAATTGTGACGTCTTCAGAGTCCAACAAGCCTGCTGACCCCATAATGCCTCTAAGCTTGAGATTTCTTTTCCTCAATTCACTTGAACCACATTTCACACATTTCCATTCATTAGGATTTGTCTCTTTCAAACAAATCACTCCAAATCTTATTTTACTAGTGAATCAGGTAACAATGGCAACCGAGCCTTATAAAACAAGCCCAATGTGATCAACAACTCAATTCTCAACAGTCAGTATTATGCACAGCTCTCTCAATAGTCGTTTCAATTTTCTTGCCGGCGCCATCCAGTATCGGAACTGTAGCGCACGCGATAATGCGAATGATTCAAAGATTGTTCTACGGCATCGACATTATGGCTAAGTTGTTGGTCATGTCTACTGACAACACATCAAGCGCCTGATATATGCCTCAGCCAATATGAGTCATCAAAAATCGAGTGGTTCATAGAGATGGATAAAATATGCCCGCTCGCCGGACGCGTGTACGAAGACAAATCGTTGCTGCAAAAGTATGTTGAATCAGCAAAGAAAGAGATATCCAGACTCGTAAACGAACTTGATTCTGAAGCCCTGAAAGCCATACTGAAGAAGGAAGAGCCTGAGACCTTCAAAATACGCCAAGACAATCTTCCAAAGAGTGTGTTGAACAAGCTCACACAATAACCAGTTCAATTTTGGTGCGGCAAGAAAACTAGGAGCACACTCTTGACTTTGTTGGAAACCGTGTCACAGCAGCAGCAAGGCCTCACGAATGCCCCCCAAAGACCAATCGACAGTACCTACAACGTCCAAAACTATAGGGGGGAGGGTAAAATAGACAGGTCAACAACTGCTAACAGCATAAATAACCTATGTCCTCCTATACGGAACGATTCGATTCAGCCGGCTTGAGTTGGCGGGCCCGAGGGGATTTGAACCCCTGTTCTCCGGCTTTCTTCCGTCTTTGGACGCCCGGAGGCTTGCGCACCGAATTGCGGTTCGACGCCTTAATCCTGACTGGGCTACGGGCCCGCGGTAAAGAGTTGCTGTTCTCAGATTAATGGTTGCTGTTCAAGGCTACGTCTCGACGAGTTCCTCGTTCATCCACCAAGCTTTTTTCTTGCCGACCTTCTCTCCTGCATAGTATTCTATCACTGATTTTCCAAGCTGTTTTCTCGACACTTTCTGTATTCTTCTCAACCTGTTGAGGACTAACCACCTGTTTGTCTTCAAGTAGTCTGCCAGTTCTGGCGTCGTCGCTCCTCTGTAATGCACGAGATACTCTATCAGTTTGTGGTCCGTTTCGTCCATGCCGAAGGTGTGCGGGTTCGTTTTTCCCCTGTCATACGTCAAAAGTTCAAGGTCTGCAAGGTATTTCTTTATTTGTGAGAATTCCTTGCCCATCGTGTCCATTCTTTTTTCCAGTTCAAGAATTCTATCCGGTTTGGGGGTTTTCTGCAGTTTCTCCATCAAAGCGTCTCGAATGAAGTCGCTTCGGTTCCCCTCTGGTAATCTCAGTATCATTTCCTTGTAGAGTTCCTCTGGAATCTTGGCTGAAATGACGCGCGTTCCATCCATGACTGTGCCCTCAGAATTCATTATTGGCGCTCTTATTATTTCATGGTTTCTTCTCCAGGTTTGTC
>Ga0315296_10002981_pt1 | contig 14304 bp, 8 predicted proteins | sample YL17G14_18_MG_FD_203921 | JGI IMG/M metagenome (GOLD analysis project Ga0315296, IMG submission 203921) | Sediment microbial communities from Yellowstone Lake, YNP, Wyoming, USA - YL17G14_18 | ecosystem: Environmental > Aquatic > Freshwater > Lake > Sediment | place: USA: Wyoming | collected... | reverse complement strand
GAAGATGCGCGAGGCCCTCTTCGTAGGGCGAGCGTCCCCGCTCGCCCAATGCAGTTTCTACATGTGCGAGAATCACTGGCCACCGCAAGACGGGCCCTCGAGGGGTTCATCGAAGCCGTACAGGCGTGTCGACGGCGGGGTGTCCTCCTTTTCGGTCGCCCGGCACTCGCGCGCGCCGGTTGTGAAGTAGATCAGCCGGACATTCCTGGCCCGAAGCTCGTCGAGAATCTGCGGCGGAATCCCAGGCTCCAGGGCGGGCTCGAACAGAAAGTTCTTCGGGCACAGGTGCGACCCGCCGCCCATGCTCTGCGAGAAGAAGCCAGTCAGCACGATGGGCTCGGCGGTCAATCCTTCGATCTGCGTTTGCCCGAACTGAACTGAGGTCGCTGCCACGCCCCAGCCCCAGCGGACATAGACACGGGTCACGATGGACACGCCTGTGTTGGGATCGGTGAAGGAACATTCTTCCGGGATATCCTGGTCTGTCGGCTCCCAGGGCACGTAGAGCGGCACGATATCTGTAGTCGCGGTGTTCGAGTCGCTGATAGCCACAGGGGTATCGTAATCCACTTCGATCCACAGCCGCAGGTCGTTGAGCGTCACCACAGGATCGGGCACAACAGCCTGGAACAGCGGCGAAGTCCGCAACCGATAGGTTCGCGGATTGCACAGGTCCGCGAAACGCCATCGATCCGTCAGGTCGTACTGGTCGTACTCCGACTCCGGGGCCAGGTATGTGTGTGCCGCATCCGGCAGCGACGCCATCTCACTGGTGACCTGCCGGACCTTCCCGTCGCTGACGTATTCGATGGTGACTTCGCCAAACATACAGTTCTTCAGGTTCTCCTCGCTGAGCCAGAGATTCTTCGGTTTGAGCGTCCAGCGTGACTTGAGCCGGTGGTTGGCGAAGACATTGCTGCCGCGGCCCTGGAGCGAGCAGTACTGCCGGGCGTCTCCGAACATGAACGGCGTGGCGTACCCGGCGCCGCCCGCCTGCGGAATCTGGCGAATCTGCTTGATCTCCAGCTTGCCGTCGGGAGCGGTCTTCTTGAACTCGAAATCGAGCACCACGTTGTCTTTCCGCGTGACCTTGCAGTATTCGTCGCCGGCGGTGACCAGCAGATTGTACAGCTCGATGTACTCGTTTTCCCATTCGAGCACGGTGTTCTCGCGCAGGGGCACCAAGCTGGAACGCCGAACGAGCCACGGGCTCGGACCACGCCATGTGGCGTTGATCGTCACCTCTTCGGGCACCGCGTCCACGGGCGGATTGGTCACGGAGATGGCCCCCTTCTGGCTGACGACATTGACATTCCAGCCGGACCCGCGGCTACGCTCCATGGTCGCCACGCCGTTGGCCAACTCCAGCTCGTCGGGGAATGAATGATGCACGAGCAAAGCCATTCCGACCTGCGCCTCGTTCACGTCGTGCTTGAGCCGCTCCAGGAAAGCGTTGTCATTGTAGAAGCTGGCGAACACCTTGCGTATCGCGCGGAAGACCCCGCGTTCCTTATCCTCCGCCGGATCGCAAGTGCAGGGCCCGCTGCCGTCGGCATCGAGGTCATCCGCCAGACAGCCGCTGAAGCTGTCGTACAGGCCGGCTCCGGTGAACTGATCGCTGTCCTCGACGTTCGTGGAGCTGCGAAAGCGAATGTTCATGTTTGGGTCGAATCCGAATGTCTGAAGGGCCCCCGTGACGGCCGTCTGCAAGTCAGGGCTGAAGACGGTCACTTTCGTGTCCGTGAACATGCCTCGAACCGCGGTCAGATCAGCGGCCAGCGCCTTCAGGTTGGCCGGCGGATAGGTCCCGTACTTCGAGAGACGAGACGCAATCTCGTTCCGGAGCGTCGGCCCGGTGAAAGTGCCGGGTAGCGGCTGGTCGAGAAACGCATTCCACAGGTCGAAGGAGAAGGCCATCGCCCGGGGCGAGTCGTTCGGAAGGGCCTGGCGCAGAATGCCGAAGTTCGACGCTTTGCCTCCGAAGCAGCCGATGTCTCCCGGCCGCAAATCGCTCGTGTCAGCCCAATAGGCGTCCCGGCGCTTCATCGGCTGGATGACCAGTGGCGGTGATTTCTTGAGCGCCAGCAGCGACGATTTCTCCGTCTCGCCGAGAGACTCGACGTCGAGCAGCTTGACCTCGGGCGATCCACCCATGCTCTCCGTGACGGCAAGGTACACGCTGCGGCCGACGATGGACCGGGCGAGGTCGGCGTCGGCGGGAAGAGCCAGATAGGCAAACGGCACACCCTGGGAGCGGCAGAGAATCGCGACGTGCGAGTTCGGCGTTGACGGCATCAACGCGATGACGCCTGCGACCGAGGGGACCTCCGCCGGGACGCCATCGGTCAGGAGAACGTCGGTGGGCAGCAGCTTGCCGGCGGTGTACTCTGCCTGAATCTCGGTACCCGTGACAAACCGGAGTGTCCCCAGGGCCCACCCCTGTGAATAGCTCGCATTGCCTTCGGACCACTGGCCCGTGGAGCCGACTCGTATCCCCTGGCTCTCGAACCATTCGCGGTTCTGCTGCGCGATGGGGTATTGCTCGTACGTGGGAAAGTACCAGGCCGTGACATTCGGGTCCGCGATGACGGTGCTCTTGACCAGGTTGAAGAACTTGGCCACTTCCTCCCTCGTGTACGGATCGTTGCGGACCAGTTGTATGCCGTACTCGCGGAACGGCGGATCGTGCCAGGGCGGCAGAATCACAGCCCCCAGCACCGCCTGCTGATTGGCGGCGTGCAGCGTCACCTCATCGAATTGCTCCACGGTCAGACCGACGAACGGCGCCAGGTTCTCCAATGCAAAATTGAAATGGAACTCATATCGTCCGGATTCCTGGTAGTAGACCGTGTTCGGGTCGAAGCCCTCCTTCGTGACGATCGTGAACTTGACGTACGGGGGCGAAGACCAGCTTTGAAACGGCTCGTCCGGAAAACTGATCTGATTTTTCCACGGCAATTGCGGCTGATCATCCTGCGCGAACACAGTCCCCGGGACCAGCACCATGGACAACAGGACAAACATCTTGAGATACACGATTATCACCCTTTCCCTGTGCGAACACTCTTGGGCCCGCCGCACCCCGCAGATGCAGCCTGAACCCCTGCGATATTATACCAAAACGGCAGGCATTACTCAACCGCTAATGCCCACTATTGCCGACAGGGACGATGGGAATGCAAGGATTTACGATGACTCCCTCCCCTGGGGATGATGCCGGCGCAGCCAGTCGGTTGCCCACTGCATGGCTTGCTCGCGTGTTCGCACCTCTCCCTCCAGTTGCGCTACGTAGAGTTCCTCGACCAGTTGTCCGAGCGTCGGGCCGGGGATCGCGCCCAGATGCATCAGGTCGTGTCCATCCAGCAGGGGCTTCGGCTTGACCTCGGTATCCCCGAGGTCCCTGATCCTTCTGCGTAGTCTCCGCAATGCTCGCAGACCCTCCTTCCACGCGTCCGCCCGCTGAATCGCCCGCTCTAACTCGTATAGATCCCAGAACCAGGGCTGGGCCAGGAGTTTTTTCAGTTGGCCCAACGACATTCCGGCATCAAGAAGCTGCGCGCGATGACTGAGCAGAGACTCGATATGCCTGACCTGTCTGTTGCTGAGTTTCAGGACACCACACTTCTCCATGGCAAAGTCGGTCGGGCAACTGGCAAAAAGGGCCGCCAGCGACAGCGGAAAACCCACTTGTTTCCGCAGTTGCGCCGACACGGCCAGGCCCTGTTCGGCCTTCTCACCCGCGAAGTCTGGAAAGATCGCCTGAGCCAATCCCGTCTCGATCAGCATGGCGATGCCCGCTGCACGATTCGGATGGATCAAGATCCCCTCCAGCTCGACGTCAATCCGCTCCCCGCTGATCCTGGTGATATTCGCCGCATTGCGGCCGACGGCGGAATATGTTTGCGGCTCGATCTCGAAACCGAGCTGCGTCGAGAACCGGACCGCGCGGAGCATCCGCAGATAATCCTCGCCAAACCGCTCGTCCGGGTCGCCGATCGTCCGCAGGATGCCTTTGGCCAGATCGGCCTGCCCGCCCACGTAATCGATGACCTGCTCTTTGAGCGGATCGTAGAACATGCCGTTGATCGTGAAGTCGCGCCGGCTCGCATCCTCGGCGGCGCTGGTGAAATCGACCCGGGTGGGATGGCGGCCATCTTCGTATCCGGCCTCCGAGCGGAACGTCGCCACTTCCACCTGCTGGCCCCGGGTCAGCACGATCACGACCCCGAATTTGGCGCCGACTTTCAAAGTGCGATGGAACAATCCTATGACGTCGTCCGGGCGGGCATCGGTGGCCACATCGTAATCTTTGGCAGGCCGGCCAAGCAGCATGTCCCGCACGCAGCCGCCCGCCAGCAACGCCTGGTAGCCGTGCCGCTGCAACTCCTGGATCACCTCAATCGCCGCCTGCTTGTTGCTCATGCACTCCCGCCTGCAACAGGACCACCGCCATCGTCCCCCACTGCCGCCTGTCCACCGCGTGAAACGCCCCGTACTCGTCCGGCACGGCCACATCACGATGGGTCCTGACCACCACGACGCCGCGAGGAACCACCTGCTCCTCCAGGATCGTCAGCAGGTCCGCCAGCGACGAGCCCTCGCCCACCTCGCGAGTGGAGGCGTAGGGCGGATCGACGAAGACCATGTCGTAACGCTCGCCCGCGGGGCCCACGGGGGCGCCGACCATGAAAGCGCTGGCGCGCACGACTCGCGATTGCCTGCTGAAATCGGCCGTGCTGATATTCCTCTCCAGAACTTCGACGACGTCGGCATTCTTCTCCACGAAGCAGACGAACGCCGCACCCCGGCTCAGGGCCTCCAGGCCCAGCGAGCCCACGCCGCAGAACAGGTCCGCCACCCTTGCGCCGGCCAGCAGATCATAGTTCTGAAGGACATCGAAGAGCGACTGCTTGACCCGGTCGGTGATCGGCCGGCTGACCCGCGTTTGGGGACTGAGAAGTCTCATCCCCCGTTTTGTACCCGCGATGATTCGCATTCATCCTTCTCGGGTGGCGTCGTCAAGCGAAGCCCGTTTGCAGTGTGCCCGTAAGGGCATTGAAAGAAACGCCTTACGGCGTCGCTTCAAGCAGGGCGCCCAGCCATCGGCGAAGTTCTTCATCGGAACTCATCGGACTCCCGACGCCGGTGTTCTTCCGCAACTACGGAACAACCGCGGCGGGCGCATTCGCTTCGGTTTCCACGCTAATGGCCGTCACATACTTGTCCGAGTGAACGACGACGCAGCCGCTAAGTAGCATTGAGAGCACCGCTAATAGCACCAGATAGCGCACCATCCTGTATGCACCTCCAAGGCCATCACAAATCCAACTTATCCACGAGCCTTGGATTGTACCGGGCCGGCCGGGCCGCGTCCACACCAAACGGCCCCCAAAAGAAAGGGCGGCCCGATGGAGGCGCCGCCCGGGATTGTGAAAGAGTAGTTTGCCTACCCGGCCGCTGCGATCTTGACCTTCCTGGGCTTGGCCCCGGGGACTTCGGCCATCAGGACAATCCCGTCGTCCTTCTCGTAGATGTTGATAGCCGGAAACGTGCCTCGCGGGACGCTTCGCAATTCGAGCGGCTGGCCCATGCGGCCGAACATCCGATCCATCTCCTCCAGCGTCTTGCCCACATCGAAGAAAGGGAACCCTCTGTCAACGACCATATCCGACTACCTCCTTTCTCAAACCTGCCCGGTCACTGCGTGACCGGATCGTTCAAAATCTGTTCGTACGTACGGATTGGTAAACTGCGTGCCAGATGACAGCAGCGTCGGTAAATGCCACATAGACAATCACTTATGAGCGTCACAACCGCGATGCGTCGTGTTGAGGCGTGTCATTTCTGCAACGAGTCCCGGACAAACGGTGTCAACCTGGCAGCCCCGCCGCAGGAGGACCACGATCATGGCGAACGCGAGGCCGCCCGGAAACAAATCGTAAATCGAAAATTGTCAATCGTAGACCTACTTGGCCTCCCACCACAATCTCGGATAGTCCTTCCCTTCGAGAATCCACCAGATGTCCTCCGTGCCATTGGCCGTCTCGTCCACGAAGTCCCAGCCAGCCTCGAGGAACGTTTGGGCCGTTTGCATCTCGGCAGTGGTCTTGCCAGTGCCGCCGGCACTCACGGATTGGCCTGAGGCCTGCGTGTCCCATAGGGAGGCGACCACGCCGTTAGCATCCCCGTCTCCTACGAGGCCACCGACACACTCATCTCCCAGGACAATTCCCGTCGAATAGCAGTTCGTGGCCGCTCCCACGTTATAACCAACCAGGCCGCCAGCGTTCTTCTCGCCGGCAACGTCGGCTGTGCAGTAACAATTTGACATCTCGGCTCCGTTCTGTCCCACCAGGCCGCCGACCGCATTCACGCCGAGCACCATACCAGACGCATAGCACCTTGCGATTGCTCCGGCATAATTCATACCCACGAGTCCCCCGCAATTGCCGCTGGTTCCCAAGACTGCGGCTGTGCTGCGGCAATCACATATCGTGCCTGGTTCCTGCCAATAGCCATAATAGAGATACCAGTACCCATAATAGGAAAAGCCATTCTGGCCCACTAACCCGCCGACATTATCGTCTCCCAAAACGTGCCCGTGGGAATCACAATGGGTGATCGCACCCGTATTCCGTCCCACCAGACTGCCGACCGAGCCGTTTCCCGAAATGGTAGCACTGGAATTGCAGTCGGTGATCGTGCCGGAGCCGTTCGTTCCTACCAGCCCGCCGACCTCTTGACCTCCTGAGACGCTGCCACCGTCGATATGACAGTTGGCTATCGTTCCACCTGCCAGGTAGCCAACCAGCGCACCAACGCTACCCCCCGTGCCCGCATCAATGTTGGGCGAAGTCAACCGGAGGTTTTGTATCAACGAATTTGGGCCCCAGACATAGCCGAAGAGACCGATGTTATACGTCCCAGCGGAGGTATAGCTGAAATTTGAGATTGCATGACCGTCCCCGTTCAAAACACCGGCGAAAGCACTGCTCTCGTTGCCGATCCTATTGAATGTCGTTCCCGTGTAGGCGCCCAGGTCGATATCCGCCGTGAGCTTATAGTGCTTGTCCAGTTCTCTTTGCAGCATGCCAATCATGTTGAGTTGCTCGGCGGTAGAGATCAGATAGGGGCTGTCCTGCGTCCCCTCGCCCTCGACAAACATCAGCCGGAAATACGCATCCCACTCGCAGGGACAAATATTGAGCAGATTGATTTCATCGGCTGTGTAGATCAGGTAGGGATTGTCCTGCGTCCCCCCGCCCTCAAGAAACATCAGTCTGAAGTGCTTGTACTGTTCACATGAGAAGTTGGCTAGCGTCTTGATGTCATAGGGCGTGTAAATCAGGTACGGATCGTCCTCGCTCCCGCTGCCGGCCAGGAAATCGGTCAGACGGGCGCCGAGCACAGTGCCCGGCCTGTTCTCCCATGCCAAACGAGGATAATCGTTGTCCTCATCGATCGTCCAGGCGCCCTCACTGCCGCACGTGCCCCAGCTCAGGAAGGTGCGCGCTTTCCTCATCTCTGTTGTGGTCTTGCCGGTTCCAGCGGCACTTGTGGCCTGGCCCGAGGCCTGAATGTCCCAGAGACAGGCAGTGAGAGTCGAGCCAAAGTCCGAACCCACCAGCCCGCCCACGTACGACTTACCGTTGACGGCCCCGGCACTGTAGCACTGGGCCACAGAACCTTGGCTCGACCCCACCAGCCCGCCCACATATAGATTGCCATCGACCGGCCCGGTGCTGTAGCACCGGGTCACGGAGCCGTCGCTGGACCCCGCCAGCCCGCCGACAAAATCGCCGCCACTGACCGCAGCAGTGCTATAACAACACTCGGCCACAGCACCCATATTCTGGGACCCCGCCAACCCGCCGACACTATGTCCCGAGCCACTGACCGCGCCGGTGCTATAGCACCGGGTGACAGTACCCCTATCGTGGACCCCCACCAGCCCACCGACATCGGACACGCCGGTGACTACCCCGGTGCTGTAACACCGGGTCACAGCACGCCCATCATGGAACCCCACCAACCCGCCGACCTCAGACGTGCCGCTTACCACAGCAGTGCTGGAGCAGTCCGTCATGTCACCAAAGTTCCGCCCCACCAGTCCGCCGACGGACGTCTCGCCACTAACCACACCAGTGCTGTGGCACCGTGTCACAGTACCCGCGTAGTTGTAGCCCAGCAGCCCCCCGACATAGTCGCCTGTGCCAGTTACATTGACATCGACCACGTTTAAGTCTGTGACCTGGGCATTGGACTTCAATCGGCCAACCACGCCGAGATGGCTTCCGCCCGTGATCGTTAAGTGGGAGATGGAGTGACCCTTGCCGTCAAGGATCCCGGCGAACTCTGGAACCACCGCTTGCGTGAAGACACATCCGCCAGGCAAGTTCGGGTCCAGATCGATATCCGTGTCAAGGACAAAGTGCTTGTCCCAGAGGGCACTCGCCCTGTGCAGCAGGATCAGTTGGTCCGCTGCCTCAAGGTGATAGGGATCTTCCGCCGTCCCCCGTCCTTCAAGCCAGTCAACGTCGGGCTCGGGGATGACGGCTCCGCGCGTCCCCTCCCAGGCCAGTCTGGGATAGTCCCGGCCGGCGTCCAGGACCCAGTTCGGATCGTTGGCAAAGCCGTTCAGGCCCAGCATGTAGGCGTCCATCATCTCCACCGTGGTCAGGCCCACTCCGCCCCATCCGCCCAGACTTCCCACCAGGCTGGAGGTCTCCATGTCCCAGACGCTGGTCAGGACCCAGCCGGCCTTCCACCCGACCAACCCGCCGATATCGGCCCCGGGCACTCTGACCACGCCGGTGCTGTAGCAGTTGGACACAGTGCCTCCGTTTGACCCCACCAGGCCGCCAATTCTGTCGGTACCGTTGACCGCGCCGGTGCTGTAGCACTGCACCACAGTGCTATGGCTGTACCCTACCAACCCACCGACGGACTCATCGCCGGCGACGGCACCGGTGCTGTAGCACCGGGTCACGTGGCCATGCCAGCTACAGCCCACCAAGCCGCCGACCTCGTCGCCGGTCCCGCTGACTGCACCAGTGCTGTGACATTGGGTCACATCGGCGTCGCGGCTGAACCCCACCACCCCACCGACGGACCCCTCGCCACTGACCGGACCGGCGCTGTAGCACTCGTTCACAGTGCCCCCCTCTCCGTTGGACCCGATCACCCCGCCGACAAGTGAGCCGCCGGTGACCGCACCGGTGCTGTAGCACCGGCTCACGCTACCCCCGTTCTCTCCCACGAGCCCACCGACACCTCCGCCGCCGACGACCACACTGGTGCTGTGGCAGTCAGTCACAGAGGCGAGGTAACTGCTCCCCACCAGGCCCCCGACATCTTCGTTGCCACTGACCGTGCCGGTGCTGTGGCACTGGGTCACGGCACCCCGGTTGTTCCCCATGAGCCCACCGACATAACGTCCACCACCACTGACCACACCAGTGCTATAGCAGTGGGTCACCGCGCCGTCGTTATACGCCAAGAGCCCGCCCACATAGGATGAACCAGTCACATTGACATCCACTACCGCCAAGTCTCTCAGTGCGCCCTCAGATCCCAACCAGCCAAGCAAACATAGAAGTCTCTCACCCTTGATCGTCAGGTGCGAGATCGTGTGGTCGTTGCCGTCGAAGACACCCGTGAAACGGGTTGCCCACGTGGGCGAGACAACGGCCTTGTCGAAGATCTTGCCGCCGGGGAGGTTGGGATCCAGGTCGATATCGGCAGTCAGGATGAAGTGCTTGCCGTAATCTTCCGGCGTCTCGCCGAGGGCGATCAGATCGGCGGCGGTGGCGATCTGGTACGGGTCGTTCGGCTCTCCCGTGCCCCCGCTGTATTTGGCTTGGGCAGACACGCTGACAACGCACAGGACGATCAGCACAGGGATTGTTCGCAGGATTCGTGACCTTCGCTCCACCATCATGTTCCGTCCTCCCGCCCCCACGTTCCAAGAATCCTGGCTCCACGCAAGAAGACCAGATAGGCCATCCACGGATTTCGTCGATTCACGCAGATTCTTCCCCTCGAAATCTGTGAAATCTGGGCAATCTGTGGATCCCTTTCGTTGCCATGCAGTATACCATGCGAGGGTGGGTTCGTCAAATGGGGAAGCCCGGTCAAACAGGGGAAAAGGCAAGGGGAATCGGCCAGCCGCCGGGGGGCGGCGGCCAGCGAGCAGTTGCAGGTCTTCTCAACGCAAGGGTTTGTGTGCGACCGGACGCTTTTGATAATATTCCTGGATTGCCAGGATTTTCACTTGACGCAGAAGTCTCGGCCTGTGTATGATAATGAAATAACTGAATAGAGGATGGCAAAGCGCCCGAGTCATTCGGAGGATCCGGTCATGTCCAGAGCAGCGCACGCCGGCCCGTGCCGGCGGAACATCGAGAGACCGACACGGGGATTTCTTGCCCGCAGTGTGTGCCCAGTTGTGCAAAACAAACCCAATTCGCTGCGGGCACGCTGTACGGCCAAAGCCGATTCTCGCGGACTGTGGCGCATGATCGGAGGACCAATCGTGCAAAACAAAGCCAATCCGCCGGGCGGACAGCGGCCGCGCGCCATCCGACAAAGCGGCTGAGCCGGCATCGTGCAAAACAAAGCCAATCCGCCGAAAAGGACAAGGCCGGACCCTCTCCCCCGAAGGCGGGGAACGCCCTCGCCACATGGGGGAGGACTGCCGTGCGAAACAAGGCCAATTTGCAGACGGCCGGACGGACGCTAACTACCGTCCGGAAAGGAGGTTATGAGAGAAGAGACGGGTCGTGCGGCCGCGAAAAACAAAGCCAACTGTCCGATCAGCACTTGACGGAGACTGGCTCCGGTGGTATACTGATAATCGCCGACAAACAACCAGCGTGGAATTATAGGATTTGAGGGTGTGCTGCGGGTTTCCAGTCCTGCGGCCGCGCTCGACGGCGATCAGGCCGTGCAAATTCTGCGAGGAGTTGTTTGAAGACGATCCAGCCAATTATCGCTTCCCGCCATCGCAGCCGTGCGTTTGCCCGTCTTTTCGGACCGGCCGGCCGACGTCCGGGGTCTATCCTCGAATGCGGAGATCACACGCGTCCTCATATCACCGACATGATACGCCATATCGGAGTTGGCAATGTGGGCTGGACCTCCCACGGTGCTTATTTCAGCGGCATATCAGTCCGATATGGGGAACAAGGCCGAATCTGTACACGAGCCGGCAATGAGCTTTTGGAGCAAATATGAAAAGCAATCGACCGAAGAAGAAGGCGGCGCCATCGCAAGCGGCAACACGCGGCAGGCCGAATAAGGGCAGGTTTGAATGGCCGCTTCTGATCTTCCCGGCCGCGATATTGGTCACCCTCGTGATTCTCTACGCGGTGAATCGCTCGATCAAGAACGAGATACCGGTCCGCCCCGCATCCGGGGAGGCCGTGTCTCGCAGAATGCCTGCCGCGTCTTTGACGCGACAATCCGATCGTACGGCGAGTGACGACAATGTGAGGATTGCCCCCGACGCTGTGCTGGATGCAGAGCGGCCAGGCGACGAGCGTACTACGGCGGATCGTCCCCCTGTGGCAACGGATGACAAAGACTCCCGCATCCCGGCCCGCGACCTGCCTGTCCGGGACGGCCCGAACCGGCGCATGGGTGCGGAGGGGCTGGATGGCTCCGAGCCGATCATTGTCCTGCTGCGCCAAGCGGTCGAGGAGAAGGATCACACGAGGATCAAGCAGTGTCTGGATGAGCTTGTCGCACTGGGCGATCAGGCGATTGCCCCGCTGACTCAACTGATCTCGAACGAAGGAGGCGAGGCGGGCATCTGGGCGGCCGAGGCACTGGCCAGGATCGGCACGCCTGCGGCCACGAGCACCCTGCTCGATACGCTCGCGGCGATCAAGGAGGGCCAGTACAAGGAGGAGCTGGGCAAGCAGGTCGCCGGGATCAGCAACCACGAGAGTTGGCCCGTCCTTCTCGAAAACATCCTGAATACAGGCGATTCGACGGTTTTGCGGGCCGCTGCCGCCTCGCTTTCAAGAATGGCCGACGCCCCGGTCGTCGATGATCTGGTCGCCCGGTATGACGGTGCCACGAGCGAGCGGGACATCCAGCGTATTACGCAGGTCATCAGTGATATCCGATCGTCCAAAGCGACGGAGCCCCTGCTGTCACTGGCGGGCGATGTCGCCTCGTCGCCTCAGGACCCCCTGCAAAAGGCCGCGGTGGATGCCCTGGGCAAGATCGGCGATCCGCAAGCGATCAGTTACCTCCTGCGCAAGCTCGAAGCCGCACCTCCGGGCGAGGACGGCTACCTCGTCAACACGATTGCGCAGATCAATCAGCCTGAGGCCCAGGCCGCACTGCTCTATGCGGCGGCGGGCAACAAGGAAGTCTCTGCCGAGCACGGCCGGACGGCCGCCATCTACGCCCTGAGGAACTTCCCGGACGGACGGACGCTCGCCCTGCTCGAGCAGATCGTTGCCCAGGAGCAAAATGCCCAGGTTTCCGCTGCCGCAACGAGGACAATCGAGGATATCCACCGGACATCGCCGCACGTCGTCGCCAAGGCCGAGTCACTAGTCAAGACGGATTCGCCCCTGCCCGAGCGGCTTCAAAAATAATCAGATATCGGAATTTTACTTAAGGGCTTGCAAACCTCTCGCTCCTGTGGTTCAATAGAGCCAGCAGCCGAAAACGCGAGTGTTCTTGCTGGTTTTGCGAACTGTCTCAACGCAGCTTGAGCCGGGAGGTGAAAGATGAGCAAGATAAATCTATTTGCAGGCGGGAGTACACCACTGACATTGATCATCGTCGCATTCCTGGTGGCGGCCGGATATGCCGCTGATCCGAATAAGCCGCCCGATCCCAATGCCTCTGCCGCCGGCAAGAAATCTGTGGCGAAAGCGTTGGCACGAACTTCCGTGAGCACGCCGGCGCCGTTGGCCGTGAACACACCGGCGCCGCCTGCGAAACGCACGCCCGCTTCGTTCACGCGGGACATGTCCTTCAGTGAAGCGATCTATATTCTGCGGAACTGCACCACACCGCCGCTGAATATCGTCGTGCTCTGGAAGGAGATTGAAGAGAATGCCGGGATTTACAAAGACACAGCTATCGGTATCGACGGCATTCCCGGGCTCCGCGTCAGGCAGTACATAGAGATGCTTGTGCTCTCGCTGTCGGGCGGGGCATCGGCGAAGCTGGGCTACGCGGTGAACAACGGCGTGGTGACGATTGGCACGATAGATTCCCTGCCGGTGCCGAAGAGAGTGACGCGGATCTACGATATCAGCGATCTGGTGGCCGAGCCAGCCAACTATTTCTTTCCGCCGATGGGCTTTGGCATGGGTTTTGGCGGTCCGATGATGGGTCAGTTCGGCGGATACGGCGGTCCGATGATGGGTCAATTTGGCGGATACGGCGGAGGGCCCGGGGGCGGCTACGGCTACAGTCCCGGGATGTCGTATGTATCCACCGGTCCCTACGGCCCCACCCGCGATGCAGGCCTCTCCGGGGTCGTAGGCAATGCCAACGGCCGGACGAGACAACCAAACGCGATCCGCCGACGATAGGCCGGCTCTGACGAAAAAATAAAATTGAGCATTTTGCCGCTTGACAATCGCACAGGCGTCTCGTAGCATCCGCACACACAAGCTCAAGCTCTTTGCGAAGTGCATAATCCGACTGCAGGTCTCGAAGTCGTTTGGGATATTCAAATGGGAACGCGGTGAAAATCCGCGACGGTCGCGCCGCTGTAAGCGTCTGCTCCGTTCTCTTCGGAAGTCCGAGAGGCGTTGTCCACTGTTCGCTGCGTGCGAATGGGAAGGAGCCTCGAGGTAAGATGCGAGTCAGAAAACCTGCCTGTGGCTGGTCGCACATGGTGTTGTGTTCTCGCGATCTGGAACGCACGCGTGATTTGACTGGGACCATCAGGGCAGGGTTTGCAGTGAATCGCCAATAAAAGCCGTCGCTCCTTTCGCGGGAACGACGGTTTTTTTATTGGCGGCAGGCGGTCTCGCGATCCGGGCCGGCTGCCCAACAAGGAGGACCCAGAAATGAAGCACGCACACCCCGCCCCCCACACCGTATCCCCCGCCACACCCCTTACATCGATTCGCGCCCGATCCCGGGTGCCATGCTTGCGCTCACGTAAGTGCGCGTCTAGCGTGGAGCCCCCCGTCGGCCGGGTGGCACCGCCAAACTTGTTTGACGGTGCTCCATCGACGGGGCCTGCTCCATCGAGACCCCACGGGCAAACGAGTTTGCCCGTGCCACCCAAGATTGGGCTTTCCAGGCTAAACAGATACTCGCGTA
>Ga0315296_10002980_pt1 | contig 14304 bp, 9 predicted proteins | sample YL17G14_18_MG_FD_203921 | JGI IMG/M metagenome (GOLD analysis project Ga0315296, IMG submission 203921) | Sediment microbial communities from Yellowstone Lake, YNP, Wyoming, USA - YL17G14_18 | ecosystem: Environmental > Aquatic > Freshwater > Lake > Sediment | place: USA: Wyoming | collected... | reverse complement strand
CTGTGACAGACGGAGTATTATCTCCCCATCGGGCAGGCTCTTGACATAAGGCTCGATAGCTTTGCGCACGCGCTGAACCCTTCCCTCGAAGTTAGTAAAGGTCCCATCTTTCTCGGCGAAGCTGGCTGCCGGTAAGACCACCGAAGCCAGTTTAGTTGTCTCCGTCAGAAACATTTCAGTGACCACCAGAAAGTCGAGTGAGGAGAGGGCTTTCTTGACCAGACTCGGCTGAGGCAAGCTTGCTACCGGATTTTCTCCCATGATGAGCATGCCTTTAAGCTTTCCCTCCCTCGCCTGCTCCATCATTTCCAGAATAGCAAGTCCGCCATTGGTGGGGAGCCGGCTGCCCCAGCGTTCCTCGAATTTCCTCCTGTTTTGAGTCTCACCGGCGCTCTGGTAACCAGGCAGGAAACCGGGCAGAGCACCCATGTCGCAGGCCCCATGGGCATTATTTTCCCGTTGCAGGGCAAAGATGCCGCCGCGCCGGCCGGTATTGCCGGTGAGCATGGCAAGATTGGCTATGGCAACGACGGCGCTGGTGCCGGCGGTGTGCTGGGTAATACCGTTTCCATAGACAATGGCTGCCTCTTCAGCCCCGGCCAGGGTGCGGGCAGCCAGCTGTATGTCCTTCCGCGGTATGCCGGTCACCTTTTCCACGTAGTCGGGAGTATAGCTTTCCAGACTCCTCGCCCATGGAGCGAAGTTGTCTGTCATGCGTGTGACGAACTCCACATCGAGTTTCTTTTCATCAATGATTATCTTGGCCAGGCCATTCAGCAGGGCGACATCCGTGCCCACTCTGGGGCGCAGCCAGAGGCGGGCAAATTGAGCCAGCGGGGTGTGGCGTGGGTCAATAAGGCAAAGCTCGGCTCCCTTATATTTGATAGCTCTTTTAATAGCGTATCCCACCGCCGGGGCCGAAATTTCAGGATTGGCACCGATGACCATAATAAAACGCGACCGCTCCAGGACATTGAGCGAGCTGGTCGTGCCGGCGTAGCCGATGGAGGCTCCCAGACCAATACGGCTGGCTGCGTTGTAAAGGCGGCTGCCATTGTCGATGTTATTCGTGCCCAGGACACCCCGGGCTAACCTCTGGAGTAAATAATTCTCTTCATTGGTACAATGGGAAGAGCCGAAGAAGGCTAAAGCGTCGGCACCATGGTTTTCCTTGATTCGCTTGAATTCGGTAGCTACGCGTGCCAGGGCTTCTTCCCAGGTCGTCTCCTTGAACTCGCCATCCACTTTAACCAGGGGTACCCTTAATCTTTCCGGACTGTGAATAAAATCATAGCCATAACTCCCGAGAACGCAGAGAGTGCCCCGGTTCACCGGGCTCTCCCCGGACGGTCGGGCCTGGACAACTCTACCGTCCTTGATACCCAGACAGATAGTGCAGCCGCAGCCGCAGTAAGGGCATACCGTCGTGACTGTAGTGGTCGTTGTGCCGGTATATGTCCTCTCCTTCTCCATAAGGGCTCCGGTGGGACAAACAGCCACGCAGGCTCCACAGAAGGTGCATTCGGACTTCTCCAGCGGTGTATCGTTCAATGTCGCTGGTTTGGTCATAGTGCCGCGGTGGATGTAATCGATAGCCCCTTCGACGACCAATTTCTGGTCAACTCTGATGCACTTACCACATAGAATGCACTTGGAGAGGTCTCTTTCGATAAAGGGATTGACCTCTTCGATGACATCCATCTGCGGGATTCTTTGAAATTCTACGAGTCCGATACCCATTTCTGCGGCCAGCTTGCGCAGTTGGCAGCGGTTTCCCTTATCACAGACAAGACAGGAGTCGGGATGACTGGCCAGCATGAGCTTGATGATTTTCTTCCGGTGCTCCACTACCCTGGGCGAGTTAGTGTTGATGACCATTCCCGGTGCAATGGGGGCAACGCAGGAAGCCAGCAAAGCGCCGGAACGCTCATCTTCTACCAGACAGAGCCGGCAGGCACCTGTCGATGTTAGATTGGGGTCATGACATAGTGTGGGGATATATACGCCCGACTCTCGTGCCAGGTCCAGAATCGTCGTTCCGGCATAGCCGCCGACCTCTACCCCGTTTAAAGTAATGGTAACTGCTTCCACTCATGCCCTCTTATGGTATCAGAGATTCTATCCAGGACTGGTCGCCCCGTGCTACTGACCGTATGCCGGTTATCAGACGGGAACTTGCCGCCGCTTTAGGAATAAATCCTACAGCTCCAGCCTGGCGGCTGGCTAGAATATTCTCCTGGTCATCATACTGGGTTAGTATCAATACCCTGGCTGATTTACATTTCTTGCTTATCTCTGCAGCGGCTTCTAACCCGTTCATCACCGGCATGACAATATCCATAACCACCACATCAGGTACTAGTTCTATGGTCTTGTCCAGTGCTTCTTTGCCGTTAATTGCCTCGCCGACAACTTGCATATCTCGCTGCAGGGCAAGTACTGACTTAATCCCATCTCTAACCACAGCATGGTCATCCACGATTAATACCCGTATCTTTTTCGTCGCCCTATCCAGCAGTGCTTGAATGCGAGGTATCAGTGCTACCGGGTCAACCGGTTTGGCCAGGAAGTCCTCGGCATCACACTGCATCCCCTCATCCTTCCGCCACCCCTTGAGCAGTTGCTTATCCGGGGGGGCATTGATAACCATGATGGGCAGGTTACCGAACCCCAGTGTCTGTTTCATCCATTTATGGAACAGGAACGCATCTCCGCGGGGCATAATCGTGCCCAGGACAATCATATCAGGCTCCTGGTGGCGAACCTCTTTCTCCGCCTGTTCACGGTCAAAGGCGGCAAATACGGTATAGTCTGCATTTTCCAGGGTCTCTCTCAACGCGGTGACGAAATCTGGTTCGTCATCTACAATTAAAACTTTAGGTTTTTTCTCCATAGTAAACCTCCTTGACAAGAAGCACCTGTAAATAACACTATAAATCCCTGTGGTCTAAAGAGGAACGGGGGCTTCACCCCGATGGTCGGCAGGAAAAACCCCTGAGTTTCACCGAATTTCCCCTTGTTTACCAGATGTATAAAAAATGCGATATGGGAACTACGAAGGTGATTGGGACTTGGGAATGAAGGTATGTGGTAGGACCGGCCGATATCAGATGGTTATGATACCTTTACGCAGGGCGTATTTGACCAAATCAATGCGATTATGGATACCAAGCTTGGCCATGAGGTTAGTCTTATGTCCTTCCACTGTTTTGGGCGTAATTACCAGCATCTCCGCTATTTCCTGTATGCTGTGCCCCTCGGCCAGTAGCTTGAGTATATCCCGTTCTCGTTCCGTCAACTGGTTATAGGGGTCTTGTTTAGCACGTTCGCTGGTAGTACGCTGGTAATCCTCCACGAGGAGCTTGGTAACCGAGGGTGAAAGGAAGGAATCCCCCCGGTAGACCGAACGGATACCCTGGGCGAGTTCTGAGGATGCTCCTGCCTTGCTGATAAAGCCCGAAGCGCCGGATTCAATAACCGGGAAAACGTATTCCTTATCATCGTGCTGAGTAAGAACCAGTACCTTTGTTTTCGGGAACTCCTTGCTTATCCTGCGGGTAGCTTCCAACCCTCCCATTATGGGCATGGCTATATCCATAAGAACCACGTCAGGTTGCAGCTTTCTGACCATATTCAGCGCTTCACTGCCGTTGATTGCTTCTCCTATCACCTCGATATCACCGGCCAGGGCCAGTAAAGCACAAATGCCGTCCCGTACGATGGTATGGTCATCAACTACGAGTACTTTTATTTTCTGCATATCCAATTTCCTGACCTATGGGGATTCTGGCCCAGACTCTGGTCCCCTTTCCAATTGCGGACTCAATTCCACTCGTGCCGCCAAGGAAACCGATTCTTTCTCTCATGCTGAACAGGCCGCGACCCCGCCCGCTTTCCTCCACGTCGGTAATTTCGGAGACTTCGAATCCCTGCCCGTCATCGCGGACAGACATGGAGAACTCATCTGGCTGGTATTCCAGGACGATGGTAGCATTCCTGGCTTTGGAATGCTGGGCAATGTTGCCGATGGCTCCCTGAATGAAGCGAAAAAGTGCGGCTTCAACATCGGGAGGGAACCTCCTCTCAGTCCCCCTGGTTTCTACGGATACAATCATTTCCATGGGTTGTAATCTGGTTTCCGCATGTTGGCGAACCGCCGGCACCAGCCCCAGCGTATCCAATAGAGCCGGATGGAGATTGGAAATCAATCGACTTACTTCCTTGTGTACCTGCACGGTCAGCGACTGTACCTTCTTCAAGCCGGCCACAAATTCAGCGTCCTGTTTGCCGGAAATAGCCGACATTTCTATCAGCGCCTGTAGCTGAAGCGCTATCCCGGAGAGTGACTGGCTGGTTTCATCATGTAACTCCCGGGCAATTCGCCTTCGTTCCTCCTCCTCCGCCACCAGGTTTTGCCGGGCAAGGTTGCGCAGTCTCTCGCGGGCTTTTCTCAACCGTTCGTATAACCGGGCATGCTCGATAGCGATGCCCAGCTGGTCGCCGATAGCATATAACAGGTGCATATCATTGGTGGTGAACTTGCGTGGCACAAGACTGGCCACATTAAGGACACCTAAAACTCTTTCTTTAGCTCGGAGAGGTACGCAGATAAACGCCTTTAAGCCTTCCGCGCGAATCAAGTCGCGATGTGCCGCGCGCGGGTCGGAGGAAATGTCTTCTAAGAGGACAGCCTTGCCGCTCTGGGCAACACTTCCGGTAATTCCTTCGCCCAGGCTAAGGCGTATGTTCTCGACAAACTCTTTGCTCAAGCCCCGGTGGACAAGGCGGGAAAGTTCCTTGGTATCTTCATCGATGAGCAGGATTTCTCCGATAGTCCCTTTCATGATATCCAGGGCACTATCGAGGCCGACTCCGAGGATAGCATCCAGGTCCCAGAGACCGCTCAACGCCGCCGAGATACGGCTTAATACCAGGATCTCAGACTGCTGCTTCTCCGATTTCACTATGGACTGATACGCTCTCGTCTTATTCAGATTGTCCGATTCAATCTTTTCAGGGCCTTTATCGATTTGTGGTTGTGTGTATAGATTAGACTATATAAAATCGGGTGACTTGTCAAACTTGTTCGTGGCCGGCTTGCCGAGGTGGCCATATTGAGGTCGTTTGTGAACCACTCATGGTGAGACCTCGGCGTGAGCTCGGTCGAACGCATGTCGAACCATAGCGGTATACTTGCCTCGCCCTTCGACAAGCTCACTTCGTGGTGACTCAGTGGAACCAGGGCGAGTGGTGAGAAGATGCTTTTTATTCATTGCTGAACGACCTCTATACTCATATATTGATATTTAATATAATTGTGTTTTATGATATCAGAACAACGGAGTAGACCGGATAATGATTGTTGATAAGAGACCGATAATAGCTGTCACGATGGGGGATGCCGCCGGCGTTGGACCTGAGATTATTGTAAAAGCCCTTCGTTTAAAAGAAATCTATGATGTCTGCCGTCCCCTGGTTTTAGCCGATGCCGCTATTATATCTGATGTCATAAAATCATTAAACAGCACATTGAAATTACGTCGGGTCAGGTCGGCAAATGAGGTGAAAGGTGAATTCGGTACAGTTGACATAATCGACTTAAATAATCTCGACAAGAAAGAAGTTGTTCCCGGTCAAATATGTATCGCTTGTGCCAGGGCAGCTATGGAATATATTGCCGAAGCTGCCGAATTGGCTCAACAGGGTAAAGTGAAAGCTGTAGTGACTGCGCCGATAAATAAAGAGGCGATTATACAGGCGGGTTATGGAGATGTTGGACACCTGGAATTCTTTGCGCGTATTGCCCATGCCGCTGAATACGCTACTATGCTGGTATCCGGACCATTAAGGGTAGTTCATCTGACTACTCATTACTCGCTAAAAGAGGCATGTGAGCGGGTGAGAAAAGAGAAAATCCTGTCAAAGCTAAGGTTGACCCATGATTCCCTGCAACGATGGGGAATTAATTATCCGCGTATTGCCGTTGCCGCGCTGAATCCTCATGCCGGCGAAGGAGGACTCCTGGGCTCAGAAGAAATCGAACAGATTCAGCCAGCCGTAAAGGAAGCGCAGGAGTCAGGTATCAATGCCCTGGGCCCTTTTCCCGCCGATTCGGTCTTTACTAGGGCAATCGGGGGAGAGTTTGATGTAGTTCTGGCAATGTATCACGACCAGGGGCATATTCCTATCAAAGTGTATGGTTTTGAACGAAGCATTAGTGTTGCTCTTGGCTTACCCTTTATACGGACGTCAGTGGACCATGGCACAGCTTTCGATATTGCCGGCAAGGGCATTGCCAGTTCTCAGAGCCTTGAAGAGGCTATAAAAGTAGCCGTTCGACTAACTGAAGGTAAGCTTGTTTGAAGAGTAATGCGGTTTCAAATGGTGTCCTGGTAAGATTATCTAAAATGTCATTCTCGGGCTTGACCCGAGAATCCAGACCCCCTACTCCTCCCTGGATTCTGGCCTTCGCCAGAATGACAGTGTATGAGTTCTGGATTCCCGCTGGAGTTTACCCCGTACGCCGATACGGGGCGGGAATGACAGGGGAATTTCGCTAAACACTCTCGCCATGACTGTTCGCCGGTCTGTCGCATACTATAAATATGAGAATAGAGTGAGAATAAAGTCTTTTGGTTTAGAAGAAAGGGATTATCATTTTTCTACGTAATATGAAAACTCTGGACTCCTTTAAGAGTTCAGCTTTCCGATTCTACTTTTTTGGCATGATAGGGCAGTGGGCCGCGATGAGCATGCTTACGATTACCCAATCGTTGCTCGTCTACAGGTTGACCGGGTCTGCTGCCATTCTTGGAATTCTGGCATTGGCCACGGCGATACCTCAGGTATTGTTATTCCTGGTCGGTGGTACTCTGGCGGACCGTTTTCAGAAGAAACGCTTGATTCAAATCGGTCAGTCAGCGGCCGGTTTGATGGCTTTGGTTGTCGCTGTTACGCTGACGACGGGCTATATGGGCCCCCAGCACCCCGGCTCATGGTGGGTTTTAATGGTGACCTCGGTGATACAGGGTATATTTGCTGCCCTGGCGATTCCGGCGCGTCAGGCTATCATTCCTGAACTTATCAATGTAGAAAAGGTGATGAACGCCCTGGCTTTGAATAACATGGGGACTAACGTTTTCCGTCTGGTAGCTCCGGCAGTAGCGGGTTTCCTCATCGATTCCCTGGGGTTTGGAGCCGTTTTTTATATCATGGTGGGATTATATCTCATGGCCGTCATTCTCACCGCCTTCATACCTGCTACGCAAAAGACTATTATTCATAGTCGCAGCACACTGGCCGATGCCAGGGAAGGACTTGTTTATATATGGGGTAGGCGTACCATTTTCCTTGTTCTGGTATACGCTATATTTTATATTGTGCTCTTTATGCCTTACCAGATGATGCTGCCCATATTTGCCGATACAATTATTAAGGTAGGGGCCACCGGACTCGGTGTGCTTCAGAGTGTCTCCGGTGTTGGAGCGCTGGTTGCCTCTCTGGCTCTTGCCTCTTTACCTAACAGTAAACGCGGTTTACTGGTCCTCGGCGGCGGGATGGTCGCAGGACTTGGACTGGTCACTTTAGCGTTTTCCCGTTCCTGGTATCTTTCACTTGCGGCCATGTTTGTCATTGGCGTAGGACAGTCGGGTCATTCCACGGCTCTGATAACCGCGCTGCAGACCCTGGCGGACGCAGAATATCTGGGACGGGTTATGAGCATTCTCATGATGAATCAGGGATTGAGCGGACTGGGAACATTTTTCGTGGGTATGCTTTCCGAGAGTATCGGGGTACAGTGGGCAATCGGAGGGTTTGCCCTGACTCTTATCCTTTTAAGCTTCTCTTTCCTGGTTTTTCTCCCTAAAATACGTAAATTATAGTGAGCTTGGATAGAGGGCGTTTAGAATCCGCTCATGGTGAGCCTGTCGAACCATGACGGTGTATTTATTTTACCCTTCGACAGGCTCAGGGACGAGCGGAAATGCGTTTTTATTTCTCATTTCTAAACGCTCTCTTGGATAAATACTGGCTGTAAATCTGGTAACTCTGATATAATCCTAGAATAGCGTTACCATATTATCTCTAAGACAACGATAAGTATTTCCCTGAGAAATTGCGTCTTTCTTTACTGGCGGCTATATAGAAAAGATAAGGTACGAGGAAATAAGTAAGAAAAGATTGGATTAGATATGAAAATTTTACAGCAAATAAAATATCAACCTGCCAGGGTCGTCGGGGGCTACACCGACAGAATCCTTAGGGTCAATCTCAGTACGAGAAAAATAACAATCCAGGAATTACCGTCCGACTTTAAAGACAAATACACGGGAGGCCGGGGTTATGCCTTGAAGCTTATCTGGGATGAGACGAAACAGGAGACAAGATATGATAGCCCCGATAATCTGCTGGTAATGTCCAACGGGCCGCTTGGCAACGAGCCGGGATTTCCGGGAACCGGTAAATTCATCGTGGGGACTATTTCACCCCTGACAGATACCTTTATCGATTCCAATGTGGGCGGACATTTCGGGCCGCTTTTGAAACTGGCCGGTTTCGATGCGCTGGCGGTTTCCGGAATATCCAAGGAAGAGGTAGTCATTTTAATTGACGGTGATGGAGAATCCATCAGTATTGCCGCGGCACCTGCCTATGATAGTAAAACTGATAAAGGCGCACTTTCCTTTGGTCAGCAGATTCTCAAAGACGTTAATGCCGGCGAATACAGCGATTCATTAGCTGCAGTGGTCGCGGGAGAAGGCGCACTCACCTCCAGGTTTGGGATTGTCAACAGTCTTTTTTTTGATAGGAGGCGGAACCGCATCCGTGCCAAACAGGCCGGGAGGGGAGGTACGGGAACCGTCATGCGTAAGAAGGGACTCCGTGGCATTGTCGTCAAGTCCAGCCTGCCCAAGGCTAACGGAAACAATGCTATAGACAAGGAACTGGTAAGACAGGCAGGTTCCAAACTCAAAGACGTAATTACAAAGTGCGACCCGGCGCAGCTCAACCTGGAGGCATGGGGGACAACCGGTCTATCCGAATACATGAACAAATTCCATATCTTTCCCATCAATAATTATCAGTACGGGCAAAGTCCCGAAGCGCCGAAGCTTTTTGGCAGTGTCTTCCTTGATAAATACTTCAGCAAGAAGTTGCCTGACGGCTGCTATTACGGATGCAATCTGGCATGTGCCAAAGGTGTAGAGAACGTCGTGCTCACGCGAGGGCCCATGAAAGGGGCGACGGTAAGTGTTGACGGTCCCGAGTATGAAACCGTTGCCGCTGTTAGCAATATGGGAATTTTCGACCCTCAGTTTGTCCTGGAATATAACTGGTATTGCGATGAATATAGCCTCGATACCATTTCCACAGGAGTAACCATCGGCTTTTTTATGGAATGCCTGGAACGGGGCTTCTTAAACGCTGATGATATCGGATATAATTTAAGGTTTGGCAATATCAACGCGGTGGATAGGCTTTTACATGAGATAGCCAAAGGCGAAGGTTTTGGCAGAGTTGCCGGACAGGGGGTTGCCAGGGGCAAGAAATGGGTGGCGGAGAAATATGCTCCCCGAAATAACGTTTCTGTAGATGAAGTATTAGCAGAATTGAATAAATTCGGCATGGAGGTTAAAGGGCTTGAATTTTCGATGTACGTTACCAAAGAGTCGCTGGCTCAGCAGGGAGGCTATGGCTTCGCTTTGAAAGGCCCCCAGCATGACGAGGCATGGCTGATATTTATCGATCAGGTACATAAGGAAATACCCTCACTGGAGCAAAAAGCCAGTGCATTAAAGTGGTTTCCTTTAATTCGCACCTGGTTCAATGCTACCGGCTTGTGTAAGCTTCCCTGGATTGACGTACGAAATCCCGAGGCTGCTGGCACTCCTGAACCTGCCAAGAATACTCCCACGCTGGCGTACTATGTTGATTATCTTAACGGTACTACCGGGAGCCACAAAAGCCTGCAGGATATTCTGGATGACTCTGAAAGACTACAATTATTACAGAAGATGATTAATTTACGCCAGGGGAAAGGTACACATGCCAGTGACCGGATACCGCTCAGGGCGATGGGCCCTGTATATTTGAATGAATACCAGTCCCGCTCTGAGTATTATGATGGATGGTTACAGGAAAACTCGGGTAATAGCAAACTCCCGGAAAGTATGGAGCAAAGGCTTAACCTCCTTATTGAAACAAGAGAGAAAGCTTATCAGCAGCTTTGTGATATAGTGTATGAGAAGAAGGGTTACACATCTGAGGGGATACCGAAGCGTGAAACCGTGAAAAAGTTCGGTCTTATAGATGAACAGGCCAGTCAGCTGCTGGATAAATTCGGTGAGTAGGGCAAGGAGAAATTAGCATTTCCTGCAGCTATACCATATTATTTACGTGGTGATAAGTATGGTAGTTTTAATTGAATTGTTCGGGATGCAACGCGAGATTGCCAAAATAGATAGAGTCAAGATGCCTATCACGGATAAGACGCTTGTGCGTGATGCTCTTGAATATGTCAGGAACAGGTATCCGGCTCTCACTCTGGATGAGGATTCAATTCTCACGACCGTCAACCATGAATTGTCACCTCTGGACAGACTATTAAAAGCTAACGACACAATTTGTATTCTACCCCATATAGGCGGGGGCTAGATACATACTTCTCAGAGACCAGAAGCAACCCGGAGGGAAGTCCCGCGGGCTATGTCCGTCTCTTTTGTAAAAAGGCATGCCGAAAGGGACTTCGGGGCAGGGGACTTTAGACCCGTTTTGGAGGGACTTTTGACCGATGGGTATGGGGTTTTTACGATTGGATGGCGACCCCGGAAGGTCGATGGCAGTAGGCACATTTAAGGCTCACCTCGTTTTGGATAGGTCATGCCTGCCCCGTAGTTTTAAAATCAGCGCAGTATGACCCACTATATGCATGCCACGTTTTAAGCCAAATGACGGGGTTGGTTCACTTTGTGGTGGAGACAGGGGAGGCTTCGTTTTCATCGTATCGTACTATTTCAAGTTTTTGGGAGAAAAGGCGGATATTGGCTATCAGCTATCATAAATAAGAGTAAACTTGACCTTATCAATATCTCGAATTCTTCAAAGGTTACAAATTACTTTTTAGTTACCTAACCTATCTCCGAAATACAATGCACTGAGCCCCTTGACTTATGTAATCTTTGGCGTTACACTAAAGCAGCATTTAAAAGGGGGTGCTTTTCATGAAGTGCCCAAAGTGTGGACATGAGAGTAGTGAGGGGGCGGAATTCTGTGGTAAATGTGGCCAGCCACTCAGGCTTGAACATACTTGCTCACAATGCGGCCACACAAATCCTTCAGGTAACAGCTTCTGCGAAAAGTGCGGTCACCCTTTAGTTGAAAAAGTGCCTACAACAACGGCACCACCCTCACCCCAGCCCACCTCATTTGCCGGGGGCCGCCATAAGGTCAAGAAATTCCTGGGGGAGGGGGGCAAGAAGAAGGTCTACCTGGCCCATGACACCACATTAGACCGGGATGTAGCTTTCGCCCTCATCCAGACCGAAAAGCTTGATGAAGTAGCCCGGCGCGTATTATACACGAGGCTCAGGCCATGGGACGTCTCGGCGACCACCCGAATATCGTTACCATACACGATATGGGGGAGCATGAAGGAAAGCCCTACATCGTGCTGCCGCCGATGCCCGGCGGCGATGTGGAAGGGCTTATCGAGAAAGCGCCGGAGCACCGGCTGCCCCTCGATAAGGCCATAGAGATTGCCAGGTCGGTCTGCCGTGGCCTGGAATTTACCCACTCGAAAGGTATCATTCACCGCGACCATGGACGCCGCCGTCAACGTATACCGCTACTTCGTAATAGCCATTTTGGTTTAGATAAGGCTGCAGGGAGAAAGGAGGCTCGTTGTAAGGAGGAGTACCTGATTGGGGGACATAATTTAACTAATTCTCCAAAAGTGTCCCGTTTTCCCTGAAGATTTACGTTGTCTTATCGCACACATTACGCGCAATCTTGCTCCCACAATGCTCATTTCTCTTGACGGTAAGAAGACGATAATTATATTTTATTAATTAACTCTTATCCTGCTGGAGACAGATGTTCTCTTAAAAAATACTCCAAGCACAGAGGCAATGTATCATGAAGATAGATATGCGCTATGCCGACAACGTTTTCTTGAACGGGAAAGTCATCACCGTAGATGGAGATTTTTCAATCTGCCAGGCGGTAGCCACCAAGGACGGTATCATCATAGCCACGGGGAGAAATAACGATGTCAGGTCTCTGATAGGTAAAAACACGCGGGTTATCGACCTCACAGGTAAGGTGATGCTTCCCGGTATTAACGATTGTCACACACATGCGGCTTTATTCGGTGGTACGAGACCGCCGCTGATGCTTGACCTCACCTATCCGACGGTAAAATCAATCAAAGACATCGTCAAGTTAGTTGCGGAAAGAGTCAAAACGACCGCTCCCGGGGAGTGGATAAGAGGGTTCGGCTGGGACGAAGGGTATTTAGAGGAATGCCTGCAGGACAGGACACACCACCCCGCGCGGTGGGACCTGGATGCCATATCCCCGGACAACCCTGTCTGCCTGGGTGACTTTTCCGTGCACTCTCTCTGGCTGAACAGCAAGGCACTGGAACTGGCGGGTATCACCAGGGACACGCCGGTGCCGGTGGGCGGGGACATTGTTAAAGACTCCGAGACAGGCGAGGTCACGGGGATAATCAACGAGCTTGCCGCCCAGGGTATGGTCATGAAGGTCATACCACCTTGGACCAGGGCACAGAAGAGAGCAGCGATACTTACCGCCATCAAAATTTTCATCGAGCTGGGCATTACCAGTATTACCGAGGGTGCGCTGGGGCCAGGAGGCGTGGGCTACCAGGGGGGGCTTCTCGACTCAGAGTGCATCGGGGTCTATAACGACCTCTATGATGAAGGCAAACTAGACATCCGCGTGAACATATTCTATCTTTTCGGCGAGTACGGGGCTTGCTCCTATAAAGATTTCCAACAGATTATCCCCGCACTGGGCATACACTCTGGCTTTGGCAACGAATGGATAAAGATCGGCGGAGTGAAGATATTCGCGGACGGCATCCCTACCACCAAGACTGCCTGGTTAAGTGAGGAGTACGCTGGCGGAGGGCGGGGCAGCCTGGTGGTGCCGGGCAACACGGAGCAGGAACGCCGTGAAGAGCTGGACAGGATGATAAGCCTGGCTCATCACCATAACTTCCAGGTAGGCGTCCACGCCATCGGTGATATGGCGATAGCCGCCACCATAGACAGCTTCATCAAAGCTGAAAAGAATGAACCCAAAGGTTTGAGGCACTACATCGTACATGCCGACTTCATCTCGCCTGAATACGCTGATAAGGCAGCTAAAAACAATATCGCCATCTGTGTCCAGCCCGGTATCCAGTGGACTCTTGCCGACGCCAGCCCTTACCTGGTCGGCCCCGAGCGGGCAGCCCAGCAGTGGCCGTACAAGACACTTCTTGATGCCGGCGCGCGCCTCACCGGCAGCTCCGATACGCCCTGCATCGCCCCCCACTGGCTGCAGGGCATAGAGTCCGCGGTTTTAAGGGAGTCCAAAGCCTCGGGCAAGGTAAACAATCCTGCCCAGTGCATCAATAGGGAACAGGTTATCCGCATGTACACCATATCCGCTGCCTGGCAGGACCACATGGAAAGCCGGAAGGGCTCCATCGAACCGGGAAAGCTGGCCGACCTGTGCGTCCTGGGGGAGGATATTCTAAGCGTGGAGACGCACAGCATCAAGGACATACCCGTAATAATGACGGTGGTCGGCGGGCGGGTCGTCTATGAAAAAGGGGACTTTTAGGTCGGCGAGAGCCGGACTAGGAGAAGCGGCATAGGGGAGGCTACTATCCGAAAGGCGAACGATTTTTGCCCGGCTGAGTAAGGAGGTGAATTATAAGAAGACAGTATAGAAGTAATATTTGGACTCAAGTAGGCTTAAATAATATTGGAGGCAAATTACTAATTTTAAAGGGGGAGAAGATGCACAGGAAAAACACTATATTCATCGCACTTACAGGTTTTCTGCTGATGGCCTTGCTGATATCATTTGTAGTTGGTTGTCAGGCTGAGACACCTACAACCACCCAAGCCACTACAAAAGTCATCAAAATAGGCACCATTATGGGCATAACCGGCCCACTCAGCGTACCCAGCCTGGCCTTCAACCGCGCCTGGGTCTTCTATGAGGACAAGCTCAAGGAAGATGGTGGCATCCAGATAGGGAATGATCGCTACGTCTTTGAATTCATCA
>Ga0315296_10002979_pt1 | contig 14306 bp, 12 predicted proteins | sample YL17G14_18_MG_FD_203921 | JGI IMG/M metagenome (GOLD analysis project Ga0315296, IMG submission 203921) | Sediment microbial communities from Yellowstone Lake, YNP, Wyoming, USA - YL17G14_18 | ecosystem: Environmental > Aquatic > Freshwater > Lake > Sediment | place: USA: Wyoming | collected... | reverse complement strand
ATAATTCAAATCACAAACACATCACAAAAAGCGTTTAAACATCACAATATTATCACAGATATGTCAACCAGACAATAGTTTTTGCTTCAATTTGTACTCAGGTGATATAATCAAAATGTCAAGTAAAGGAAATCCCCGGTGAAAAACGAATTCGTTTTTATAGGCGTCATCGGTGGCAGCGAGGTCCCCCCGCAGATAGTCGAACTGGCTGAAGAGATAGGGCGGGAGATTGCCCGCCATGGCGCTGTTCTGGTATGCGGGGGGCTGGGGGGTGTCATGGAAGCCGCCTGCCGGGGCGCCCGCCGCGAGGGTGGGCTGACTATCGGCATACTCCCGGGGGACAACCGCCAGGACGCTAATCCTCACGTTCAGATACCCATCGTTACCGGCATCGGTTACGCCCGGAACGTGGCGGTGGTCAAGTCCGCCCAGGCCGTTATCGCCGTTGATGGCAGCTACGGCACGCTCACGGAAATAGGCCACGCCCTGCAGAGCGGAATCCCTGTCATTGGCCTTAATACCTGGTCGCTCTCGATTGACGGCCGGGCGGATAACAATATAATTCGTGTCAATAATCCTAAAGATGCTGTGGACAAGGCTATGGCGCTGATAAAAACCCAGCCGTAATGGCGAGCAATGGAGGGAGAGCAATGTCAACGATTGAAAACGTCAAGGCCAGGGAAATCCTGGACTCACGGGGGAATCCCACCCTCGAGGTCGAGGTCGAGCTTTATGATGGCACGCTGGGTCGGGCGGCCGTGCCCTCCGGGGCCAGCACCGGCAAGTACGAAGCGTTAGAGCTCCGCGACGGCGATAAGTCCCGCTTCAACGGCAAGGGCGTTCTCAAGGCGGTAGCCAATGTCAACGAGACTATCGCCGCCGCCATCATCGGTATGGCCGCCGCCGACCAGTCGGAAATCGACCGTACCCTGATAGAGCTAGACGGCACGCCCGATAAATCGAAGCTCGGCGCCAATGCCATTCTAGGGACTTCGCTGGCGGTAGCCCACGCCGCCGCCAGTCTGCTGGACATGCCTTTATACCGCTACCTGGGCGGCGTCAGCACCTATACCCTGCCCGTGCCGATGATGAATATCCTTAACGGCGGTAAGCACGCCGCCAACTCGACGGACTTACAGGAGTTCATGGTCATGCCGGTGGGGGCCGGTAGTTTCTCAAAGGCCATGCAGATGGGCACCGAAGTCTATCATGCCCTGAAAAAAGTCCTCAAGGATAAAGGACTGGACACCAACGTGGGAGACGAAGGCGGTTTTGCCCCTTCTCTCCCCTCCAACAAAGAGGCGGTTGAGGCTATCCTTGCCTCTATCGAGGCCGCGGGCTACAAACCCGGCAAGGACTGCTTCATCGCCCTTGACCCGGCCTCCAGCGAGTTCTATGAGGACGGCAAATACGTGCTCGCCAGGGAAGGCAAGACGTTAACTCCTGCTGAGATGGTTAATTTTTATGTCAAGTGGGCTGCCGAATACCCTATCATCAGCATCGAGGACGGTATGGCCGAGGACGACTGGGAAGGCTGGCAGCTCCTCACGAAAAAGCTGGGCGGCAAAGTCCAGCTCGTCGGCGATGACCTTTATGTCACCAATGTCAGTCGGCTCGCCCGGGGCATCAGCCTTAAAGCCTCCAACTCCATCCTTATCAAGCTCAACCAGATAGGCACGCTCACGGAGACCATCGACGCCATCAGGATGGCCCAGCAGGCCGGCTGGACCGCCATCGTGAGCCACCGCTCCGGAGAGACCGAGGACACCACCATTGCCGACCTTTCCGTGGGGCTGAACACTGGCCAGATTAAGACTGGAGCCCCCTGCCGCTCCGAACGCACCGCTAAATATAACCGCCTCCTCCGCATCGAAGATGAGCTGAAGGATAGCGCCAGCTATGCCGGAATGAAAGCCTTTTACAATCTTAAACCATAGCGAACGCAATATATTTCGAGATTCTCTATATTTTGTCATTCCCACCCCGATGAAATCGGGGTAAACTCCAGCGGGAATCCAGAGGAGGGGGATTAGGGGACGGATTCTTCGCTTTGCTCAGAATGACGCGTCTACATTGTTTAACGACCTATGAAATTTTTGTACTGGATTCCCAATCAAGCTGGGAATGACGGGGTGTATTACGTTAAGTGGTAAAAGATTCAACTACAAATTCGAAAACTCCAGAAAAGTAAAGTGAAGTTTAGTAAAGAAAAGAGATAGAGAAGCAAAATGACTGAAGTCACCCCCGGTATCCACTGGTTCAAACTGCCCATAACCATGGAGCAATCAAACCTGGCTTATGTCAATGTCTATCTCGTCCAGGGGAACAAGGGCTATCTCCTCGTCGATTCCGGCTGGAACACGGATGAGTCGTTCGCCGCTCTGAAAAAGGGCCTGGCGGAAATCGGGGCCGACTTTAAAGATATCTCCCAGATTCTGGTCACCCATGTCCACCCCGACCATTATGGTATGGCCGGTCGGATTAAAAAGCTCTCCGGGGCTACTATAGCCATGCACCATATCGAAAAAGAATTCATCGGACCCCGATATGTCTCCATGGAGGAACTCCTGCACCAGACCGACCGTATGCTCGTCGCCAACGGCGTGCCACACGAGGAGATGACCGAATTAAGGGATGCTACCGTGGGGCTGGAACAGTATATCCTCCCCGCCCTCCCGGACAAAACCCTCCACGACGGCGAAACTATCACCACCGGCATGTTCAACTTCCGGGTGGTGTGGACGCCGGGGCATTCGTCCGGGCATATCTGTCTCTATGAACCTGAAAGAAAAATCCTGCTCTCGGGCGACCATATCCTGCCAAAAATCACGCCCAACATCGGCGTGCACCCGCAGTCCATCGAAAACCCCCTCGGCAGGTATTTGAAGTCGCTCCAGGAGGTAAGGAAACTGGACATCGAGCTTACCTTGCCCGGCCATGACCAACCCTTCACCCGGCTCAGGCCGCGCATCGACGAGATAACGCGGCACCACGAGCACCGAAACCTGGAGATTCTGGAGGCGATAGCATTTAAACCCAAAACGGCCTATAGAATAGCCCAGGAGATAACCTGGGGCGACAATAACGGTTGGCAGAACCTGCCCCCTTTCCATAAGAGGATGGCTATCTTTGAGACCCTTGCCCACCTCGAGATGATGACCGCCGATAGCCGTATTAATAAATTACCCAGAGGCGGCATTATCTATTACGGCCAAAACTGATATAATAAATCTAAATGAAAAAGATGGGCATCACCACCACCGTCCCCGTGGAGGTTCTGATAGCCGCCGGCTTTCAGCCAGTTGATTTGAACAACGTCCTTGTTAACGACCCCGACCCCGGTCGGCTCATCACCATCGCCGAGAGAGCCGGCTTTCCCCTCAACTGCTGTAGCTGGATAAAGGGAATCTACGGCGTTTGCCTGGACTCCAACATCGAGGACGTCCTCTGCGTCACCAGCGGCGACTGCTCCAATACCATCATGCTCATGGAAGTCCTCAAGCTCAAGGGACTTAATGCTATGTCCTTTGCCTACCCTGACCGTCCCGACCCTCATCTCATGCAGTCTGTCCTGAAAACTCTGGCGGCCGCGCTGGGCACCACCCTGGCAGCCGCTGATAAAGTCAGGAAAGAGCTTCAGCCGGCGCGTGACCTTGCCTTTAAGCTTGACGAGCTTACCTGGAAGCAAAATACCGTCAGCGGCTGGGAGAACCACCTCTGGCTTGTCTCTGCCTCCGACTTCAACGGGGACTATCACAAATACCAAAGAGAATTGCAGAGTTTGCTGGATATCTGTGCCGTGCGCCATCCCTACCCCAATGGAGAAACCAGGCTGGCGTATATCGGCGTGCCCTCGGTGTATGCCAGGGAGCTGTATCCCTACATAGAGAAACATGACGCCAGGGTCGTCTTTAATGAGGTCCAGCGCCAGTTCGCCATGCCCGAGCCTGGCCTGTCCCTCGCCGAGCAATACACTAACTATACCTATCCCTACTCCATTAACGAGCGCCTCAAAGACATTAAAACCGAGCTCCAGAGACGGCATATCGACGGCGTTATCCACTACGTGCAGGCGTTCTGCCACCGCGGCATCGGCGATATTGTCATGCGGAATGCCATCGGCCTGCCCGTGCTGACGCTGGAAGGCAACGCCGACTTTTTCCTTAACAATCATGTCAAGACCCGCATCGAGGCTTTCCTGGACATGATACAGAGGAAACACTCTTTCAAGGAAAAAATGTTAAAAAGGTGATGGAGCATTAGATTGTATGGGTAATCCTGTATTTCCTCGCCCCTTGTGGGAGAGGATTAAGCCTGCCCTGAACGCAGTGAATGGGGTGAGGGGTAAGATATACTTTTCACCCTCACCCTGACCTCTCCCTTCAGGGAGAACCTTCAGGGTGAACCCATCGAGGGAGAGGAGGTTTTTGTTTAAAATTGGATATTATAAAAATCTTGCTTATAAATAGGAGGTTCAAATGAAAACCAGAATAGGCATTAATGGCTTCGGCCGCATCGGTCGGCTGACCCTCAGGGCTATGTTAGCGCGCAACAAAGATAAACTGGAAGTGGCGGCTATCAATGACCTGGCCGATACCAGGACCAATGCCCACCTGCTGAAATGGGATAGCGTCTATGGCCGCTACCCCGGCGAAGTTACCGCCAGGGAGAAAGCCATCGTCGTCGATGGGCAGGAAATACAGGTAATCTCCGAACGCGACCCCGGCGCTATCGCCTGGAAAAACTACGGCGTCGATATCGTTATTGAATCTACGGGACTCTTTACGGATGCCACCAAGGCCGTCGCTCACCGCAAAGGCGGTGCTAAAAAAGTAATCATCTCGGCGCCTGCCAAGAATGAGGATGCCACCATTGTCCTCGGTGTCAATGAAAGAGACTACGACCCCAAGAAGCACCATGTCATCTCGAACGCTTCCTGCACCACCAACGGCATCGCGCCGCCGGTGAAGGTACTGCACGATACCTTCGGCATAAGCAAGGGTCTGATGACCACCATCCACTCCTATACCAACGACCAGGTGGTACTGGATACTGTCCACAAGGACATACGCCGGGCGCGCGCCGCCGGTCTGAACATGATACCCACCACCACCGGCGCTGCCAAAGCCGTGACCCAGGTCATACCGGCGCTCAAGGGCAAAATTCACGGCCTGGCTTTCCGCGTGCCGACGCCCACTGTCTCCGTCATCGACTTCGTCTGCGACCTGGAAAAGGAAGTTACCGTGGAAGATGTCAACAAAGCCTTGAAAGCCGCCGCCGTGGGGCCGCTGAAGGGTATCCTGGAGTTTTGCGAAGAGGAGCTGGTCAGCATGGACTTTAAAGGCAACTCCCATAGCTCCATCATCGATGGGCCGGGCACCATGGTCATCGGCGGGAATATGGTCAAGATACTGGCCTGGTACGATAACGAGTGGGGCTATAGCTGCCGCCTCGGCGACCTGGCTGTTTATATCGCCTCGAAGGGTCTATAGAGAACAAGGCCAGTCCGGATGAATTTTATTCCCCGGCTATAGCGAAATTCGCACCTGAGCATACCTAAGTACTGATTGACATCCTGTGCGGAATTCCGTAAAATGGGGAATCAAACTTACAAAAAGGTGAGTTATGAGATTAATTGTGATTGGTTTCGGACAATGCGGCGGCAGAATCGCCGACGAATTTGCCCGTCTTAATAGAAGAGCCCGAGGTTTACGCGGACTCCATATTATTACCGGCGCCTACGCTGTCAATACGGATGTCGCTGACATGAGCGGACTGCACACCATTAAGTCGGACTTCCAGCACCGCATCCTCATCGGCAATAAAAAAACTCAGGGTCACGGCGTCGGTAAAATTAACGAGCTTGGCGCTGAGATAGCCCGGGAAGACTCCGATAAAGTTATTGAAGTCATCAGAAACACCGAACACTTTGCGGAAACGGACGCCTTCCTGCTCGTTGCCAGCGCCGGTGGCGGTACGGGCTCCGGAGCGATATCGGTTATGACGCAGCAGATTAAGGAACGCTATGTCGATAAGCCGGTCTACAACCTTATCGTCCTCCCCTTTGAGCATGAAGTATTAACCGAGGACAGGACTGTCTATAATGTGGCTACCTGCCTGAAGTCCAGCTATCTGGTTGCCGATGCCATCTTCCTTGTCGATAACCAGAGGTATGTTATGAAAGATTCCCCGCTCACCGTTAACCTTGCCATGATTAACATAATGATTGCGCAGCCCTTTTTCAATCTGCTCTGTGCCGGCGAAGAGAAAAAGTCCAAATTCATCGGTGCCAAGATACTTGATGCCGGTGACATCATACAGACACTGGTCGGCTGGACGACTCTGGGCTATGGAAGGTCACACACCTCGGTGTTCAAATCTTTCTTCAATCAAGCCCGTGATTTCCGGGACAAGGCCACAGAAACCCAGAAAGGTATCCAGGCACTCGATGAGGCTATCAGCGGACTATCCATTAAATGCAATCCGCTTGATTCCAAGAGAGCCCTCTATCTCGTTTCGGCCCCGGCCAAGGAAATCAATGTCGACCTTATCAAAGAGCTCGGCACTTATATCAAAAATATGGCCCCGGAAGCCATCATCAGAAGTGGTGACTATCCCCGGGAGAAGGGTAATCTGGATATTACCGTCGTGCTTTCGGAAATGAGCGATGTGGAAAAGGTAAGGAACTACTTCACCAAGGCCATTAACCTCATCGCGGAGCTCAAGAAACGCCAGGAAGGCGTGGTAAGCACACAGCGAGGGATTGATATCACGATAAAGGACATTCCCTCGCTGTTATAACCGGATTATTCACTTTAGCTATCCGTCAATTACATTCGAAGAACCGGTTATCACCGGAAAGCTCCGCTCCGCAACCTCTATCCTGCCGACTATTACTTACTACCAGTTCCTCTTAACACTATCGGACATGGTCGTCCGATAGGCTCTACCGGATGGACGGCAACTATCTGGCTATCTTGGAATATATCTGCCAGGCTTGCTCGATGGTCTCGTCGCGGACTGTCCAGGCTCTTTCGATGTTCTCATCACGATTGCTGGCAGCCTCGGCCACGGCCGCGTTACAGGCACTGTTGGCCCCTTCCTCGCTGCTTTTATAGGTTTCCTCAGCCCGCTGAATCGCATTCTCACGAGCCTGGGCGGCTTTTGCTATCACCTCATCGCGGTCCTTCAAGGCCTGCGTCACGGTAGCTTCGTAAGCCCGGTAGGACTGACTCTCCGCCCTCTTATAGGCTTTGGCTACCTGCATTTCATTTTCATGGTAAGCTTTGGCGACTTGACGCTCGGCGTCCATGTAGGCAGCATAAGCCCTTTCGGCTTGGCTCATGACCTCGTCAAGCGGGCTTACAGAGCGCTCCTCCGCTATTGGAGTTTCTTCAACTTCCACGGCGGGAGCTCCGACTTTTGAGCCTGCCGCTGTAGAGGATTTCTTGGATCGTTCTTTCTGGGTAGCCACCAGGCACCTCCTTTAAATAATTCTTATTATTTTTTATATATTTTTGGCTTTAAAATGTTTGCGATTGTAACTGTTCGGCCACTACTTAGTGCCAAGTATATTGCGCACTTTATAAAAAGTCAAGCAAATTTTCTCTTTCTTACACAGGTACTTTGGTACTCTTTTCACTATAATAAAAATATATTTTGATAAATGGATAATTGCCGGAATAGCTTATTGTTCTGCGTCGTTATCTTCGGTACTGTTCTCTTTCTCGGTGCGCTGGGCCTTCTTGGTCTCATACATCTTGGACAGGGATTCCAGACGTTCTTCCATCTTACCCTTTGGCTCTCTGCTTACCTCTTTGGGCCCCTTGCCGATTTTCTCTGCCTTATCAACTTTCTTCACCGATTCCTTCAAAGCATCTATGACCTCTTCGGCGGCCTTATAAGCTACTTCCCCTTCCTCCCCGGCACTCTCTATCGCCCCAGTCAGGTCTCCTTCCGGAACTCCAGCTTCAGGCGCAGCCTCTTTTGCCCTCCCCTTATTCAGGGCTGCCTCATAAGCCTTAAACGATGCGTCGGCGGTTTCCCTGGCAACCTGGCCGGTGGCTTCGGCCCGGCTTATTGCTTCTCTAAAAGCAGATATGGATACTCCGGCTGCCTCCCTTGCCACCCTGGCTGATGCCTCCGTCGCTTCCTTGACGGCTCTCACCGTTCTCTCTGCCGATTCCCTGGCGGCTTTTACCAATGCTTCCGTCACTTCCGTTGCCGTCCTCACCGCAGCTTCTGCCGACTCCTTGGTTCGCCGGCTTATCTCCTCAGCCCGGGCTATGGCGGCCTGGATTTCCTTCTCCGTAACAGCGGCCATCTCCTTGGCTGTCGCAATTGCTGCTTCAATGGCCTCCTGGACAACTTTCATCGACTCTTCGGCCGTCTCTTTGGCAGTCCGGCTCATTTCTTCAGCTTTAGCTATCACTATCTCAGTTTCTCTTCTTGATACTGCAATGGCTTCCTGTGCCGCCCTGGCGGCTTCCTCAGCCGCCGCTCTGGAGGTGTTATCCATCTCCTCCATTCTGGCAATAGCTTCCCGCGATTCAGCCGAGGTTGCCTCGGCTCTATCCTTGGCTTGCTTACTCATTTCTTCGGCTCTGGAAATTACTTCATGTGATTTCGCCATCGATTGTTCAGAAGCTTTACGAGCTGCCTGGGCTGCCGCTTCAGATGCTGCTTGAACCGCTTGAACCGCGGCTTCTGAGGTCTCCTGGGCAACTCTGACAGAAGTCGCGGTTGCTTCCTGAGCTCTTTGCATGGCTACTTCGGTCTCTTCCACGGCTCTCTTGCTATCCTCCTGGGCCAGGGCGACTGCCTGCTGTATCTTCTTTATTGATGCAGCGGTAGCCTCACTGGCTTCTCTGACTATCTGTTCTGCTTTAGCTACCGCCTCCCAGAATTCATTCGCGGATATGGCGGCGCTATCTTTAGCTTCTTTCCCTATGGCTTCCGCTCTTGCTATTGCTTCCCGGGATGCCTTGATTGAAGCCTCCGAGGCTTCTTTAGCCACTTTTATCGCGGCCTCTGTCGCCAGCCGGGTCTCTCTGGCTACTTCTTCAGCCTTGCGCGTTGTTTCCTGAACGGACTTCTGCGAGGCCTCATTGGCTTGCTTGGCCTCCCTGGCTATCATTTCCACCCGGTTCGCCGTTTCCTGGGATGACCTCTGTGAAGTTTCGGCAACCTCTTTGGCCACTTTGCTTATCGTCTCAGCCCTGCTGGCGGCTTCCCCGGCCGTTCTGGCGGCGACTTCGGCCGTATCTCTGGTTGATTTACTCGCCCTTTCTGCTCGGTTTACCGTGTCCTTGGCGGCTTTATTAGTTGCTTCGGCCGCGTCTCTGGCTTCTCTGGCCATCTTGTCAGCCCGGCTGGTCGCCTCCCTGATAGCTCTAACCGATTCCTCGGCAGCTTCCTTGGCCGCTTTGACCGATACCTCAGCCACACTTACTGATTCTTGAGATAGCTCCTTCGCAGACTCAGCCATTTTCCTGGCTTCCCGGCTCATCTCATCGATGCGGTTCAGGCCATCTTGAGATAACATCATTGCCGACTCGGCCGCTTGCATCGCCTCTTGACTTATCTTCTCGGCACGAGCGATAGCCTCCTGGAAAGCCTTCGCCATAGATTCCGCGGTCTCCTGCGGTCTCTTGGCAATTCCTTCCGCGCGGCTTATGGCTTCATTGGCAGCCTTTATGGTTGCCTCGGCTGATTCCCTGGCCTCCCGACTTATTTTCTCGGCCCGGGCCACTGTTTCCTGCGCCGCTTTAGCGGCGGACTCGGCGGCTTCTTTGGCTTCTTTGCCTATTTGCTCGGCCCGGCGTGCTGCTTCCAGGGCAGCCTTTGTTGATTTCCCGGAAGCCTCCCTGGCCACCCGGCTCAGCGCTTCAGCCCTGGCTACCGCCTTTTCAAAGTCAAGTATATTACCTTCAACCTGTTCTTTTAACTCAGGAGACATTACCCCACCCTCTTAATAAAGACTACTGTCTGGATACCAGTATAGACTATTATATTATTCACTCGCTAGTTTTTCAATAAATATGTTGTTATTATTAAAAAATAACTATTATGTCATATACGGTTGCAGTACTAAAATCACAAAAATAACCAAAAGAACGTTTGACATTCTGGCAACATTATGCTAAAAATAGCATAACTCTATAAATCTTTGAGGTGAAATATGAAACTAGTAGTTGTTGGCCTGGGACAATGCGGTGGCAGAATTGCTGATGAGTTCTCCCGTCTTAATGGAAGGGCGCGCAGCCGCCGTGGCATGACCATAATTACGGGTTGTTTTGCCGTTAATACGGATGCTGCTGATTTAAGCGGGTTATCCAACATTAGCAATGACCATCGCCATAGAATCCTCATTGGCGGTCGTAAAACCGGCGGCCATGGCGTCGGTAAAATCAACGAACTTGGTGCCGAGATAGCTAAAGAAGACGCCGATAAAATCGTCGATGCTATCAGGACCACCAAAAGGTTCTTTGAAACCGATGCTTTCTTGCTTATCGCCGGTTCCGCCGGCGGCACCGGCTCCGGTGCCGTCTCCGTGATAACGCAGCACCTGAAAGAGCGCTATATCGATAAACCGATATGGAACCTGCTCGTCCTGCCTTTCGAGCATGAAGAATCCACCGAGGAGAGAACCATATTTAACGTAGCCACCTGCCTTAAGTCCTGCTATTCCATAGCCGATGCCGTCTTTCTCGTGGACAATCAGAGGTACGTAAGAAAAGACTCATCCCTCCGCTCCAATCTTTCCAAGATAAACAACATGATAGCCGAGCCTTTCTATAACCTGCTCTGCGCTGGCGAAGAAAAAAAACAAAAGTACATCGGGGCCAAACTGCTGGATGCCGGTGACATCATCCAGACCGTCGTCGGCTGGACGGTTATCGGCTACGGCAAGACGCAAGCCCCGCTGTTCAAGCTGCCCATCGAACTCAAGAGCGATTTCAGGAAGAAGGGGGCGGAAATCCAGAAAGGCATCCAGGCCATGGACGAGGCTATCAGCGAGTTATCCCTCAAGTGTAATCCCGCCGATTCCAGGAGGGCTCTATACCTGGTTTCCGGTCCCGCCAAGGAAATGAATATGGACATGGTCAAGGAAATCGGCGACTACATGAGAGATATCGCCCCGGAGGCCATTATCAGGAACGGCGATTATCCCAGGGAGAGAGGGGTTATCGATGTCACCGTGCTCCTGTCCGAGCTAAGCGACGTGGATAAAGTGAGAGACTACTACATCCGCTCCACCGACCTTATCCCCGAGTTCAAGAAGCGACAGGAAGAGACCGAGGATAAACTCAAGGCCCTGGAGGACGTCTCCAAGGATATACCCTCGCTGCTTTAGGTTTCATAGGATAATTTAAACAGCTAAAGAGGGGCGAAAAACACGCCCCTCTTTCTTTTTCCTCCCCCCAATTATTATTTTCTATTGTCATTGCGAGGAGTCCCGACTTGTCGGGACGACGAAGCAATCCGCCCGCAGCCTGGCCAAGGCTATCAACTGCCTGACCAGCGGCAAGGGCGAACCGTGCAATAACTGCGAGATGTGCCGGGCCATTACCGAAGGCCGGGCTTTAGACGTTATTGAAGTCGATGCCGCCAGCAACCGTCGCATTGAAGAAATCAGGGACCTGCGGGAAAAGGTCAACTATGCCCCCAACTTGGCGCGCCGCAAGGTCTATATCATCGATGAAGTCCACGTCCTCAGTTACGGCTTCCAGCTTGACGCTATGCTTTTCCAGTTCCTGTGTGATTATAACGCCATGCCCGGGGTCACGGGTAAGTCGGTCAAGGGAATGGCAAACGAGAACGTCTATAGCCTCAGCCCTTACCAGTTCCCGCAGCTTGTCCAGTTCTGGCCGCTCTAAGGATAGCCCGCTGTACGCTTCACTAAAGTGGTAAGCTACTTCGTAGCCCTTTCCCTGGCAATACTTCAGCCTCGCGGAGCTTATTGATGATTTGTTCTGGTGAGTACCCTTTTCTGACCATTTATTCCCCCTTTTTACGATATTATATCTGGTATCGTTTTCGGGGGGCAGGCCAAACCCTTCTATGGCCAGGACGCCCAATATCAGGGTAACCAACCTGCATACAAGGACACCGGTAATGGAACAGTCATTGATTTGAACACAGGGTTGATGTGGGTCAAGGAAAGAGGTTCAATGGTCACGTGGGAAACACCGCGGCCGCCGGGGCTATCCTCGACCGCTTCTTGCACCACGCCGAGGTCATCAGGCTGCAGGGAAGGAGCTATCGAATGCACGCCCGGAGAGAGCTGCGCAGCAAACAGACCAACGAAACCTTGACGGGAAAGACAGAATAATGAGTTATTTTTTTACTGCCTACCACTGGCCGCTTTTGACCCGCCCCCAGGTGGCCGGTTTTAGGTATCCCGTGACACCGTCTGGCAGGCTAATTCTAGTTTCTCCCTCGTACCCCTGTCAATATTAAAATTAAGTTGACAGGGTGCATACAATGTGTTATAAATGCTATACGAAAATGGGAATATCTTCATCGGGAGAGTGGAGGTAAAGTATAGAAAATAACAAAGAGAAGAACTGTGAATAGGGGAGTTTGGCTAAGCGAAACTATATTGAATAAAGGAAAAATAAAATGGCGCAAACAAAATATGGGCATTTAGTTAAAAGTATCTCTCCTTTCAAAGACTACGGGCAGGGCTCCTACAGGCAGGGGACTGAGATGAATGGTAAATTCTTAGGATACGACCTTAACCTGAGATATGGAACCTTTTATAATTCCGGTAACTTAGAACCCTTCCAGACACAGATATGTGATTACGACCAGATATTGATTTGGATGGGTACCAATACTATTGACCTCGGTTACCTGGGGGCTCAGGTTGATTTTTGCATTGGTGAGGAAAAGGAAAAGCACCGGATTACCACGGCAACAGCAGTCTCTATTCCCAGAGGATTACCGCATTTACCAGCCTCCATTGGCCCGATGGATGACCGATTTATACTTATGACGATTTCGCTGGCACCGGAAGTGAAGGCTAAACCGTTAGCCTCAGACAGGCCAATAGGTCCTTATGCTAGTTGGCGGGAGGCAAAATACCATGAGAATTTTAAAGAGTTGGCCTTTGTACGTAACGGGCCCTGGCACTACGGTCCCAAAAATCCAGATACGCACAATGGAGCAATAACCGATATTAACGCCGCGGGTTTCGAATTTAACATGTCGTATGAAAGCATGAATAAAGCTCCCTATAGATTTGCCCCGGAACCCGATAAGCCGCATGTTCATCCTTATACCGAATTCTTGATTTTCATCGGGTGCGATTGCAATGACCTGAATGAGTTTCCGGCAGAGGTAGAGTTATGCATGGGTGAGGAAATGGAAACGCACCTGATTACTAAACCAACCATCGCCATACAACCTAAAGGACACCCGCATATTCCGGTGAGAGTTTTTAAGCAAACTAAACCCTGGATATTTATTGTCCTTCGCCCCTGGGGCCACGGAGGCGACATCTTTTCAGGGGGGGCAGCTACATCACGGGAAGACCGGCGTTAATCGTCTTTACGAAAATATGCCGGGGCAGACCCCTTGGCGAAGTTGAATTACCGGGCTCATATAGGTTAAAATTACTAAACTGCATTTGGTGAGGGTTAAGGTAGTTTACAAAATATCTGAAAAATGCATAAAGTGCCGGGCCTGCATCATGAATCGAATATGTCCCGAGGGGGCCATTATCGAACGTAATGAAATCTTTAGCATTGATACGGGCAAGTGCACCGATTGCGGAATCTGCTATACTGAAGAAGAATATTTCTGCCCATCGCGGGCCATTATCAAGGTTCAAGTTCGGGCGGTAGAAAGGAGGTAAAGTAGAGCAAATAAAGAAAATGAATCGAATAGGACTTAGGCAAATATATAAATCCCAAAAAGGAGGACCCGTAGTGAAGAAATTATTCTTGATAACATTAATGATTATATTGATAGCTGGTCTGGTTCTTGGCAGCTGTGCTAAAGAAGAAGTGACACCAGCACCAGCCGCCCCGGCAGCCCCGGCTCCGGCAGCCCCGGCACCAGCCAAACCAGCCCCGGCCCCGGCAGCTCCGGCGCCAGCCGCTCCTGCCCCAGCACCAGCTCCAGCGCCTAAAGCTGGCCAACCAGTATATGGTGGTAAATTTATAATGGTGCGCAATACTGGCATAACCGAGATTGGTGCTCCCATGGACTTGAAAGGTGGCTTTGGCGGTGTGACTTATCCCCTCTGGTGCGGTGTCACCGAGACTTTATTCGTTGTGGATGCCGCAGACCGGATCGTC
>Ga0315296_10002978_pt1 | contig 14309 bp, 13 predicted proteins | sample YL17G14_18_MG_FD_203921 | JGI IMG/M metagenome (GOLD analysis project Ga0315296, IMG submission 203921) | Sediment microbial communities from Yellowstone Lake, YNP, Wyoming, USA - YL17G14_18 | ecosystem: Environmental > Aquatic > Freshwater > Lake > Sediment | place: USA: Wyoming | collected... | reverse complement strand
ATATGCCCATCGCCGCTGATTAAGTAATCCACATTTGAATTGATTGCAGTTAAAACTATTGGTACATCTTTTGGATCTCTAGGAACCAAGTATAAATTGGCCTTTACTTGATCGGGTGAGGGTGTTTAAACCGTATCTACCAAAGCAGTGGATAGAAAACTGGAAAACCAACGTACACTTTCCCGCTTGTTTTTCTCTATAAGATGATCAACTACTTCGGATATGATGTATCCATTTATTACCAAACAGACCTCGCGCTTTGCTACGAGGTCTAAAATTTGACGTGGGTATCCTCCTTCATTAAATGCACAACCAGAGAACAGCACATTGGCATCTAATACAATTCTAATTCTCGCTCCTGACAGAGCCATAGAACTTCTCAAATACTTTTAGTCTTGTTTCTTCTAGTCCTTCCAATAACTCTTCGAGACTAATATCTGAGAGAGAAGACGCTAAACTGTCAAGAGCGATTTCAGCAGGATTTCGTGAATAAGCAACATCCCCCTCCTTTATCGCAGGAGGTGGTGTTGTGTTTGTTGTTGACAGCCAACTCGAAACAGTGTTTGGCGTTACCATCGGTTTACTCCGCTTTTTTCAAAAGGTTTTCAAAATTCTTGAAATTATCGTTAAGAACTGTCAAAAAGGCTTTCATTACTGCTGGACTTACAACAATTGTGGCAACAGGTTTTATCTTGACAACATCAGGCAATTTATCCTCCTCAAATCCCATAGTTAACGGTAGAGATAAATGCCCAAAAACAATATGGAATTCCGTTCCGCCAGCATGTGATACGCTTAAATGATTAGCGTATAAAGCGGGAAGGTTCTCGTCAGAACCCCATACAATTCGAATAGCCTTTCCCTGGTTGTTATCTTTTTTATCTGCCATAATCAATTCCGTATAAATATGGTTTTAGTAGCCTGCAATGCTATTTTAACACATTTATCAATACAATTTTCAGCCAAAATTGCCTATAAGCCGCCTAACGTTTTACCCTGACGACAGCGGCGGGTCTGGCAAGACTCACCCCATTATCACCTCATTTCTGGCAAAGTGCACACGCGTTCGCGAGCGGTCGCGGTGCACATCCTTATGGTGCGCATGGGAAGGCGTCAGGTAGAGCCGGTGTCAGCCTGCTAGGATAGCTAACCCACCCCTTCCCCCACATCCCAAATCCCACCTGCCGGCGCTGCTGTTCGTGGATCTCGGCGACGTGCGCCACTTTTTCAGCGATGGCAGCCTCCAGCCAGAGCTTGCCATGTTCCGCAGTTGCCAGGCTGCTGGCGCCGTTGATGGTTTTTCAGCAGGCTGGGTGTGTTGCATGGTTTGTGTAACCTGAATTGCATTGTCTACTGGCGTCGATTCAACACTCATACGACCAGAGGCTAGTATAAGCAGGAATACAGAAATTGGATAATTTTATTCTGAAGAACCATGTTTTGTTTCTAATTCAGGCACTGCTTGATTTGTTTGCCTGGCTACTCTCGGCAAGATCAAGGCATAAAGTGAAATGATCAGCAGTGGTAGATGTAAGAAACCCATCCAACGCGTCACGGGGCTGAACCAATGGGTCAGGTTGAACAAACCATAGAGAAATCCGCTAAAGGCGGTGATCCGGTAGGCAAACTGGTTCACATTGGGATAGAACAGGATCAATCCCAAAAGAAAGACCGGGGTGGTGAAACAAAATGTCAAACCATAATCCGGGGAAGTCAGCAATAAGAGCGGATCAAAGTCAGGTTGAATAATCCCATTGGTCACTTTGTATGGTCCCCAGTACGCCAATACAGCAAGCAGGAGCAGCCCATAATCGGGAAGGGTTAGTTTTTTGAAGGTTGGGTGTATATCCTTCCGAAATGCGACGACCAGCCAGGTTATCCCTAAAAGGATCATGGTCACCAGGGCTGATAATTGCACTACGAAGCCATATTTCTGAGTCTGTCCCATGGTTTGTGCCAGCCCAATGACAAGGTAATTTACCCCGATATATCCGGCCAGGAGGCGCCCCATCTTGCCGGGTTTCCAGAGTATGCAGAACACGATCAACAGTGTAGCCACATGAAACACCGGCCCATATACCTGATATGGCTTAATTGCCACCATCAGGAGATTTACAATCACATCTTGTGCATCTTGGGGTTGATAGGGTTTCTCAGTGATTGAAGGCAGCACATTGATCAAGATAAGCAATCCATAAACAAGAGGATATTTCCATTTAGTTTTCTTTTCTGGGTTATGTTTTGTCATTTGTCTTATCTCCTATTCCCCAGGCGATGCAACACACCGAAAACCAATATAATCATAGTGAGTATCCGGAGCGACAGAGGCACGGGCAGCGCCATTCGTCAAGCTTAATAACGAAGTATCCTGTAAGGACCCCGAAGGGGGAGGCTTCTGTCCACTGGAGGTGGTGATGGGCGGCCATTATTTTGCATCTACTTCATGCTTCTGGCAAACCAAATTTTTTTCGGTAGTGATTGATTTGATTGATTTGAGCTTCAACTAATCTTGCTCGCCGGCGCTTCCACTTGTCTGGCTTCTTTTCTGGTAAGTTCAGCAATGTACTACCCATTGCCACATAATCAAGCAATTCTTCTATATCCGGCTTGTGATTGCTGCCAACTGGATGCTGAACGCGAGGGTCATATGGAATCGGCAATAACATGTGATCAACGTTGAAAGATAATGTATCTAGAAGTGAGTTCAACGTATCACGTAATGCCTTGAGTTCTGAAAAGGTTAGTTGCGCCCCTTCTGAAATTCCTAATACGACATCTTTCTTCGCGTGACCAACGCGCTCGACACGAACCCGTCGCGCTTTTTCAAGCATAACTGCCGTTTGCTTGTTGAATCTACTCTTCTTTAATCGCTCATCAAACAGTTTTCTAAACTCGGGTCTGACCAACTCTCGTATCCTGCCCTTAAATTGTCTCAGGGTGTATAGGTCGGCACCGAGGTCGGTAGCAAGTCGAGTAATGACCAAAAGTCCAGCATCGAAGAAATTGTGAATGACCATATTGAAGAAAATAGTTTTGTCGGGTTCGACGAAGAGCCCAAGTGGAAACTTTAGAATTTGCTCAACAATGTAAATAGTAGTGTTAAGGTGAACAAGTTGAAGATAGAAGAACTCCATACCCTTTTCGTATTCGGGTAAGGTACCATCAAACAGCACGTCCTTAGCATCAAGTGTTGAAAGGTCGATCATTTGATTAGAGCGATACCATAATTGGCAGATAAGGCCGCCCAAAGGTTTGGCTCACCTGCCGCCGTGATTGAAAGATACCAAACTCATAATAGCACGAAACTTGGCAAATCACGCGCCTGCGTACCCACGCCGACCGCGCAGCGTCCCTCGCGGCGGCTAGCACCCTGAAAGGGTAGCATACCCTTAGGGTGCGTAGGGGAAGGCGGTCAGTTGGAGCCGGTGTTGGGCTACCCTAATACTACATTTGCCTGCATCAAACCCTATTTACGAATTCCAGACTTGTAAAGCAATTCCTCGACAGTGACACGATAATCAAGAGCTACTCTCTTGATATCGTCGCGCTTGCAGTTATATTCTATCTTATGGGCTGAGAAGTTGCCCAATATCCTAAATACATCTATGCAGTTTTTCGTTTCCTTGGATAGATTTAATTTTGGATTGCTCACTGCATCCCTGATAATTGCAGACAAGTCTTTATACTGATCGTCTGGTGCTTTGATTTGAGCTTCTTGACCAGTGTGTTGATAAATGTGGATTAGCAATATTTCGATTAACCTGCGCATTAGAACAGCACAACCATCATACAGATTATTCTCACATGACGCATTGATTTGTTTTGCCAGAAGCTCGATGTAACCTCGAGTTCCTATGAATACGGCCTCTGGAAGAATTTCACCACTAAAGACAATCTCTTCTGATGCCTCACCAAGCCAACTTAGTGTTAATTTAAACTGGTTAATTTGTTTTACATGGAGGCGAAACGAATATTTTACTTTCCCTTTTGTAAACAATGACGATTTACTCAAATGCCGAGTAAGTCTCGATGTATTGGGTTGAGTAAAGTTAAGTCTTTCAAACCAATTTTGAATATCACTGTGCTTAAAATCCAATTTGCCTTCTGTCTGATAAAAGAAAAATGCCAGGAAGGCGACCTTTTCGATTTCAGTCTTGTTCAATAAATCGCATTTCTGGGCAAACTGCTCGATTTTCATTCAGTACGGTCTTTCCGGGGCATCTCATGCTCAACAAAATTTTCCCCAACAATTGTCACAGTAATCGAGTCAACAGAAGCTGTATTGATGGAGCCATTTCTATGTGCAGTGTTCAGCAAACTCTGATATAAGTTAGTGGGCGGCTTCACTGTGACATGTTTGTAACAAGTATATATATGATCGGTTCCAATCGCTGGTACTTCAAGAATCTTTTGAAGGTAGTAAACAAAAAGTAGATTCCACTCCCTTGCTGATTTGGGTTCGTATGGAGCGACAAATGTCTTAAGACTCTCTGCTTTACCCTTACCCAGCAAGTCTAAGTCTTTTACAAGGGCGGGAGTCTTTGTTTTTGAAGAAGCTTTACGTTTCTTTTTTGAGCTCCTAGCAGGAGCACTTTGCTTTTTGATGCCGCTAGTTTCCGATGGTGTCTGAGTTGTTATTGAACTACTTGCTTGAAGATTTAATAGGAGATTTTGTTTAAAATCTTGATAAATCTCATTTACAAGATTCTCACTACCTTCGACTTCAAGGACGCCTTGTGAAAGATCAATCTTAAGCTTTGCATCCATATGAACCTCCATAACAAGAGACTATATTCTAATTATTAAGTTCTTGCCTGTTAATATGAACCAGATGGGTGGCCCAATAGTATGGTTTACCTGCCGCCGTGATTGCAAGACTCCAAACTCATGATAGCACAAAACTTGACAAATCGCGCGCCCGCATATACACACCCGCCGCAAAGCGTCCCCGGAGGGGAAGGCAGTCAGGTGGAGGCGATATCAGCCCTCTTTAATAGTCACCTACCCCCCTCCCTTCCCCCACAACCCATACCCCGCTTGCCGGCGCTCTTCGCGCCGCCGCTGCTGCTCGTGGATCTCGGTCACGTGAACCACTTTCTCAGCGATGGCAGCCTGCAGCCAGAGTTTGCCGTGTTCGGCGGTCGCCAGGCTGCCGGCACCGTAGGCGCCGGTTTTGGTATCATCATCCCAGGGTGGGTTGGCGATCAGCGCGCCGCCCTCCATCCAGTCCATGTAGTAGTTCGGTGTCGCGATGAAGTCGGTCTCGTCCACCACCTTGTTCATCCTGACCAGCTCAGGATGCAGGTGCAGAATGAGGGAGGTCTCCAGCTCGCAGGCGTGTCCCATCCCGCCGATGGAAGAGCGGCGGTGTTTCTCCAACGCAGCTACACCATCCTTTCCAGATAGATACAGCCAAGCGGTGGCGATAAAGGCTCGGCGGTAGCGCTCACCTGCGTACTTGACCACGTTGACCAGGAAAGAGCTGTTCCCGCCGTGCCCGCTGATCAGGTAAAAACGATCGAAACCGCGCCCCACCAGCACGTCCAGCACAGCCAGGTAGAAATCCTCGAAGGCTCTCCCGCCGGCGTTGAGCGTCCCGGCAAATGCCTGACGGTGCATGCTCACGCCGTAGGGCATGACCGGCAAACTGAACGCTTTATCGGGCGCAGCCGCGGCTGTTCCCCTGGCGATGGCATCGATGATCAACGTGTCGGTGGACAGGGGCAGGTGGAAGGCATGCTGTTCGGTATGCCCGACCGGGATGATCACCACTTTGCCACGCTCGGAATCAGGAGGCATGGCAGAAGCGAATGACTTCTCAGCGGAGAGGGCAATACACTGCGCCCCCAAGCCTGGGTCAATCCCCTGCGGAGTGAGGGCATAGAGGCGGCTGAAGCCAGCTTCACGCAGGCTGTCGAGCAAATTGGTAATATATACTCCCAAGATTGATTCGCCTACACGCAGTCCAGAGCCCTCCCAGCCGTAAGGAAATGCCGGGAGCAGTCCCGCTCGTGGAGGATTCCCGAGAGCACCTGCCATTTCCGCTTGGGAGTAACCTACTCCCAGGGGGATAACCAGCGGAGTATCGCGCGGCAAGGCAGCGACCTCCGGCCAGGTCATGTTCTCGTAATGGAAAATTTCCGTCAAGGATGACACTTCTTTCCTCTCACTTCTTTTCCTTTCTCCTTCTGGCAGAGGGGATCCGGGCGAGGGAAGGTGATGGCATCAGGTGCCAATCCAGAAACCGCTCCATGCGTTCATAGGCATCCAGCTGGGTGAGGCGCTTTAGAAAACCATGCGGCTCACCGCTGTAAGTCTTGTATTCGAAAGTTTTACCAGCCCGGCGCAGAGCCTCCACCCACATCTCGGAAGCCTCGGGCGGTACGACATCATCCTCCAGACCGTGCAATATGAGTACTGGTTTATGTATGTCCTCGACCTGGTAGATGGGTGACCCGTCAATATAAACCTGGCGGTTGCGACCGGGATTGCCGAGCATCATCTCGCTGTAAATGCGCAGGCTGCGTTTGCACAATGCCCAGGAGTTTTCAAGATGAGCGTCGCCGTACTTGCTGATACCGCAGGCGAAGAGATATTCCGGATCGCGCGACAGGCATAAGGCGGTCATATATCCGCCGTAGCTACCGCCGAAAATGGCGATGCGTTTTGGATCGATCCACTTCAGGGTATGCAGGTAACGGGCAGCGTTCAGGCAATCCTGCATATCTCCGCTTCCCCAGTCGTTGTAGTTGGCATGCTCGAAGGCAACACCATAACCGGTGCTGCCGCGATAATTGGGAGCCAGAAATGTATAACCCTTGGCGATGAAATACTGTGCCAGGATATCCCAATCAAAGATATATTGCGAGGAGGGTCCCCCATGCGGGTGGACGATGGCTGCCCCATTGGATCTCAACGGGCGAAAGAGCAGTGCCGGAATTTCCATCCCATCCAGACCTGGATAACACACCCGCTCGGGTATGACCAGTTGATTGCTTTTCAAGGCCGGCGGATTCGAGAAGGTCAGTTGGGTCATCTCACCAGCGGGCAGCGATACCCGGTATAGGTCCGGCGGCTGGAGTGGATCCTCATATTCAACGGTTAGAAATGATCCATCGGGTGACCAGTTCGGGTGTGAAAAGACCCCTTCGTTTTTACGCAGGGTAGTCACTTCGCCGCTGGCGGCGTCGATTAATACCAAGTCAAAGGCACCCTGGCGGTTGACGCAGCCAGCAACCTGCCGCCCATCCGGCGACCAGGCAAGGTCGGATACATCCGTGCCAAGCCGGGTGAACTGGTGCATCCCTTCCCCATCCGGGTGGATCAGCCAGGCTTCATTGAAACCGGAGCGCTGTGAAATGAAGGCGATTTGTTTCCCATCTGGAGACCAGCGGGGAAACCAGTCTTTCTGCCGGGGGGTATCAGTCAGCGGGCGGATCTGACCAGACTGGACATCCACCAAACGCAAGTCCAGGCGGTTGGGATCATCAACGGGACAAAACACAAATACTATTGATCTACCGTCCGGTGAAGGACGGGCGTCATGCACATCGCCGGGCAGGGTCACCAGCGGGCGGGGCCAGCCCCCATCCCGGTCGGTCAGCAGGAGCTGGAGGCTCTCATCCCTCTCAACGCTGACCAACAATTCCCGGCTGTCAGGCATCCAGGTCAGCATGGAAGCCTTATCCGTGAAGCCGCTGACTTTCCTGGGTAGACCACCCTCTGCCGTTGCGACGTAAACATGGCCATTCATCGTAAAAGCCAGCCAGCGGTTGTCAGGTGACCATTGCGGGATCTCATCGTCCCAGTGGGCGACCGGTCCTCGCTGCATCGAAATGCGAAATGGCCATCCACCCTCAGTGGACATCATGTACACATCTGACAGATCTTCACGATCCCAGATGAAGGCGATACGTCTGCCATCCGGAGAAAGCTGGTGATTGCGTACTCGATTGGCTGCAGTTATTAGCTCAAGGCTCCAACCTTCAGGGGGTTTGAGGTCGGGGCGCTTGATCGAAGGCCAGCCATACCGTTCGTATTTCTCTTCAATCTTGATCTCTACTGGCATTTCTATACTCCAATTGTGACCTGATAAAGCCTCCGGTGAAACCAAAGGTGCATAATCCTGATCTGGAAAATTTCCCCACTCCAGCCAAGCACCATTCAGGTCCGGCAAGTCTGGGAAATATTATGAGATCAATCACCAGCGGGCGTTATGCTCTTCAGCGAAACCGATCAGGTTTTCAATACGGATGACCTGACCATCATCGGCAATCACCTGTCCGGTATACCGCCCGAACACCTGGTGTACTTCACTATAGATGATCCCCAGGTTCGTACACGCCTCACGTTCTGCAATGGGGGTAAAATCCATATCCAGGCGGCCTGCATTATCCACGAACTTCCAGGGTCGCAGAAAATTGGGGCAATCGTAGATGAATCGTACCTGGTCGAGCTTGTGGATGCGGCCATTCAGGATCAGGGCATTCTCGGTGGCAGCCGAAAGATTACCAAAGCCAAGTCCAAGATTAAGTCCAACCGCATCTCCACAGGGCAGAAAGCCTGAGAGGCTGGCCCAATTCCAGAAACTCCGGTATTCCCAAACACCGCGACCCCAATCAAGGGAGCCGAGGCTGTTTGCCGGATCAAGTGCTTCGTGCTTGTCCCCGTAAAGGATATATCCTTCAGCCGGCAGGCAATTGATCTTGCGGTTGAAGAAAAAACGCCGCCGTCCAATGGGGATGGTGATATTCATGGATTCGTGTTCCGGCGGACGGCTCAGGAGGATCTCTGCCTGGATGCCCCTCCCCGAATGAAACCCCGGCCAGAAAACCGATACGTGCCATCCTGCGTGTGTAACCTCGAAGTGCAGACGGTGTCGGCCATCTTCGTAATGGCTCACCCCAGCGGTGCTGTTGGGTGGCAGGATGATCCCCTTGCCCAGCGGGATGACCGAACCCTCTTCGTGCAGTTCGCCGGTCTCCAGATCCAGAGTATAGACGAAAATATTACCAGCATATCCCAAGTCAGCAATGGTGGCAGAAAAGAAACGACGCGGCGAAAAAAAAGCGTAATAGTCCCAGCGTTTGATTCGGAAACGCTGCATGGGTTGCAGCCGGTAAAAACGAGCCTGCTCGAGATTACAATCCAACAATGGCTGGCGCGACCATCCCACCTGGGTGAGACAGCCTGAGGCATCCAGAAGTTTTCCAGATCCAATCAATTCGTTCTGCATAATTTCTCCACAATGAAAGTATACAATAATTTAATGAAAATAATTATACTGAAAGTGATAGAGGAAGTGGGTTTAACCAGTATTTCAATTCCTCATGACAACGGGATCGAAATTGACCTGATGTATTTCAAATGTCGGTGGTTTTATCGATCCACCTTGCATGCAGTGTTTCGCGGGCATATCTCATGAGATATGAGATTGTGAAATAACACATAAATCTCTTCGCTTGTACTATAATGAAAATGGTTGCTATGGATATTTTAACGGATAAATCCCAACCGAGGTACTCGCATGGGACAATATGACGGAATAAAACAACAGGTGGTCGATATCTGCCTCACACTTGCCGGGAAGGGATACCTGACCGGTACAGGCGGGAACGTCTCTGCACGGGTCCACGGGCAGAAAATGCTGGCGATCACCCCCTCCAACTACGATTACAAGAAGATGCAAACTGAGGATATCTGTATTCTCGGCTGGGACCTGACAGCCATCGAAGGCGAGCGGAAACCATCAGTAGAAAGCGCCATGCACGCGGCAATCTACGAACACCGACCCGATGTGAACGTGGTCATCCATACCCACCAGGTTTATGCCAGTGCTCTGGCGCTGATCAACGCCCCCATCCCGGCGTTGTTCGACGAGCAGGTGCGCTTCTTAGGCCGCTCGGTTGAGATCGTAGATTATGCATTGTCCGGGACAGGTTTCCTGAAGAAGAACATTGCATCCAAACTCGGTAACAACGCCAACGCCTATATATTACAAAATCACGGGGCACTTTGCCTGGGAGCGGATGCTGAACGCACTATCTTCAACGTATTGCTACTTGAAAAATGCGCTTTAACCTACCTGATCGCACTTTGCACGGAGAAAAAGGTCACACGAATCCCACTGCCGTTACGGGAGATGGTTTTTTCCATGTTACGCAAGGATCAAAGAAAAGCCTCCCACAGGGTAAAAGGATGATCATCTTTGCAGAGGCGCGGCTATGCTCCGCTATGTGAGGAAATAATGACCGAACAGGAATATGCCATTTCAGAATGGCACGACACCGCTGAGATCTATGCCCGCTTGAAAGAACTGGTCAAGCAGCCGCCGCGGCCTATTCGCCGCGAGCGGATGCAGGAATTCCTGAACTATTTCGAGACGAAGTGCCGGATATCAAAGGTGCTCACGGATCAAGCTAAGGAATATATTCCCGGCGGCGTGCAGCACAACCTGGCGTTCAATTATCCCTTCCCAATTGCAATTGACAGGTCAGAGGGGGCGTACATGTGGGATGTTGACGGCAACCGCTATGTTGACCTGCTTCAGGCAGGTGGACCGACCATGCTGGGGAATAATTATGCCCAGGTACGTAACAAGGTTGTTGAAATCGTGAATAACTCCGGACCGGTGACGGGTTTATTTCATGAGTACGAATTAAAACTGGCGCAGCTGGTCAGGCGCTTGATGCCCAACATTGAGATGCTGCGCATGTTCGGCTCAGGAACTGAAAGCGTAATGGCAGCTTTACGTGCGGTACGTGCCCATACCGGCAGGAAGAAGGTCATCAAGGTCGGGGGGGCGTATCACGGCTGGAGCGATCAGATGGTATTTGGGTTGCATATCCCCGGTACCGGGCGTTTCGAAGCAACGGGGATCCCACGCGGAGCCACCCGGCACACACAGGAGTTCCATCCAAATGATCTCAACCATCTGGAGTGCATCATGACCCTGAATCTGCTGCGGGGTGGGACGGCGGCGGTCATCGTGGAACCGGTCGGTCCCGAGAGCGGGACGCGCCCGGTCTTCAAGGATTTCAACCAGAAAGTACGCGAGTTATGCGATAAGTTCGGCGCGCTGCTGATCTTTGACGAGGTAGTGACCGGTTTTCGCCTGGGCATGGGCGGAGCGCAAGGCTACTTCGGTGTCAAACCTGACCTGACGGTTTTCGGCAAGTGCCTGACAGGCGGCTATCCCATGGCAGGTGGACTAGGAGGCCGGCGGGATGTGATGATGCACCTCTCGGCGGGTATAGGCGGCACCGGTGAACGCGCCTATGTCGGTGGGACCCTTTCGGCAAATCCACTCTCCTGCGTGGCAGGTTATTACGCCCTGCTGGAGATGGAACGCACGAATGCACCGGTGATCGCAGGCAAGGCAGGTGACCGCCTCACCAAAGGTTTACAGGAGATCATCGATCGCTGCCACCTGCCGTTCGTTGCCTACAATCAAGGTTCGATCGTCCATCTCGAAACGGCCGGCGTGATGCTGCTCGATTTCAGGAATCCGCTCAAGATCGCCCGTGAGCTCAAGCCGCGCAAGCACATGATGGAAGAAATGGGTGCCGCCTACACATCGCAGGGCATCATCACCCTGGCAGGCAGCCGCATGTATACCAGCATGGCAGATACGGATCAAGTGATCGATGAAGCGCTGGAGGGGTTCGAGGTGGTGTTGCGCAGCGTGGGGTGAGGGGATGGGGAAATAGGTAATAAGGTAATCAGGGAAAAATTAGCAACTATACAGCATATTACGCTTTATCACTGAGATTAAGATTATCTAGAATGGCACTAATAAGGTGATAAATCCAAACCGGAATCCTATCCATAATCCATATATTTATTTATCAATGGGGGAACTAATCATTCCCTTTTTTCTTGTATAATCATAGATAAAAAGTTGTGCATCTCTTCACATATAAAACAACGGTCTCCCATACGTAATATGTTCCCCACCATCTTAATGACAACTCTCCATACTCTATATACCTAAATTCTGGATTTATCCCACATTCAGGAAAGGCAGATCACTAATGGGTTATATCCTCGCTCACGATGCCGGTACTGGTGGCAACAAGGCTGTGCTGGTAGAACCAGATGGGAATGTACGCGCCACCGCTTTCTCCCCCTACCAAACCCAATATCCGCGCCCGGATTGGGCTGAGCAGAACCCTGAAGACTGGTGGAGGGCGGTAGTCTCAACCACCAGGCAGGTAATGGAGAATTCGGGTGCTGCACCGGGTGATATTCTTGCCATCACCCATGCCACTCAGATGCTGGGTATCGTCCCAATGGATCCTGAAGGCATCCCCCTCCGCCCGGCGATCATCTGGCTGGACGGGCGCGCCCACGAAGAAGCCAAGCGCATTATGGGCAAATTCCTGGGACGACGCGTATTCTCCATCGTCTCCGGTGCAGAGCTTTCAGGCAAGGACGGTCTGCCCAAACTGCTCTGGTTAAAAGTGAATGAACCAGATATATATATCCGGATGACCTGTTTTCTGGATGTAAACGGCTACCTGACCTATCGGGCTACTGGCAGGCAGGTCTTCGAATGGTCGTGCGCCTCCGCCTTTGGTTTCGATCTATCCAAAAAGGATTGGCTGCGGGGGATCATCCGTTATATTGGATTAGATCTGGATAAATTCCCGCCACTGGTGCGCTCGGTTGACCAGGTCGGTGGGCTGACAGCAGAAGCGGCAGGCGAGTGCGGGTTGCTAGAAGGGACACCTGTTTTTGGGGGCGGGGGCGACTCCCCAGCAGCAGCAGTTGGCGCTGGTGCGGTGAGTGAAGGAGATGGTCACATCTACCTGGGTACCTCTGGCTGGGTAGGTGTCACCACCTGCAAGAGTCCCACCGGTCACCACGGTGTTGTTTCCATACAGTCGGCTGACCCGCACAAGGCACTGTTGTTCGCAGAGATGGAGACCGCTGGAGCATGTCTCAAGTGGATAGCCGATGAATTCTACCGGGCAGAGCAAGCCGATCCGAAGATTCCCAATGTCTATGCCCTCATGGACGAGAAAGTCCAAACCATACCACCCGGGTCGGATTCTCTGGTGTGCACACCCTGGATGTACGGTGAGCGGGCTCCTATAAATGATACCTGGGTGCGTTCCACCTTTTTCAATGTCAGCGCTGACCACACCCGCGAGCATCTGCTGCGGGCGGTCTACGAGGGTGTGGCTTACAACCTGCGTTGGATCATCGAGATCGTGGAAAAAAAGTTTGGCTTCCCATTGCCTGTGCTGCGGCTGATCGGAGGTGGAGCCAGGGGCGCACCATGGATGCAGATCATCTCAGATGTGACAGGACGGAGGGTGGTATCCGTCGCCCATCCGCTGGAAGCAGGCGCGGTCGGTATCGCCCTGACAACTGCCGTTGGTCTGGGACTGCATCCTGACTTTGAAGCGCTGAAGAATATCGTCCACATGGAACATGAGTTCGAGCCGCAAGCCGAAAATGCCGATTGTTACGAGAGCCTGTACCGGGCTTATAAGAGGCTTTATGACTGCCTGCATGATTTATATAGGGAAGTTAATCGGGAGAGGTTTATGAAACCGGAATAATCCCAACTAGAACGATTATCCATTTATAAGAATCAACTTACAAACGTCATACTGGAGGAAACATGAAAGTAGATATCGAATCTCTGCCTATCGCCTTACCCGACGGAGTGGACTATGATGACTACCTGATCGCCACTTACCTGGTCTCTTACCCGAAAGCAATCCCCGTGCCGAAATTGGCACCAGCATTGGCGATCGAACAATCCACCGGCACCTGGGTACCGGTACCAGGAGAAACCCCCGAGGTGCGCCGCTGTCATGTTGCCAAAGTAATCGGCGTCTACGAAGTGCCTGATTACGAGTGGATGGTGCCATTCGAGGTTGAACAGCGCCATTACATCATACAGGTCGCATTCCCGGAGGTCAATTTCGGTTCCCAGATCCCAATGCTCCTGACGACGGTTGTCGGGAACATATCCATGGGGGGGAAGATCAAGGTGCTGGATATCCGCTTTTCCGAGAAATACGTCTCAGGATTCAAAGGTTGCAAGTTCGGTATCAAGGGAGTTCGGAAGATTCTGGGGGTGAAAGACCGTCCCCTCTTGAACAACATGATCAAACCCTGCACCGGATACACTCCGGAAGTGGGGGTAGAGCTCTTCCGCCTGGCTGCACTGGGCGGATGTGACATCATCAAAGACGATGAACTTATCGCCAACGCTTCATTCAACGAGATCCAGGCTCGGGTAAAACTCTATATGCAGGCGGAACGCCAGGTTTACGAGGAGACCGGGGAACACA
>Ga0315296_10002977_pt1 | contig 14314 bp, 12 predicted proteins | sample YL17G14_18_MG_FD_203921 | JGI IMG/M metagenome (GOLD analysis project Ga0315296, IMG submission 203921) | Sediment microbial communities from Yellowstone Lake, YNP, Wyoming, USA - YL17G14_18 | ecosystem: Environmental > Aquatic > Freshwater > Lake > Sediment | place: USA: Wyoming | collected... | reverse complement strand
TACCCCGGACAGCAATGGTGTTATATTCACCGCCCGTGATGCCGGCCCCGAAGAACCCTGGTCGACAGACTTCGACCTTTATTATGCGCCAATTGACGGAGCAAAAAAACCGGAATGTTTGACTGAGAAAAACGAGGCATGGGACACAAATCCGGTTTTCTCGCCCGACGGCAAGACTCTGGCTTACTCAGCTATGGCCAGGCCAGGCTACGAGTCCGACCGCTATCGAATTATCCTGCAGCCCTGGCCTGCCGGCCAGCGGCGGGTTTTGACAGAAACCTGGGACCGCAGCCCATCGTCAATCTGCTGGTCGGCAGACGGCAGAACAATCTACGCCACAGCAGCTAATATAGGCCAAAAATCATTGTTTACTATCGGTGCCAGAACGGCTAAGGTTCGCACCATTGTCAAAGAAGGCCTTGTAAATCTGTCAGGCACAGCGGGCGAGAGGATTGTATACGGCCTGAGCAACCTGCAAGCACCGGTCGAACTATATTCGGTTAAACCTGATGGCTCCGATGTGCGTCAACTCACCGAAATCAACTCCGAAAAATTAGCCGCCATCAGAATGGGCGAATATGAGCAGTTCTCCTTCAAGGGATGGAATGACGAGACGGTTTACTGCTATGTTGTAAAGCCAGTGGATTTCGAACCTGGTAAGAAATATCCGGTGGTTTTCCTGATTCACGGTGGCCCTCAGGGTTCTTTCGGCAATAGTTTCCACTACCGCTGGAACCCGCAGGTTTATGCAGGAGCCGGCTATGCAGCCGTTATGGTGGATTTTCACGGGTCAGTCGGCTACGGCCAGGGATTCTGTGATTCAATCCGGGGCGACTGGGGCGGTAAGCCCTTGGAAGACCTTCAGAAGGGCTTGGCTGCTGCATTAGAGCGGTATCGGTGGATGGATGGTGATAGAGTAGGCGCACTGGGTGCTTCATTTGGCGGCTATATGATTAACTGGATTGCCGGCAACTGGCCCGGGCGTTTTCGATGCCTGGTAAATCACGCCGGCAATCTCGACGAACAATTCGCATATTTCGACACCGATGAATTATGGTTCCCTGAGTGGGACCATTTAGGAATGCCCTGGGACAACCCTGAAAGCTACCAGAAGCACAACCCAATAAAGTTCGTCAAAAACTGGAAAACACCTATGCTGGTTATCCACGGTGCGATGGACTTTCGAGTGGCAGATACACAGGGGCTATCCACCTTTACCGCTCTTCAGCGACGCAGCATCGAGAGCAAACTGCTTTATTTCCCCGATGAGGGGCACTGGGTGAACAAGCCACACAACTCAATTCTCTGGCACGAAACGGTAATCGAGTGGCTCGACCGCTGGCTGAAATAACAGGCAGTCGCCCAAAACGGGCGCATCTAAATAAGCTTTGCTACCCAGGGCCTGTCCGAAACAGCGAAGGTCTTTTCCTTCCAGCAGTCGATATCAGGACGCAAGGCGAGTATTAGAAAAACCCTGCCTTCTGGCTTGATATCCCCATCACCTCACAAAAGACCGGGGCCAAGCCGTATAGGGCAACAGGCAGATTGGCAAATCGACAATGCTCTGCGAGTTTCGAATAATAAACAAATGGCAGAAGTGTAAAGCCGCGGTAAAACACAAACGCAATACAACATACGAACTATTTGACCTCTCTGACGATTAAGGTATAATAGCTGCCTGAAAGAAAAAGGTGTGCTAATGGCTAAGAAATTTGTAAGAGCGATTTTCCCCGGGTCGTTTGACCCGATTACAAACGGCCATCTGGACGTTATTCAGCGCGGCATAAAACTCTTTGACGAGCTGATTATTGCGGTCGGCCGAAGCCCAATTAAAAATCCGCTGTTCACCCCCGAAGAACGGGTGGAAATAATAGCTGAACTGATAGCCGACATGCCGGGCGTCTCAGTAGAGAGCTTTGATGGTCTGACGGTTGAATATGCCGCCAAAAAAAAGGCCGATGCTATCCTGCGTGGTCTGCGAAGTCTCACCGATGTCCAGTACGAGTTTCAGCTTGCAATGACCAACAGGGCCGTGACGGGCATCGAAACCGTGTTTATTATGACCAGTGAGCAGTATGGCTTCACAAGCTCAACATTAATCCGACAAATAGCTTCACTGGGCGGAGACCTGTCAAACCTTATCCCCAAAAATGTTCATAACCGGTTAAAAAAACGGCTTAAAAAAAGTCGCTCGTGACCTGTGACTCGGGGCACGAATTACAAGAGACGAGTCACCAGATATGTTTACAATCAGAGTCGAAACGCACTTTCGGGCATCGCATCAGTTGGCCTTACCGGACGGCTCAAAAGAGCCGCTGCACCATCATAACTGGGCGGTTACCGCCGAAGTCAGCAGTGACAAGCTTAATAGTATGGGATTTGTTATGGACTTCTGCCGGCTCAAAGCAGAGGTCGATAAAACGATAGCTGAGTTTGATAATATCCCGCTGGACAGCATAGATTATTTTCGGCGGAACAATTCATCAGCAGAGAACGTAGCAAAATATATATTCGATAAACTCGAGCCGAAGCTACCAAGCGGCGTGAAACTGCGAAGTATCAGGGTTGTTGAGGAGCCGGGCTGTTCGGCAAAATTCGGCAAAGCCCGTTAGAGGGCTCCCGCGAAGCAGGTCCCAAATCTTCGCTTTTTGGACTATATTATTGGTTTACAGGGACTACAAACGCCCTTTTTTGGCCTCCGGGAACCTTGTAGGGTTTCTAATAGGGCAAATAGACAATTCCGCCTACAGCGGTTTTTTAAATTTGACGATTATCTATACAGAATCCTTGTATAATAAATGTGAGGGTTTATAACAAATAGGCCTGTAGATAAGTTTCTAAATTTAACAACATTTAAAGCGGGATTTTGGTATAATATCCGAAAGGATTTATTGATATGCAGTGTCAGGTTTGCCAAAAAAAAGAAGCCACTATTCATTTGACCGAGATAATCGAGGGGGTGCGCACCGAGATGCATCTTTGTGAGCATTGTGCGCAGGAGGAAGGCATAGCCGTCAAGAGCCAACTCTCTATAAATGAATTGCTCAGCGGTCTGCTTGCCACCCAGCCATCGGACGATGAACTGTTTGGCGACGTTGAGCAGAAGCTCTCGTGCCCACACTGCGGCTTTACCCTGGACCAATTCACCAAAGAGGCAGTGCTGGGCTGTCCCTATGACTACGAGGTCTTTGAGAAATCGCTGCTGCCTCTTATCGAAAAGGCTCACAATGGGCAAACAGTCCACTGCGGCAAGGTCCCCTCAAAAATGCCGAAGGATACAAAAAAGCAAATAAAGCTTACGGCACTGCGCCAACAACTGGAAGTTGCGGTGCAAAGCGAAGATTACGAACTGGCAGCCAAATTACGAGACAAAATAAGCCAACTGGAATAAAAAATTCGGTAATTGGTAATTAGTAATTTACCATTTAACTAATTACCATTTAACCCATTACTATTTAACCAGGTAGATATGAAGCTGACTGATATAAGTGGCGACATAAACGAATGGTTTGATGGCTCAGGGCCACTGGCCGATATCGTCATATCATCACGAATTCGTTTGGCCAGGAACGTAGCAGGACACAAATTCCTCAGCCGCTGCTCTGTCGCTGAAAAATCTGAGATACTCAAAAAGCTAAGAGATATCCTGATGGCACTGGAGCTTGGCGATAAAATCTTCTATCTGGCCGTGGACAAGACGCCCGCCCTGGACAGACATTTCCTGGTTGAAAGGCATTTAATCAGCCGGCATCACGCCTTCGGCAAGGGGCCCCGTGGAGTAGTTATCGCTCAGCGGGAATTTTTCACCGCTATGATTAACGAAGAAGACCATCTGCGAATTCAGGTGCTAAAAGGCGGGCTGCAGCTAACCCAATGTGCTGAGCAGATAAACTGTGTCGACGATATGATAGAGCAAAAAATAGATTATGCCTTTAGCCCGCGCTATGGGTATCTGACGGCCTGTCCGACCAATCTGGGCACGGGTATAAGGGTTTCGGTAATGCTGCATCTGCCGGCGCTGAAGATGACCGGCCAAATAGAGAAGTTCTTAAATGCCACAAGGGATATGAATTTGGCCGTGCGAGGCCTGTTCGGCGAAGGCTCCGAGGCAGCAGGCGATTTCTACCAGCTCTCAAATCAGGTAACGCTTGGTATCTCAGAGGCCGATATCATCGCACAATTTGAAAACGCCATCATCCCCGAAATTGTCGAATACGAAAATGCAGCCAGGAATCAACTGCTCTCAAAGGAACCTGATATCCTCGACGACAAAATCTCGCGGGCAATGGCACTGTTGCGAAACGCCCATCTGATTAGTTCGCAGGAGGCGTTGTTTTTGCTAAGCCATCTGCGGATGGGCATCAATATGCACGAACGTATGGGCGCTTCAACCCCCGCAATAAAGAGGCTTTGCAAGCTTAGCGCCAACAGCAGCGACCCTGATAAGCCTGGAGGTTTGTCCATCACAACCATAAACCGGCTGTTTATGCTCACTCAGCCGGCACATTTGCAATTAAACCACGGAAAAACGCTGGACGCCGCCCACAGGGACATACTCAGGGCCAAAATCATCCGCTCTGCACTGAACAGATAACGGACAGAAAGCAGAAAACTCAAAGCGTAAAATTCAAAAGTTTTTCGCTTTCAGCTCTAAGTTTTTCGTTTTAGTACCATTCATCTGCCAAAATGGCACAATAAGCTGAAAATCAGAAATTGAAAAACACCAGGGCAGAATATAAGCCCTTGCAATCAAACAGCTTAAGCAATATGAACGGGCTCGGCGCCTGAGATGGCACGGCTTTTGCACATTTTAATTGCAGTAATGCGTCTGCACGCTAATATAACAGGCATAGAAAAACGAAAGGAATTTCGATATGGCTACTAATAAAATCATCGGAATAGATTTGGGAACAACACTTTCGGTAGTTGCCGTGATGGAAGGTTCTTCGCCGAAGGTTTTGATTAACTCCTCCGGCTCCCGATTGACTCCCTCTGTAGTAGGTTTTACCGATAAAGGCGAGCGGTTAGTCGGCCAAATCGCCAAGCATCAGCAGGTAACCAATCCGGAAAATACGGTATTCTCAATCAAGCGTTTTATGGGCCGGCGGCATAAAGAAGTCTCCCAGGAGGAAAAGATTGTCCCTTATAAAATCACCGGCGGACCGGAAGAGCTGGTCAAAGTCAGCATCCGCAGCAAGGAATACACGCCGCCGGAGATTTCAGCGATGATTCTGCAGGATTTGAAAAAGACCGCAGAAGACTATCTTGGTGAAAAGGTCGAAAATGCCGTTATCACGGTCCCCGCATACTTTAACGATTCGCAGCGCCAGGCAACAAAAGACGCCGGCAAAATAGCAGGACTAAAAGTCGAGCGGATTATCAACGAGCCGACGGCGGCGGCACTGGCTTATGGACTGGAGAAGAAAAGGAACGAAAAGGTTGCTATCTTCGATTTCGGCGGCGGAACATTCGATATATCAATTCTCGATATCGGCGACAACGTCTTTGAGGTCCTCAGCACAAACGGCGACACACACTTAGGCGGTGACGACCTTGATGCGGTGCTGATAAACTATCTGGCGGACGAATTCAAAAAGACCGAGGGCATCGACCTTCGCAAGGACCCGATGGCCCATCAGCGGCTCAAGGAGGCCTCCGAGAAGGCAAAATGCGAGCTGAGCACACAGCTGGAGACTACCGTGAACCTTCCATTTATCACAGCGGACGCCTCGGGCCCCAAACATTTACAGATTACCCTCACCCGCAGCAAATTCGAATCCCTGGTTGAGCCGGTCCTGGAAAAACTGAAAGGCCCATGCTACAAGGCGATGGAGGACGCCAAGCTCACCCCAAAAGATATTGCTGAGTTATTGTTTGTCGGCGGCTCCACAAGAATCCCGAAGGTTTATGAAATCGCTAAAGGTATCTTCAACAAAGAGCCTAACAGGAGTCTTAACCCTGATGAGGTCGTGGCGCTCGGTGCCGCCGTTCAGGGGGCGGTTCTGGCTGGCGACGCAGGCGTGAAGGATATTCTGCTTCTGGACGTAACGCCGCTTTCGCTGGGAGTCGAGACCTTAGGCGGTGTTATGACAAAATTGATTGAGCGCAACACGACAATACCCACCAGCAAGAAAGAGATATTCTCGACAGCGGCTGACAGCCAGACGACCGTCGATATTCACGTCCTGCAGGGCGAGAGGGAATTTGCCGGCGACAACCGCACACTCGGCAGGTTCCAGCTTACTGATATTCCGCCTGCTCCGCGTGGCATTCCGCAGATTGAGGTTGCATTTGATATCGATGCCAACGGCATCCTAAACGTCTCCGCTAAAGATATGGGCACAGGCAAACAGCAGTCGATTGAGATTAAATCCAGCTCGGGCCTAAGCGAACAAGAGATTAAAAAGATGACCAGAGAGGCTGAGGCCCACGCTGCGGAAGATAAGCAAAAAAGAGAGGTTGTCGATTTGAAAAACCAGGCAGACCAGTTGATTTATTCAACGGAAAAGACACTCAAAGAGCACGGCAACAAGGTCTCCGCCGAAACCCGCGGTAAAATCGAAAGTGCAGTCAACAATTTAAAAGAAGCTATAAAAGGCGATAGCGCCGATGCTATAAAAAAAGCCATCGAAAACCTCGGCACCACCAGCCAGGAATTAGGCAAGACGCTTTATGAAGAAGCTGCCAAAAAGCAGGCATCTTCAGCTGGCCCCGGCGGAGCCGGGCGGACGCCTCCGCCGGAAGGCGAGGTCAAAAGAAAAGGCGGAGACGATGTAATCGACGCCGAATTCGAAGCCAGAGATAAATAAGGACAAGGTGCAGGAAATAAGAAGCTCTAGGTTTTATTTGCCAATGCAAAAACGAGAAAATACTCTATCCAGAATCTCTTCGTCGATGTGTCGCGGCTCAATAGTGGAAATCACCTAGTGAGCCGCCTGTCTGAAAAGGCCTTTATAAGCTCATTCGTGGCAATTGATAAGCTGCCCATAGCCAATGCAAAACCACGAAAAAATCAACGCCATAAACAGAATTAGCAATAAGCCCCTTATACATCCGTTTTTTGCCCTCAGCACAAAGACTGCCGTGGCAGCGAGAGCAACCGTTAAGCCAACCGCCACCGGCAAATAGAAAAATTCGCCTGCATTCGGCCATACACCGTTCTTCGCTGCCAGTGTCGCCCATGGGCCAAACAGAAGCGCAAACTCGGCAGTAACCTTCTCGACTGTTGGAAATCCGGAGGGCAAGAGCAATAGAGCTGCAGCCACAAATCCAACAGGCAACAGCCAAAGAATAAGCATCGGGATAAGGCCTTTTCCCCGCCCCTTTTTTAGGCTAATTGCTTTAAACCCTGCAAAAACCGCCATCACGGGTACGACCACATATGGGAAAAACACGTACACCGCTATGAAAATTCCATCGAAATCTAAGCTCAGTCTCCTTAAAGCAGCAGCAATGCCAAGAATAATCCCAATCACCGAAACAATCAACCCAAGCTTCCTAAACTTCACCCGTCCCTCAAGTACGCCCGCGGTTAAGGCACTAATTTCCAGACCAAAGAAACACGGAAACCCAACATAGTTCATCCACGCCATGAAGTTTGTCCCCCACTGTAAATAAACCGCCAATGCAACCATTCCGGCCACGGCCAATCCTGCCACACTTGCCCACAAACCGATTGACCGTGCATCACCGTCCCTATCCATTATGAAACCCTTAAATAGCATATACAGTTTCGCTATATTCCAAAGGCGCTTATGCTCTTACTTACCTATGCAGAAGCGGGAGAATATCCTTTCCAGAATCTCTTCATCTACGTGCTGCTGCTCAATGCCGGAAATTGCCTGGTAAGCGGCCCGCAGCATCATCGCAGTAACCTCCTCATTGCCAGCCTTCAATTCACTGATGGATTCGCTGATATTTTCAATCGCCTCCGTGACTGCCTGCCTATGCCGGGCAGTAAGTGCAACAGCAGATGGACATTCGGCTGAGCTCAGTCGAAGCCCTCGCTCAGCAACCTGTCCCTCGGAACCCACCCCAAGTGCCTGCTCGATTAGTTTTTTATCGATTGTATCACGCAATTGTTCCAAACCGACGCCGGTTTCTGCAGAAGTTGGTAAAAACTCAACGTTGAACAACTTATTTAGCTCGGTAACGCGATTGGCTGACATTTCTTCTGAGAGTAAATCGCATTTCGTTGCGACCGGTATCAAGGTTTTTGGCTCTATCAGTTCACGAATCGTGACATCTTCAGACCAATTCTTCTTCGAGGCGTCCACACAAAATACAACGACAGAGCTGTTTTGCAGCGATTCAACCGCTGCCTGCTGCGATAACACATCAAGGATATTATCAGGTGCAGCTATCAATCCTGCACAATCGAACAGCACACACTCGCAATGCCTCAATGTCAACAAGCTGGTTAAGACATCTCTGGTAGTTTTGCGCTGCGCCGATACGATGCTTCTTTCGTAACCTGCCAGTTTATTGAGCAGTCTGCTCTTTCCGGCACCAGAAGCACCTGCGATTCCCACCGCCGGCAAATCAACCACCGATTCATAACTGATACTGCCGGACAGCAACCGCTCAAGTTCGCTTTTTATCTCATCAAGTCTTTCAACCGCCTCTTGCTGAGTTATAAATTCGATGTCTTCGCCACTGAAATCCAGTCCTGCCTCAATCAGACTAATGCAATCCATCAACTGTGAACGGATTTTTTCTGTGGTTTCAGCCAACCGCCCGCTAAGAAGCCTCTCGGCGGCGGCCAACTGAAATTTGTTGGAGCTGGTGATGATTTCGTTCACCGCCTCTGCCTGCGCCAGGTCGATTTTGCCGGCCAAGTATGCGCGTGCGGTAAATTCGCCCGGCCCGGCCATCCGAAGACCTTTACTCAGCAAACTCTCCAACAAAGACTTGGTAACAGACAGGTTTGCATAGATGTGAATCTCGGCAACATCATCGCCGGTATAGGAATGTGGAGCCAAAAAAAGATATAATCGTGCATCAATCTTGAGTTCCTTATCAATCACTACGCTGCCGGTTACCAGGCTCACCCCTCCCTCGTCCCTCGTCCCTCGCTTAACGTCAATCAATGGCCTAAATATCTGATTGATTTTCTTGATTGTATCGGCGCCGCTTATACGAACAATCACCCTTTGTCCTGAAGTCGGAGAGCTGACAGCCACGATAGTATCATTAAGATTATACATAGGGTATAGGGGATAGGGTTTAGGGTATAGATAGCTACGCTTCTTGCTGCTTTGGATGCATCATCCGATAAAGTATACTGCCAACATCTTTTAGTAATACCTCCACGATACCGTTACGTTTTGTATATCCCAAATCTATGGATAGAAGATACTGGGTCTCCACCTCCGATAAGTATCCATAAGCGATAGATAAAAATTAGTGATACTCTGCCTTGTATTTTCTGCCATATCCTTCAGCTATGTTTGATGGTATAGATATCGCCGCTTTTTTCATTTGCTCAGTCATGCCATAGGTCTCAGACTTAGGGAAATCTTTTGTCAGCTTGTATATTTCCAGAACCAGCGTATACGCTTTTTGCCAGACAATAAGCTCCTTAAAACTTTTTAGACCTTTTGTTTTTGTCGGCATAAACTTCTCAATTTACCACCCCTATCACCTATACCCTGTACCCTACACCCTATACCCTGAAGAATGGTTTGGGCTTTTTCTTTTTGACTTTGCCGCCGGTTTTGCTCGTTGCGTCAACTAAGCCCTTTGATTCGGCCTCTTCTTTCTTGCGAATGTGCTTTTTGATAACGTGCTGCTCAACAACCCCGGCAAAGGTGCTGGCCATTATATAGAGGTTGACTCCCGACGGCGCCTTATATAGCATCAGCGGGAAAAGCAGCGGCATCATAATCATCATCATTTTCTGCTGCTGAGCAACCTGGGGATTAGCTGAAGCCGCCGTTGCCTGCTGGGGCATCAGTTTCTGCTGCAGATAAAATGCCACACCCATCAAAATCGGCAAAAGGTTAAGCGAATCAACCTTCCAGCCAAGCAAAGGCACTGTCACAGTTGAAAACCTAACCAGAGCATCAGGAGCCGAAAGGTCGGTAATCCAGAATGGTAAAAATGGTGCACCTCGCAGGTCTATACTGGTATATACCGCGCTCCACAATGCAATCCAGATAGGCATTTGCACTATCATCGGCAGAAACCCCATAATCGGCGATGCACCCTGCTCTTTGTAAAGGGCCATCAACTGTTTGTTTAGCTCGGTCTTGTTGTTGGCGTATTTTTTCTTTATTTCTTCGGCCATTGGAGCAAGCTTTGTCATCTTGCTCATCGAGACCTGGCTTTTTTTGGTAATCGGATGCATAACAAGGCGCATCAGGAACACCAATATGATAATGACCACGCCGTAATTAGCGATAAAACCATACATCCATTTCATAATCGCTAATATTCCAAAGGCCAGAGGGTTTATAATACTCGCCGGGCAACAGCAGGCCATAAAATCTATCGTCTGGACAAAACCCAGCTTGCGATACTGCTCATTTTTATCGAACAGGCTTTTATCCTTCGGGCCGATATATAACATAAACTTATATGCCTTCTCGTTGCCCGCCTGGCCGGCCGGCGACAGATTGGCAAAGTCAATATCAAGACCCACGCCAATGCTTTCGTCGCCGCTCGTCTTTTGTCCGTCAGGATTATAAAACCGACCAAATTTCCCGGTTTTTTCCACCTCTTCTTTATAGGGCTTGCCTGTAATAAATCGCAGAAAGCTGTAATATAACCCTCTCCTTTCCTTGGAAATTCTTTCCCTTTCCCCCGCCTGGTTTTGTTTGCCGTTTATCCAGTCGCAGAAATTCTTGCCATCTTCAGGAAGTGGAACAACTATCGCTGCAAAGTACTTGTTGACCACAGCAGCCCAAAGAAATTCCTGATTCTTCTGGTATTCACTACCTAAGATTTCCTCGGCAAATGTCTTATGCGAATCAAAGCTGTTTGTACCGACCCTTATGCTAACAATCTGACCCTTCCGGTCTCTGAAACATCCTATGATCTTTCTCTCATCGCTCCTTGAGTCCTCTTGCCCAACCCCAACCGTTCCAGCCAAATTAAACCGTACCCCCTGCTCATCACTACTAAGATTTTCAACAACTATTCTGCACTCCACAAGATAGCTATTCGGGCTGACCTTGTAGGTTTTCAACAGTTTTACGACCGGCTTACCGGCTGCATCTTTGATAATCGCTTCGAAACAAACTCTTTGTGAACCATCAGTTGCTTTTTCAACATCGCCGGTCTTCCAGTTTAGTTTGTCTAAAGGCAGTTGCAATTGCTGCTGAACGAATACAAATTCTTTGTTCGCCATCGACAAGACTTCACTGTCGTCAGGTAGTTTTGCCGGCGAAAGAATTACCAAAGGCTTCGGGTTCTTATAATCGCAGTCATCGAATTCGCTAAAGGTGGCCTTGCTGACAGCCGCACCCTTGCTGGTCAATTCCAGCTCGAACTTAAAGCCGCTCCTTGGGTCCGTCGAACCGAGCATAACCGTTGCAGGAGGGCCTCCCACCGCATCGAAATGAACCGTATCAGCCGCTATAAGTTGGGGCGTTTCTGCAGGACTATTGGCATCACTGCCGCAGGCAGGACAGACAAGCCATCCAGAGAACAAACAAAAGCCGGCTGTAATTAATATTAAAACAACTCTCATAATCAATATGTATCGTGTTTCCCCGATGTATCGGGGCAGTTCTGTATTTCCAATAATCGATAATCAATTATCAATAATCAATTCCCCTACCTTCCTTCCCGCAGCCGTTCGGCGTGGAACCTGTCCAATTGCTCAATCGCAAATATCTTCTTCATCGTGGTTTCGAAATTGTATTCCAGCCGGACAAAATTCACCTCATTGTCCTCAACATATACGTAGCTCGCACGATTGTCCCCGTCTCTCGGCTGGCCAACCGAGCCGATATTGACAATCGCTTTTTCCCCATCTATAATCGGATAGACATCGCCCAACTCGTCAGGAAGATAGAAATCCGGCTCATCGAGAAATACGCCCGGCAGATGCGTATGCCCCACAAAGCAGATATGCTCAACCCGCTCAAAAAGGACACTAACCTTCATTGGATTAGTATAAACATCATCCGGAAAAATGTATTCATTAATCGGTTTCCTCGGGCTTGCGTGAATGAAATCTATTATTGCCGTGTTTGCTCCCAGTTTTGTTTTGAGTGTCTGTCGCATCGGCAACTGGCCCAAAAAGCTCCATCGCCTTTCACGCCTCATCGCATCCTGCTCAGCTTCCAGGCTAAAGCGGGTCCAGAAGCTTGCCTGCTCTGCCCCGTAATTGAAGTTTGTCGGCTCGTAAAAGACCGCATAATCGTGGTTGCCCAGAACAGTCCATTTGGTCTTCTCAATAATCAGGTCCAGACACTCCCCTGGGTTTGGCCCGTAGCCGACCACATCGCCCAGACAATAAATCGCCTCGATACCGCGATTTTCAATGTCAGACAGAACCGTGGTCAGGGCCTCCAGGTTTGAATGTACATCACTTATAACCGCAAACATACGCCACTGGGTTCCCAAAACGCATTTTATTGCGTTTCGGGCTCGCCACTCCAATAAACAAAGACAAACTCTCTGCCACGCAAAAACACTTATATAGCAAAAATGCCCCGAAGACGCCAGAACATTTATCAGCCTTTATAGAAAACATGATTTGGACAGCCGGGCTTAACAAACCCAAAAAAGACGTTTGGCTTTAGCCGCTAATGCAGATATAATACCCATCGCAATACGAAATACGTTATATGGAATACAAAGATGATTGATATGACTCTTCTTGAAACTTGTGAGCTGGTAAAGAAATATTCCGGCCGAGCTGTCGTCAACAAGATATCCATTACCATTGCCCAGCGCAGCATTGTCGGGCTTCTGGGCCGCAACGGCGCAGGAAAAACCACCACCTTTAGAATGATTATGGGTATGATTACCCCCAACAGCGGTGCGGTCGTCTTTGAAGGCATGGATATCACGCAACTGCCGATGTACAAACGGGCCCGGCTTGGCATCGGCTATCTTTCACAGGAGCCGAGCATCTTTCAGCGACTCAGTGTCAGGGACAACCTCTATGCAATCTTGGAAACTATGTCCATCACCAGAGCTGAACGCGACCGCAAAGCCGATATGCTCATCGACCACTTCGCTCTAAGCGAGGTCGCCCAAAGCCAGGGCAGATTCTTATCCGGCGGCGAACGCAGAAAACTCGAAATCGCACGTGCTATGGTAACAGACCCTTCGCTGATTCTTTTGGATGAGCCGTTCAGCGGCGTCGACCCTATTGCCGTCGAGGATTTGCAGCATGAAATCCGCCGACTTGTTGCCTCTGGAGTAAGCATCCTCATCACCGACCATAATGTTGAGAGGACACTCGAAGTGGTTGATAAGGCATATATAATCGACCACGGCAAGGTAATCGGTGCCGGAACTCCCGCCGAAATCGTCCGAAACGAAACCGTCAAAAAACACTACCTCGGCAACATATTCGAAGGCAACGAATTCGACGATAACAAGCGTGAAGTGTAAGCAAGTTCTGAACAACGAATCGAAGCACGAGCCACTAAATACAAGAGACGAGAAATGGTAGATGTCGAAAAACGTCGAATAACACATTACCCTGCGGAGGTTTTGGCCAATCGCGCTCGCCCAATTGAAAAAATCGACGACAATATCCGGCAGCTCGTGAAAAAAATGACGGAAATTATGCTGGAAAATAAAGGCGTCGGGCTGGCAGCGCCACAGGCCGGCGTGCCGCTGCGACTGTTTATCATATCACTGAACACAACCAGAGAGGCCGTCAAGGTCTATATAAATCCAACCGTTACCCCAACCGGAGAGTTTGGCGCATTAGAGGAAGGGTGCCTGTCGGTGCCGGGCGTCCATACAAAAATTCGAAGATACAAAAAATGCAAGGTTACCGCCACCGACCTGGATGGCAATGGATTTACCGAAGAAGCTGAAGGACTCTATGCAAGGGCTTTGCAGCACGAGTTTGACCACATTGAGGGAACGACTATAGTAAATCGGATGGGCCAGGTGGCTAAAATAGCGCACCGAAAACAGCTTAAAGCTTTGCAGGATGCAGTATCTAAAGACCGAAATGAAAAGTAAGTTTTGAAGATACTTTACATTCCTATAGGATGATAGACGATGGAAGAAGGACGAAAGACGAAAAGGATAAGAAGTGTAAGAGAATTGGAGGTTTATAAACTTGCCTTTGATACTGCAATGGAGATATTTGAGATATCAAAAAGTTTTCCGAAAGAAG
>Ga0315296_10002976_pt1 | contig 14321 bp, 19 predicted proteins | sample YL17G14_18_MG_FD_203921 | JGI IMG/M metagenome (GOLD analysis project Ga0315296, IMG submission 203921) | Sediment microbial communities from Yellowstone Lake, YNP, Wyoming, USA - YL17G14_18 | ecosystem: Environmental > Aquatic > Freshwater > Lake > Sediment | place: USA: Wyoming | collected... | reverse complement strand
CGTCGCGAATGAAGAACACTGGCAGGTTGTTGCCAACCAAGTCGTAATTGCCTTCTTCGGTATAGAACTTGACAGCAAAGCCTCGTGGATCCCTCACTGTGTCAGCAGAACCCCGTCCTCCTGTGACAGTAGAAAATCTCACGAACACAGATGTCTTTTTCTTCGGGTCTTGAAGGAATTTCGCCTTCGTATGACGTGCCATACTCTTGTAAACTTGAAAGTAGCCGTGTGCTCCTGCTCCTTTGGCATGGACAACCCTTTCGGGGATACGCTCTCTGTCGAAGTGAGCCATCTTCTCGACAAACTGAACATCTTGCAACAAAACTGGTCCACGTTCGCCTACAGTCAACGAGTTCTGGTTGTCAATTATCGGAACTCCCTGACTCGTGGTTAGATGTTTCTTTTTCACGATTTAGTTCTCCCATTTCAAGTGGAGATTTTTCTTATTTAATGATTTCTAACGTCTCTGGTGGTAATCATCATGCTTTGCTGTTGGGCGCCATATTGAGGTAGATTAAAATGGTGTGCTCTGCTCAATGTGCCAGAGAAGAAACGAGGAGCTGCGGGAGACATCTCTACTTATGAGAGGGTTCAAGTCCTACCGGCGGCGTCATCAGCATCTTTTTTTGAGCCTGCGTTGTTATCTTCCGTTTTCTGAATAGGTTAACCTCGTTAACGGCGTAGCAGATGAACGACAAAAACCGACATGGACACAAAACATGAAATCTGCGTTATTTCCCGATTTTTTCCGAATGTTTTTTCTTCTTTTGAACATTCTTTTTTTTCAATGAAGGCATACACTAATCTCCACGAAGCAGTACTTGCTGCTAATAATATTATACTATGAAAGTCTTAAAAAACTTTTCACCGGTGAGGACTCCGTGAGTCAGAAAAAAGAGGGAGTTGCGCGGGAGATGTCTCCGCTGAGGGTCAGGTTCAAATCCCAGAGACTCCACCACCGATCATCGAACTCCAGTCAAACGGTTGCTCATGTCTTCTAGAGATCCTGATACAATTGCATTGACTCCCGTCATGTCTTGTCAGGCACGTTTTCTCAGATCAAGCTTATGCTTTTGGCATATCCTGAGAAGACTATGCGGAGGATGACTGTACATCTCTTCTTTCCGATGCCACATCGTGAAGAGCTTCCACATGTTTGGAATGTTCGTATGTCCATGACCCATTTTTGAAAAACCTGTATGGGATAGTTTCTCTTGCCCACTTCCCCGAACGCAAGTCCTGAATGACATAATTATAACTTTCTAAGAGGTTCGCTCTGGCAAGGTTCGACAAAGCATCAATGAAGTTTCTGAACTCCTGCCTTGGAAGATAAATCTGAGAAACGAGAGAGTTTTCGTTCAGTATCTTACCTAGTATGATCACAAAGGGCTTGTCCAACAAAGATCGGGCAAACTTGCTCATCTTTTCCATATCACGGAATTTGAAAATGAAGAAGAGCATGTCAGAGGTTGACCTGTCATATGGGAATACAGCAATTTGAAAAGTCTCGATCAATCCATTCTTGACAACATGGTTCTCGTAATGATAACGCACGTTTTGCAGGGAAGTTCCGAGTTCCCTCGCGACACAAGCCAAGCTCACAGTCGCGTCCTTCTCCAGTTCCTTCACTATGAACAAATCAGTTTCATCAGCTTTCAAATGAAAGTCCGTAGGGTCTTTCAAAGTGTAAGGAAGCTCGCTTTCTGCGCATGGAATTTCTTCCAGCCATTTTTCCCATGGAAAGATCCAAGTCTTCGCGGCATCGTCAAACCAGTTTCTCGTACGGTTGACTGTGTGAAAACAAGTCGACCACAACAACTCTATGCTTTGAGTTACTCCCAAGCTTTCTAATTCTTTTAGGAAATTCTCGAATTCGGTCGTGTGTTCCGCAGGAATAACATAAACTCCTACAACTCCTTCAAACATGCCAAAACATCGGCTTAGATAAATGTAGAACTTGTTCACCTTCAAACAATTGAAAAGGATATCTTCACGTCCGGGAGTCGCTCTCGCGAAGACTACTGCCTTCTTCAGTCCCAGATTTGTATGATAAATGGTCGTCAATAGCCTTAGGTAAAAAGAGGAGGACATGTGTTTTATCCTTGATATGACTGTTCCTCTTGGTATGTCAAGCTCCTTCGCGACTTGTGCAATGTTTCTCGGGCCGTGTTTTGCAAGTCCTTCCAGAATTCTTACGTCAACGCTGTCAAGATTCCTAGGCATTCCTTTCCCGCCTCTATTGCGCTCGTCCTGATTTTTATATTAAGTTTATGGTCCGAATGGCGAATCGATTGGATCTAGGCTTGCCGTGCCAACAGCAAAAATCAACAAAGCAAATAGACCAACTTGAGCCACCGTTAGGATTGCCTTCCAGTGCCGAACGACAAACATCCTCAATTTCAAGCATACCACCTCCTTTCATATTTGTCGACAAAAAAGCTTATGCTTCGACAAAAATAAAGCTTATATATGTTTTGTTCTAGAACTAAGTTCCATGTCCTTCGATCCAGACATCGAACAGAAGATTCTGCAGTGTATTGACGAGGTATTGGAGACGCTTGGAGGCAGTGGAAGACGGGCCTTGAATCGCTATCTTAAAAAGGACATTGGTCTAAAGAGAGAAGAGATTCCCGAAAAACCCGAATTGTTTTACAGAGGATTGAATCTGATTTTTGGAGAGCAGGGGGCGAGCGCAGTTGGGGATTCGATTGTTCAAAAACTGCTTACAAGTTTTGGGCTGAAACAGAAGTCAAACTTGACTCTTGCCGAAGTCATTCAGATGATCAAAACGGCCCAAAAGAAATCTTGCTAGAGTTGAGGCGCGCGCTTCGCCAGATAGAAGAAAAGGATTCGTAGAATATCTCCGCTTGTTCTTCGTCCATATTCAACTCCGCCTGCCACAAACGTAATAACATTAGGAAGGCCAACCTGGCTGAATCAGAGGAAAGAAGCCGATCATGACAGCAGATTTGGAGTTTCGTCTGTTGACTTCTGAAAGGTGGCAAGATATTCAGACGCTTTTCGAAAAAGACAGCGTGTGTCGCGCATGTTGGTGTATGTGGTGGAGGCTTTCAGCGTCAGATTGGATGAAGCAGAGAGGGCAAGAGAACAAGAATGCCTTGAAAGCCTTGGTGAAATCAGGGAAGGTCCCCGGAATACTGGCCTATTCTAGTGGCCAACCGATTGGTTGGTGTTCCATATCTCCTAGAGAGGAATATCCTCGACTGGAAAGGTCCAGAACCCTGAAGAGAATAGATGACAAACCTGTATGGTCTGTGGTATGCTTCTTTGTGGCCAAACCCTTCAGACGACAGGGCGTGTCAACCAAGCTTCTAGAAGCTGCTGTCAACTATGCTAGACGGCAGGGAGCCAGCATTATCGAAGGTTATCCAAGCAAGTCTGATAAGAAACAGCAAGACCCACTTGTTTACACTGGCCTTGTTTCTGCGTTTGAAAAGGTCGGGTTTGTAGAGGTCACCAAGTCCAAGACCAAGACAATCATACGCTACATACTTGAGAGTAAGTAGAAGCAGCGTCTAACGTGCGTTAGGCCATGCACGATAGAAAAAGAAGGATTGTGTGGAAGATGTCTCCATTTGTCCCTGTTTCAAATCCCAAGCACCCCACCAAACTCAGGCTTAGCTTATTCTTGGAAAAGGGGCTCAAACTGTAATCTTTAGTCGCCTTCAGAAGGCCGGGAGCTAAGGTGCTACTCTCTTAGACTTCATTGTCTAACTGTGTGTAGATTCTATCCAGCTTCAGGCTTGCTCTTTTCCCCGCCACCCTCAACAGAACGTAATGCAGAGTCTCATGCACTATGATATTTTCAATCGCGCCCTCATGTAGTCCACCAAAAATATAGATAACTCCGTAACCCGCGTCGAAAAAACCGTGAATTGGGGGAAATTGGAAGACAAATTTCAGTGATCTAGCCATTGCTGTTCCCATGATCTTATGATGTTGTTGGTTCTTCTTCAGAACAAATTAAGGCAGGCTTCGGTATATGTAGGATATTTCAAACTGCAAAATATATCACGCCATCTATTCAGCGCGCATTGGAGAGTTCTCTACCTAGAGTAGGGTCAGATCCCAGCGAGGCTACTACGGCACAGTTCCGAGTTCTCTCGTTATCCGAAGGCTACTGACGACTTATCTCAGTATCATACGGGGCTCCCTAACCCATTTTTCCTTCTGACGCCTGCTAAACCTTTTTATAAGAGGACAGTGTTTTATGGTGCTGTCACATTAATTCATGTAATCAACAAGGCTTTTGAAAGCTATTGGTAAATGCATGGAAAGTTTTGTGGCAGGAGAAATGAAACATATGCAAATACAGTACTTTAGAGACTTGCCATTAAGTGCGCAAGTCATGAAAGGAATTGAAGAGCTTGGTTTCAACAACCTTTTTCCGATTCAAGCTCAAGCGATAACTCCGTTGCTGGAAGGCAGAGACGTTATTGGGCAGGCGCAAACCGGAACGGGCAAGACTGCCGCTTTTGGAATTCCAATGGTTGAAAGGGTAGACCCCCAAGCAAAGAGTGTTCAAGGTCTAGTTTTGGTCCCGACCCGTGAACTCGCTGTTCAAGTTGCTGAGCACATCGGTCGATTGGCGAAGTATGCAAGGCTTAAGGTCTTGCCGGTCTACGGAGGAGAGCCTCTCGAAAGGCAAATACGCGCGTTGGAAGGCGACGTACAGATTGTTGTAGGAACGCCAGGCCGCGTAATTGACCTCCTTGAGAGACACATCTTGAACCTGGCTTCGGTAAAGGTCGTTGTTCTCGACGAAGCAGACAGAATGCTTGACATGGGATTCATAGACGATATTGAATACATACTTTCAAGGGTCCCGCGAGATAGGCAGACCACTCTTTTCTCAGCTACGATAGACAGGTCGGTCATGAACGTCTGCAACAGGTACATGAGGAACCCGGAAAAGATACTCGTAAGCAAAGACGAAATAGCCCTTACACAGATGGACCAGTATTACATTGTCGTAAACCCTCAAAGTAAATTCGAAGTCCTGTGCAACATTTTAGACGAGAATCATATAGGCCGAGCCATAATATTCTGCAAGACGCGCACATACACGGACATCCTCGCAGACAGGTTGAGAAACAGAGGGTACGATGCAAGAGCGTTGCATGCAGGTTTTACTCAACCGCAAAGAGATTCTGTTGTTAATTCCTTCAGAAAGGGAAAACTCAAGTTGCTTGTTGCAACAGACGTGGCTGCAAGAGGTTTGGACATTCAAGGAATAACTCACATAATAAACTATGATGTGCCGCTGGATGCCTTAGTCTATTTCCATAGAATTGGCCGCACAGCAAGGATGTTAGGCGAAGGCACAGCTATAACTCTTGTAGGCTATGGAGAAGTGACAGCGTTCAATGAAATAAGAGCCTTGACCAAGACCACGATAAAGGAAATGGCTGACTCTTAGAGTGCTTCCCAATACTGATCCAAGCATGACGTGTCGCAGTTTTATAGAAGGAGAATCATGCAAACTGCTTTTGCGAATGGATAGGTTTAAAAATGATGCTGTCAACCAGAGAACGTGTGCAAAAAGCAGTTTTTGCGCTAAGTAGCATAAGGAGTTGAAAAAGTAGAATGTATAGAAAAGAAATGCACAAAGCAGTCTGCGCCGATTGTGGAAAGGAATGTGAAGTTCCCTTCAAACCAGACGGAAGCAGACCTGTGTACTGCAGAGAATGTTATTCTAAACGAAGACCCCCAAGAAGATATTAAGCTCACTAGCTAACATCTTCACTCCGTTTCAAACACCTTTTTTCTCTTTTTTCACCACTAATGATAATAAGCAGAACACACATTCTTCCATGAGATTAAGATAATGCCCAAAGATCTTGTTTGCGGTGCCGTTCTGGACGAAAACTTGGCCAAGTTCAAGATCACCTATGATGGAGAGACCTATCATTTTTGCAGCGTCACCTGCAAGAAGAGATTCAAAAGGCACCCAGCGAAGTTCATAAAATAGAATGGCTTGCAGGAGAACAAGGTAGCTGCGGAAACGGCAGAACGCCATCTAGACAAAGTGCTGTATCCATATCGAAAACAGCTTCCTAATGGTATGCCCCTAACGAAAGGTAGAAAAAAATGCGAAATAAAGCGTCACCCCTTGAATACCTCGCGTTTCTTTCCATAAAATACGAAGTTGACACTGACAAGTTTTTCCAAGCGTTGGTTTCAGCTGGCGAAAACCACAGGTCTGATTGCGGAAGTCTTTCAATCGAATGCCGAGGAAAGCAGAAGGAAAGTGTTGTGCTTCTGATAACAAAGGGGTCAAGAGTTGTGGCACAGTTCGCGATATCGACAGAATTTCTGCTGAGACGAGACAATCCGATCAAAATTTTCGATAAAGCCAATGCGCTCTGTAGACGACTAATCAAAAAGGATAGAGGTCCGCATTTGCTTCAGATCAAAGACTTACGAATCGGAATGAGAAGTGTCAATCTCAAAGCTGAAGTCGTTGAAATTGCGGAACCTACGTCCGTCGTTACAAGGTTTGGAAACTATGCCAACGTGGCCAATGCATTAATATCGGACGAAACTGGAAAGATCAAATTGTGCTTATGGAACGAGCAAATAAACTCCATATCTGTGGGAGACACCGTTCAAATTGAGAGTGCAAGAGTATCTACATTCAGAGGGGAGAGACAGGTAAGGGTTGGAAGAAATGGCACTCTCCGTACTTGTCAAAACGTGGTTGCGAATTAGAAGAACAACAGAGCATAGCTGCACCGAGGATCCATGCAGAGCAAGAGTTGTTTCTACGGGTATTTCCTGCAATTGGAGCAATACCATCTGCCATACTGCTGCACGAAGACCAATGCCTTACCACAAATAGGACACACTTGGCTAAGTGTAGGAGTTGGAGGCGGGGGCGGAGGCACGTCTGCTAGGGAAAGAACTCGGCTGTCTAATTCGGTCAAAATCTTCTGAACGTTTTCTTTATTCTTTCCATAGTCCACGACCTGATACTTCACGTGAGATTCCACGTGTACCTGCGCCCCCCCGTCCGATGGGGTAACAGATATCTTTATGTGTTCACCCCAACTCCGAAAACTCGCTCCCTTTTTGGCTTCAATTGTTCCGTTCGATTCGTCGCAGTTTTCTACTTTGAACCCCAAAGCGGCGAGTACGTTGAGAGCTTCCTTGAACACGAGGTTTCCTGCTGCATGATAATTCTTGTTCTCACTGTAGACCATTGGCATTTCCAATCCCTCCAGGATGGCTACGGTTAAACATGGAGTCTGCCTTTCTAAATCTTTTCTCAACAATCAAGCGTGCGCTATTTTGGTGAGTCGTCTGAGAGTTGACTCCAGCTTTCCACAACTCTTGTAGCTCCGTTGCTTAAGTAGTCCTGTGGTGAAAAGCGTTTTGGACGCAACAAGCCTATTCTGTCGGGAACATTGAATTGTCGGTAAACGCTGAAGAAAGTGGGGTAGTCGTCAACAACTCTGACAATGTCGTATTGCTGGAATACGGAGGAAAAGACTCGCGATCTCGCCCCAACCAACGACGCTACAGATACGAAATCATTCCAGTCTTCAGGATTAAACATCAGAAGTTCGACACCATCAGTGGGGAAACCGAACTTTTCTAGTTGGTTCAGAGTCAGCGCGCGTGTGTTTTCAGGTCGTCCTGTCAGATACACAAGCCTACACTGTTTGCTCCATTGCTGAAGGACATCCGCTGCAAATGGGACAGGCGTATCCAGTTTAAGCATCTCAATTCCAGTCTCCTCTAAACACAGGAGGACTCTCCAAAACCTCTTCCACGATTCACGATCCGAAGACGCGAACTTTTCGAGAACCTGACGCGAACTGAGACTCTCCACAGCCTCTAACGGAATCTCGCGGTCCAAGACAGTGCTCCACACGTTTCGGACTCTTTTTTGAGTGTTGATCAAAGTGTCATCAATGTCAACGACGACACCGATCATAAGAATAGCCTCAACTTTGCTCGCCTATTGAGACCAGAATACAGTGCTTGTCTAATATCTGTTCTCTTCAAACCAGCAACTCAAGAAGAGCCGTGTCTGCTACTGTGAAGTCACTTTTCAAAAGGAGCAGTTGACGGTAATTCTGTTTGGCGCTTTTCAGAGCCAATACACCATACCCCCCTCCCCTAGGATGATACGTGCATAGCATCAACTAATACGATGAGGTGATCGCTCTCCGAGTGACAGTTGAGTTTCGCGAAAAGCTGCTTATAAGCTGATATGGATACCTATTCTTGGGAACTTCTGATGGATGCTGAGAAGCTCATAAAAAAGCTCCCCAAGGTTGAACAGCATGTCCGCATCGCTGGTTCAACTAGGCCAGAGACGCTGCTCTGGCTTGCTGAAGAGGGAGGCATAGAAAAACCGTTCAAAACGGCAGAGGATGCTTATCGTTTCTTTCATTACAGCAACTTTCCACACTTTATAGCGGTCTATAGTGCAGTGGTCGACTGCATCTCGAAGGAGAGTCAGTTCGAACGCATCACTTATGATCAGTTGTCGGTGTGAAGCTGCTTCTTTCCAACGACAAAAACAAACCGAGAAATCTTTCTTATTCTGCTTCCATACTTCTTCCTAGCTCTGTCCTCAAAGATTCTCAAGCCGCTGCGAAACTCTTCTTCAGTCAGCAGAGTCAAGGTTGATATGTACTTGTTTCGGACTCTTTCCAAGTATTCGTCGGCAGACACGTATCCTTCATCAAGTTGTACGACATGATGATGAACGTTCTTGAAGCCTGTCATCGTCATGATTTCCTTAAGCCACGAGACAGATGGAATCCGTTTCAGGTCTATTTTGGTCACGCCTGGGAAATCGTTAAGGATGTGTTTTTTGACTGCGCCGTGTGAGAAGGTCATCATCACGCAGATTCCGCGTGTCTTCAAAACACGATGAAATTCTCTCAAGGCCATACGTTTACGTTCTATGTGGTGAATGACCGCCGTCATATAGATGCAGTCGAATAGGCTGTCCCTGAAAGGTAAATGTTGGCCGTCCCCTCGAATCCATTGAACACTTCTGGATTTGTCTTTTTCAACCGCCTGTCTAAGCATTTCAATTGACGGTTCCAAAGCACAAAGCAAGTTTCCTGCAGTCGACATACTCATGGTGAATCTTCCTGTACCGCACCCGATGTCAAGGATAGCGGTGTTCTGGTTGATTTTTCCATATTTGACGATTCTTGACACCAAGGTGGGAGCTGCATCAGATCTCACTCTATCATAAAACTTGGCAATCTTTGAATAGTCGGTCTTTGGAATCTTCCTTCTCACACTATCACTTTAGGATTTCAATTCAGATATAGAATGACTGCTTGGAACTAACATTTTTGGTTCTCTGCAGTTGTGAAAAACCATAAGTAGAGATTGTGCAGATAAGTAAACTTGTAGTGAGTATGGAAGGTTTTGATATGGAGATTGAGGTGAAGAAAGTTAAACCGATGCAAGTTGCGGTTATCAGTCATGTTGGGCCTTATGGTGAAGCAGGCAGACTCTACGGAGAAGTAGCAAAGTGGTTAAGGATGAAACACCTACGGATTGCAGGTCCTCCGTTTGGATGGTTCTATGACAACCCTGAAGAGGTGCCCGCACACAAGCTGAAGAGCGAGATAGGTTTTCCCTTCAAAGGCAAGGCAAAGTCGGAAGGCAACATAAAGATCAAACAAATCTCTGCACAGGAAGTTCTCTCCGTGATGCACAAAGGGCCCTACCGCGAAGTAGGCCCATCTTACACAGCCCTGTTTCAACAGGCCAGAGAGAAAGGCTATATCCCGTTGGGATGCCCTATGGAAATCTAACCGAATGATCCAGCAAAGGTTCCAGAAACCGACCTTCTCACGGAAATACAATTGCCAGTAAAGAAAAAATGAGAAGACTTGTCTCGCGAACAAAGTAGGTGTGTGCACTAGAAAAGCAGGGAAGAGAAATGAAGAAGTTAGATGCAAAGTTGATCCCGGTCTTGGAGCAGAAGTATGGCCGCTACTGGTGGCCAGTGGAATACCCTGAAGAAGTTTCGAAAGATCCTTTTAAGAATCTGATAATCACGGTACTCTCTCAGAATACTAGTGAAACAAACTGTGTGAGAGCCTACAAGGGGCTAACTGCAAGATTTGATGTGACCCCTGAAGTCTTGGCAAGAGCGAAGATCGAAGATCTGAAGGAAGCCATCAGAAGTGGCGGTCTCTACAACGTCAAATCAAAAAGGATCAAGGAAATCTCTCAAGCAGTTTTAGAAAAGTTCGGAGCAGATTTGTCTTCAGTTCTTGCCCTGCCCAAAGAGGAGGCAAGGAAAAAGTTCATGGAGTTGCCAGGGATTGGTCCGAAAACAGCTGACGTGCTCCTTACGAGTCGACACGGCTACAGCCAAGTTTTCGTAGTTGACACACACATGGACAGAATCGCAAAACGGCTCGGGCTGGTGAAGGCAGATGCTAAGTACGAAGAAATCCAAAAGGCACTTCAAAGTTTCATACCATGGGACAAGGGCGAGAGAGCAGGCGGACTTTTTTGGCTATTGGCCAAATATACTTGCAGGGCACAGAACCCTAAGTGCTCGGAATGCCCGATAATCAGCATGTGCAGTTACGGAAAAAAGGCGAAGGCCAAGTCAAGCGGTTAGATTATTGGCTAGTCAAAGTCTCTTATCTAGAGAATCAAGAGCAGTAGAGAATAGGAGGTGTGAAGACTGATAAAGAGAGTAAACAACATTACGTTTGCTGTCTCCGACTTTAAAGAAACCATCAATTTTTACGAGAACATTATTGGTCTTAAAAAGACAGCAGAATGGACTAACTATGTAATATTTGATGTGGGAGGAATCGAGCTAGCTTTCGAACCGGGAGGAAAGAAAGGACACAAAGAGGGGATGCCAGGCGTTTTCATGCTTGTTGACGATGTCGACGAGGCTTACAAGAGACTACGACAGAAAGGCGTGAAATTTGCAACTGAGCCGAAAGATCAGTATTGGGGCGGTCGAACGGCGGCTTTTCTTGACCCAGACGAGAACAAGTTCATTCTGGTACACTTCAAGAAGTAGAGACCTAGCTCCTTGCTCCATGTGCCACGTACGTCATACGATTTGGGGATTCAATCTAGAGACTGTTCTTGCAGATTAAGAGGTAATGTTTCTGTCGTGGGGAGGTGATCGTGATGAAGAATAGATTCAACTGGGTTGAATTACGAGTAAGAGACCTGGAGAAGGCCAGAGATTTCTATGGAAGCCTTTTTGACTGGAAGATAACTGGTGACCAAAACAAGGATTTTGCGTATTGGCTCATCGACACGGGCGAGAAACCCGGTGGCGGAATGTGGCGAATGCCCAGACAAAAACCGTGCTGCGTTCTGGTATACATATTGGTTGACGACATCGACAAAACATTAGAAAAAGTCGTCAAACTAGGAGGAAAAGTAATCGCCCCGAAATCAAAAGAGGGAGAAAATGCCATGGCTACATTTGCGGATCCCGATGGAAACCTGTTTGGACTTTACGAGATTGCAGAGAAGTGATGTGGCAGCATCCATTATTTCGCGCTGATTATAAGAACGAATTCTCTTTTGATTTTTCTGCTTTCTGAACAGTCTCTCAAACGCTCCCAAAGACTTGGACCGGCTTTCTGCAACCTTTCGAGTTCACTGTCTGATTTCACGTACCGCTCGATTCGAAACTCAGCATTGAATCGGATGAACTCCGTTTCCTGGACTTTGAATCCAGTTAGTGTCAGCTTGTTTGAAAGAGCATTCTCCTCCTCTGCGCAAATATCGCAGCTGTCGCCAAGAAGTGGCCGAATTTCTCTTCTGAACTTCCAGTGTTCGTCTTTGGGGGAATAGTCTGCAAACAAGAACACTCCGCTGCTTTCAAGGACTCGATAGGCTTCTGAGAAAATGTTTCCCTTCGAAGAGTAATCAGAGGCTACAAAAAAACAAGTCACAATTTCAAAAGCCTCGTTACGGAAGGGAAGGTTGAGAGAATCTCCGAGAACTAGTTGGGATATGCGATTCTTTGCCCTTTTCAGCATTGAGATCGAAAAGTCCAGGCCGATCACCTTGGTTTTCTTTGGATAAAGTTCCGCCAGAACACCAGGCCCACATCCAATATCGAGGACTAGTTTCCCATCAATGAGTCCTGCAATCCTTTGAGCTATTTTGGAGACTCCGTCTGAGCGTATACCGTAGTCTTTTTCAAAAGATGCGCTTCTGCTTTCCCAGAAATCCTTGAGCGTCACAATGGAGCCTTTGTATGTAGAATTCATGTCGACCAATTTCTAAAGTTTCATTAGAGAGCGGCCCGAGGGTTACTATGCTCTACAGGAGAAGTTCGAACTTGCAGAGGCTGTCTCCCTGCTTGATGGACTTTTCAAGCTTGACTTCTACAGGTCTCTCTAAGGCTGACTCGAACAGTTCCTTGATCCAGCCTCGAGAACAGTTGCACCAAGTAGGTGAAAGCTTCTCGGGATAATCCTTTACCAATGGGCAATAGCACTTCTCATAAACAATGTAGACGTTGTCGTTGTCTCTTTGCATGTGTTTCCATTTCTTGCCGAGTTTTTCAAGAAAATCGTTCATGTCTTTTGATTCCTTCTTCAGAATCTGCGCTCTCTTTATGAAGCTTCGAGGAATACAGTTTCGACCACAACTCTCAAGAATCTTTGCCCGCAGTTCTGGCTTGCACTGGGAATCTAGGCTTTCGGTCAGCGATTTGATCCATTTGTGGCTGTGTTTCAACACGATACCTTCTGAGGGTTTTCTCCTAGGTTGATATCTCAGGCAATTAATAGGTTTGGTGTATTCTGACGGCGAAAGCTTTCCTGAGCTCTGAACGCTATATGATTCCCATGTCCATCAGTCTCATTCCAAGGGATAGGCTTCCATTGAACTGAATCTTTCCAGACATAAATGCCCCTAGGGCGCCAATCTTGCCATTAGTCAAATCCACAAAATCGGTGTCGGCGATTTTGATCTCAATTGCTGGTGATGGATGAATTCCGTCTTTCACTTCCATTTTTTGGTCTTTGACTGTTATTGTCCAGTTGCCTCCATTGGGTCCTGTGATGTTCATCTGAATTATTGCCTCAACGCCTGCCGCCTTGCTTAGGTCGAACTTGCTTGGTAAGACTTTCTCAAAGAATTCTCTGGGAGTTTTGACCGTCATAAGTTTAGCCATCCAAGAGACAACGTGTGAAAATCTCTTTCTGAGCTGGATGATTGACGCAAAAAGGGGTCGTGACAGATGAGCCTCAGGCTACTTTGAAGAATTTTGACTTTGGGCTTCCGCATATTGGGCACTTTTCCGGCGGCTCGTTTTCAACAGTGTTTCCGCACACGTTGCAGACATAGTATTCAGCTTTCTGCGGTTCTCTTCCTGTTTTCAACGCGTTGATCGCTTTCGTGAACAGGTTTGCGTGGATCTTCTCTACCTGGTTGGCTACATTGAAACTCCATATTGCTTGCGTGTTCTTCTCCTGTTTTGCGATGTTTATGTATTCAGGGTACATTTGTCTGAACTCGAATGTTTCTCCGCCTACAGCTGTGTTCAGGTTTTCGGCGGTCGTTCTTATCTCTCCCATAGTCCTAGTGTGATTCATTGCGTGAACAGTCTCGGCTTCGGCAGCTGCCTTGAACAGTTTGGCGACCTGTGGGTGGCCTTCTTCTTCAGCTTTTTGGGCAAAAGCGAGATAGCGTCGGTTTGCCTGAGATTCACCTGCAAAAGCCGCCTTTAAGTTTTCAATTGATTTGTTCATGAAGGTTCTAACCTTGGGCTTCATTATTTTGAATGACTTGATATAAACTCTGCTATTTGCTTGGCAATTTCCGTTCGGAAAAGACAGCCCGAGCAGTCTCATGAAGCCCTTTTGGTTAAGATCTTGGGTTCTTTCTATTGTTCTTTAATGATGCTATAAAGATAAGCATCAGCCCATTCTCCTCTGACGAAGGTTGACTTGCGAATAGTGCCTTCTTTCTTGAACCCTGCTTTTTCTAGAACTCTTTGTGAAGCTCTATTTCTCACGTTTGTCCCTGCTTGTATTCTCATAATGTTCTTTGAGAGGAAGAGGTAATCCACCATTATTTGAACAGCCTCGGTGCCGTAGCCTTTGCCCCTGTCGCTCGGAACTATTCCATAACCAATTTCCATGTGCCCGATGGGTTGAACAAGATGATGCCTGATGTAACCTATTCTTTTTTGATCTTTGTTTTCAATGATGAAACGTGTGGTTTCGGTCAGGGCTGATATCTGTGTTGGGTTGTCAAACTCTTTCATTCTTTCTGTTTTTGAGATTTGGCTGACAGGATCATACTGGCCGAAAGCTTCT
>Ga0315296_10002975_pt1 | contig 14323 bp, 28 predicted proteins | sample YL17G14_18_MG_FD_203921 | JGI IMG/M metagenome (GOLD analysis project Ga0315296, IMG submission 203921) | Sediment microbial communities from Yellowstone Lake, YNP, Wyoming, USA - YL17G14_18 | ecosystem: Environmental > Aquatic > Freshwater > Lake > Sediment | place: USA: Wyoming | collected... | reverse complement strand
TACCTTGTTTTCTCTCGGATCGCATGGGACAAGAAGAGGCTCCATGACGTAGGTTTTCAGTTTATATTTGACCGAGGGCGTGCAGCCGAGGACGTCATTGACGCCGAGCTAAAGCTGGCAGGGTTTAAGGTGGTAGAGGCAAGTAGGCCGTACGAGGATAAGGGCCTTCAGGTCCGAGGAAAGATCGACCGCAAGATCGAGGTTGACGGTGTGAGGATTCCCCTCGAGTATAAGACAGTTTCCCCTCGAGAGATTGACTCCCTTGCGATTGCAGAGGACATGATCGATTCAAAAAGGGTCTACATTCAACAGTGGCCTGCACAGCTCTTGCTCTATATGCTCTTCTCGGGATCACCACAGGGCGTGTGGTACCTCAAAAACTCTCTCACCTGGTACCCTAAAGACATTTGGGTCAACCTTGAAGATCACATGAGCTATGTCTTTCTACTCATCGACAAGCTCAAAGCCGTGAATTATTGGGTCGCAAGGGGTGAGGCTCCTGATCTGTGGCCTGACGAGTTCGCAACGTGCGACAACTGCGCTTTCCTTCTCCACTGTCAACCGGAGGTGCATTTTGGAACGGAGGCTGAAATCTACGATAGACCTGACATTGAGGCACTGCTTGAGGATAGGGAGACGCTCAAAGACTACAAGGATCGATATGAGAGCGTTGACAAAGAAGTCAAAGACTACTTCAAGGGGGTAGAAAAAGCTCTCTGTGGCAGGTTTTTGATCGAGGGTAAGGAAATGGTCCGAGAGATGAAACCACAGCCCGCAAGGACCGATCGGTTTTGGAAGTTGACAATCAAGGCAACGAGGTGAGCCGTTCGGACCCCTAAGGGGCCTGATGCAGGAGGGTGAAACCATGAAGGTTGAAACGGTTGAAGCACTTCTTAAGCGTTTACAGAAGGGTCCCTTAAGATTGGCATTAATCGCTATTTACCTAAAACTCTTGGAAGGTAAGACAATAAGCGCCGGGGACCTTGAAGAGACCATTGATTTATTGATGGAGACCCAGGAGAAAATTAAAAATCTAATCTGAGCCGTTCGGAAGGGTGGCCGCCAACTACGAGGAAGCGCGAATCCTCGGCTAGCGGGGGGATCTCCATTAAGGGGGAGGAGATCAACGGCTTAATCGGAAGGGAGGATTTATGACGAATACAAAGGCCCTACTCAAAGAGAAGGATCAGGGAGGCAATAGAGAAGTAAAATTAATGAGCCGTTCGGAAGGGAAAAGGTCAGGACGCTTGTATGAAAACAAGTAGTGGACCTCGGGGATCTCCATTAAGGGGGAGGAGATCAACGGCTTAATCTACTTGACAAAAGTGAATCTATGAAATAGAGTCCAAACCATGAACCTGGCAGACTACCTCATACTGGCAGTGATCGGGCAGATCGTCTGGCTGACCCGCAAGGTCTCACGTCAAAACTCCACGCTGGATTTTCTTAAAAGCAAGTGCCCTCTCCTGAGTAACCCCAAAAAAGAGGAGGATGAGTAATGACAGAATTTGTTGGTAAAAGAATCCTTTACAAGGTTGGTTCTTTTCCCTCTCCCTATGAAGCCACGGTGGTTGAGGTCTCACCGTCCGGTGAGTATGTCAAACTAAAATTGGTGGGTGGTGATGAGCGTTGGAGGTGTTGTTTAGACATATCTGTGGTGGAGGTACTCGACAAAGGTGGTTGCTCTTAAAAACGTCATGGAGATCTTACGGTATCGCCTCAAAAAGCATGAGGGGGTCCGGCTAAAGCCCTACCGTGACTCGAAAGGGCTTTTGACAATAGGGGTGGGTCGCTGCCTCGAAACCAAGGGCATTACGAATGACGAGGTAGACTTTCTATTACAGAATGACATGGTCGAGGCTATCAGGTTGGTGAAAGAGAGGTTGCCCTGGACCTGGGATCTGGATGATAATCGATTCTCTGTGCTTGTAGAAATGGCCTTTCAAATGGGGATTGGGGGGCTGCTGACCTTCAGCAATTTTCTGTCGTATCTCCTGCAGCGCAATTATCAGATGGCTGCCCTCGCTATGCTCGATTCTAAGTGGGCTAAAGAGGACTCTCCAAAGAGGGCATTGGAGCTGTCGGAAATTATAAGGGGAGGTTAGTATGGGACTCGAGACAATCCTTGCAACGGTACTACCGGCCTTCATACCTGGGTTGGCCGATGGTTTCAAGATGATCTTCTCAAGAATCACGGGGATCTCCATGGGTGATCCGAAGACCTTCGCAGAAAGGGCGCAGCTTGAGCAGATGGGAATAGATAAACTCAAAGCCCTTGCCGAGCTCGATCGACCATACGGAACGATCTCCCTATGGGTGGCCAATTTGAGGGCATCATTCCGGTACCTGGCAGTTGGGTTCATCATTATCGCAGCCGTCATCTACTGCTTTATTCCGACTGCTCAACAGAATCCCGTCGCCCTGAACTTTTTATCGCAGCTCTCGGGATCCGCAACATTCTTTATTATCGGGGATCGGGTCTACCTGGGAATCAAGGGGACTAAGTAAGGCCATGATGGAGCAAGCACTTCAACCCTGGGATCCCCAGGTTATCGTCCTGTGTGCCGTTCAGGCCTTTATTTTGATGATTTTAGGCTACGTTCTGTGGAAATTCGTCCGTTTCCTCTTCCTCTCTCGTTAGATCCCAGAGATTCATAGCCAGGATCTCTTGGGGCAAGAGATTTCACTTTGGTTAAGGGTAGGATATGGGCATTGAAGTCTTCCCACCCGCACTTCTTTTCAAAGATAAATGGGATGAGGTCGTTGTGCTCCTCGTCCGGCTACCGATCCCTGAGCGCCGGAAGAAGGAGCTTTGCGTTGAGTGGTCGAAGTACGTTGGTGCGGTCCTGACGGAGGATATGGTACGGACTGTGCTCGGAGGAAAAACAAGGGAGGTGTGATCATGCCTGGCGAACGGGTTAAGATTGATGTGTGGGACACGGTGAAACAGGCGGCTAAACTCTATGTTATTTTTATGCTCATCCTGGCAGCGATCGCAGCCTGCCTTTGGTGGGGTATCTTCACCTATGTCTTCACAGACTAACCTACCTATCGGAAAAATCTATATCTGATATCGAGATTTCCTATTTGACATCTCCATAAAATACCTATTACCCTACCTCATGTTTCCACATTCTCTCGGGGGCATTAGGGTCAGGGGTACATGTTTCATTCGTTTACGGAAGGGGGGTAAGAAGAAATGCAAAGAGATCTCTCCAGGTACGATGTTTCAATTCTCTCCACTATCAAAGCAACTGCTGCCTGTCATGGCAAGCACTACTGCTACGTCTCTCAAAAGACGATCATGGAGCATCTCACTGATATTTACAGAATTACGAGGGCTCGTTCGACGCTTAATCTCCATCTTCAAAAATTGGAGGCGGAAGGGTTCTTCGAAAGAGTGAGGAGAGTGGTCCAGGATGATAACGGACGGTTCCATCAGTGGGCCACCCTTTTTAAGCTAAAAGCGAAGCTCTTTTACCTCCTGGCCAGGGAGGTCTATCTCTACGCAAAGGAGCTTCTACGTACCGGTGTCCGATGTTTTGGACGCCATAAGACCTCCCAAGGGTCGGTTATCAAGAAAGACTATCCAAGCCTCTCCCCTAAAGACGGAAAAGACCCCCCATTCTGGTCCACAAAGGTCGGGGTGGAGGCCTTTGAGCACTTCAAGGCCTTCTGCCAAAACCTCTAAGATCAATTCCAGGTGCAATTAGACCAAAAAGACGTGGATCCCTGCCTTCTCGTAGATGAACCGTTCATCGGGATTAAGCAGGTCCGTAATTATGGCGAGTTCGAGAGGACCAGCGTAGTTGAAGTGTCTCCTATAGAGTTCACGGTACGCCAGCAGTTGACCGTAAGCACCGAGACCGGCCTGCGGCTTGACCTCAAAGATCCAGGGAATCCCTTGACGGTATGCAATCACATCGATCCTTTTCTGAGTTAGGAGCCTTGCCAAATCCTTACCCCAATCAGGATACTCCTCACTCACGGTAATCCCCTCCCCTATCCTGACGTCATACTCATACCTTTCCCAACCTTGAGAATAAAGCGCAAGCCACTTTTCCCAAAGAACTTTGTCCGCAGGCATCATATGGATAAATCGCTGTTTCAAAACGAAGTTTCCTTCGGGCATGGATGATCCTTTCTCGATTCAAAAAGGAGCTCGCAACAGTTCGAAAAGTCAAAAAAAAGAGGCTAAATTCTCAAATTATATGGGCGATCGATCATGGAAAAACGGCTGATAACGTATATTATGTTGCGTTTCTGTAACCCATTGGAATCACTACAGATTGATGGTATAAAGAGTGATGATTAATGATAATACAACAACATTAATAACTGTTCCGGGCCTCTTTTTGAAATGTTAGCTTGATTTTTCAAGTGTTTCACGTGGCACATTCTACTTAGGTGCAAACCACTGTTCTTTCTTTACGTGCAGCTTCATCCACCATTCTGCGTTAGGTCGAGACCATCCCCTTGTCACCAACATATCTATCGCACCTACCCAGGTCAACTCACGGAGCTCATACAGAGAGGGGATTTGAGCATCTGTGATGATCGTACCGGAGAGCATTCCCAGCTTGCCTTTGATCTTTGCCATCTGTCTTTCCCGTTCATTCCACCCCGCGGTGGTGAGGTACTGGTCGAGATCTGATTCGGAGAGGACATTTGAGGAGTAGAGGGAGATTGCCTTATCGGCGATGCTTTCCACGAGAGTGTAGTACTTATCATCCGTGATATCTTGGGTGAGCTTTACGGACCAGTTTTCGGGATATCCCATTTTTCGAAACTCACCTTGAACGGCATCGGAATCAAGCAAGCCCCTTTGGTACATTTCCCTCATGCGTAACCGTGGGAGCTCTCTTAATGCCGTTTGGTACATGACGGTATAAAGATCAGGGTGGTATCCGAGTTCAAGCATCCCCGTGTTGAACGTGTCCCAGTCAATGAGGTCTTTCATCTTTGCGTCTATGAGCTGGGATGGCGAAAGGAGGGTGGGCATATAGATAGCGTTGAAGTGCTTCTCCATCTCGTTGGTGATCCCAATTTTGAAGGGCATTCCCATGACAAGCCATGACAGCCAACCCATCCCCGTGGCCCATGATATAGCCATGGGTAGGTCTTTCAGGCTTTTGAACATCCCCATGGAAAATATATCGCCCATGACGTGCATCCACCACGAATCCATTTGAAACTTTAGGTTAGCCGAAAGGAAGCGTTCCGCACCAGCCATCGGATCTGCCTTGATAGCCTCCCGTGATGGCATGACGAGGATAAGTAGATCCGTGAAAAATGCCTCTATGAATGCCTTTGTTGCGCCATCCGTCCAACCCCCAATGGGCTTACCCATAAGATCTGCAACCGGAAGCTCCTTTCCGGTCATTTGTTTGAGATATTCCGAAACGAAAGTAAGGGCAGTACCCGATTTTCCAAGGTAGGCGTCAACCAACGTCTTAATGATTTCTTTGGCCCTGCCTGGATAGGCTTTTACAAGGGAATTGAATCCCCATATCACCATGACCGACATGAAAGAACTGAATATTTTTAGGATGCCTTTCTGGAAAAATGCCCACCACACACCGGCAAAGAATTTACCAAAAAGAGACATCCTCTCTTTTAGCGGTCTGACCCTAACAACAGTTGCCATTTTCTCCTATTCCTCCTCCCCTAAAGATTCTTTGTCGGTTTCACCCCGCACTATATCCCAGGCCGTTCCCTCAGTCCCCTCCATGGTCTTACGATCATCTTCTGACAAAAGGCTAAGGTCTAAACCCATTTCGGGGAAATCAGCTTCTTTGTCCACAAATTTAAGGTAGTCATTTATGTTTAAAGCAACGTCCCCCCAGGTTCCCTCTGTCCCAGCGTCAACCGTAGCAATCTGTATATCCAGCTCACGATAGACCACTTCCGGTGGCCATTCCTCTATGGGTATGGGAGGTAAGTCTTTCGACGTAATCCCCAGCGACGCCCCCAACAGGACATCACCATATTTTTTAGATGTGACGATAACCGTATCTCCTCTTAGGGTGTACTCTTTCTCTACGATCGTATCCTGTAGCTTTTTGAAGGCATTGAAAACGGTTTCTACCTGGGCAACCCTTGTGGTGAAGAAGTCTGTGAATGTTTTAAGTCTGAAAAGGACTTCTGTCTTCACCTTCTCAAGCTCATTCATAACCAAAGCATATACGCCCTCGATCCTCCCGATGGTCTCTGCTCTGACGGTTTCAGTGACACGATAGATTTCTTGTGCAAGCTTCCTGTCAAAGATTGATATTAAGCGGAGAGCCTCATCCCTGAACGCCGTGAAGTTTTTCCATAGCGTATTGAGTGGACCAAGGACGCCGTTAAAGACAGTGTCGGTGAGGCTGTTAATCTTCCTAAAAATGTCGTTGATGAAGGTGAAGACCGTATTCACCTGGCCGACGATCCACTTCACATAGGGCCAGAGCGACTCCCTAAAAAAGTCGTAGAGGGGCCTTATAACTCCCCATATTTGACCGGCGACCCCTGCCGTCCAATTATAAATGCTTTCAAAGGTGCTGTATACGGTGGATACGGCAGTCCAGACGTAGCTAAGGGCAGTAATGAACTGACCCAGACCAGGGATAAAAAGGTCGGCAATTGCCCCAACCCCCTTCTTCCCTTTTCCTCCTCCTTTTCCACCACCACCCATAATTTAACCCTCCTTAAAAGACTTTTGTTAGCGCCCGGGCAAGAAAAACCAACCTGATCCGATTAACCTCCTTACCTTGGTCCTCGCTCCATTTCACGTAGTGTTCTTGCACGTATGCGAACGCCTCTGCCTCACCCTCCCCCTGGTACTTGGTCGCCAGAGCCTCCTGAGCTTGGGCCATGTAGTAGTAGAGTGCGTAGCCCTCCTTGCCCAAGAGTGGAGCTGCCTTATCGGCAGCATCGAGGGTAAGACACGACCAGGTCTCATTTGGAATATACCCCATGAGATCCCTATTCTCTCGGAACTCAATGTCCTCTGGGATTCCCTTATCAGGCGACGGATTTAAGCCCTGTTTCTTCACGTGACATATCCTCCTTTACCTTCTCCCAGGAGAAGTCGTCTTTCTTGATCTCAAAAACGAATGGACCATAGTCATCGAGCATATACTCAACAATCTTCCACCTTTCAAGCTCTCCCCTTGGGGACAGCTTCACGGTCTCCCGTACAGCAGCGATTGTCTTCTTCATGCCATCACCTCCTCTTTTTGAAACTATAGATTACGGAATCCGGTGCTCCGGATTCCTCGAGGGGATATCCTGGCGATCGGGGAAAAACCAAATCTATAGTTTTAAGAACATGATTCGTGACCATTATCCCACCGCAGCCCTTGCCAGCTCCTCGGCTGACAAATAGTATGTCCCAGACAGGGCCTTAATCCCTATCCTTATTGTGAGCCCATGAGCATAGGTATCGTCTTCGTTCCACGTAAATGCCTGTAGTTCGTAGGGGGGCTCATCAATGAGAAATTCGTCTTCAAAAGAGATTGTCTCACCGTCACCGGAAAAATTCGCATCAGGATTTGTAGGCCAAACCTGATGAAGGGCGTCACATACTTGAAGGTGAAGCAAACCAGAAGGCCCCGGGGGGAAAAGGACCTCAAACTTATAGGTGGTCCCCCTAGCTACTTTGAGGACCGTCTTTTTCTTTGAGGATGCCGTGGCTCCTACGGGGGTGCTAATATCAAAGACGAAAATCATCTCTCCTCCGCTTTTATGGTGGTACGAGTGCGTAATAAGCGTAAAGAGTAAAGGTGATCGGCGATCCCGTTGCTTGATGGGCTTGGATTATAAGTGATTGCTCAAAGGTGGTTCCACCCTTGATCCCCACCACGTACTCAGGGGTCGTAGCATCGTATTTCACCACGCAGATAGGGAAATCAACGGTTGGTCCGATCAGAAAATTGTTTAGCCACCCGACACTACAGTCCACAATTTCTGCACCATCCACATACATCACTATATTTCCAACGCCACCCGCACCGGCAGCCCAGTTTATGATACCACCTAACAATGCTCCCCGACCCGCAACGGAAACCAATGTGGTATTGACATTGGTCCCTGGCACGGAAACAATAGCAAATGCTCGTTTCAGCTCCCCATAGACCGGCCTCACCCTGAGAAAGTCAAGTCCTTGTTTTGAGATGTTTGTGAGGAGGAGTCCGTCAGCGTCTGTGGCGACGGTTTTGAGAGCACCTGCGTAGTCGCCCATGATTAGGGCAACCATGTAGCCGTCTGCCGTCAGACCCAGGGGGACAAGGGTTGTGCCATACAGACCCTTGACAAGTGCGGAGATCGACCAATCCTGGCGTCCAGTTGCCATGCGGATTACCTCCTATTTCAACCCCCTCTGACCAATGCAACAAAATGCCCGTTAACCTTAGAGTCAGCGCCCACGTAACCACTGTAGAAGTGCACAATCATAGCGCTATCAACACTGCTCGGGAACGTAGTCGAAGACCAAAACCAATCACTGGTCGGCCAACCTGGAAACGCTACCGCATCTGGTGCAGCGTCAGGTTGCTCCATATCTCTCAAATTTGCAAGTTCTGTTTCATTTGGAATCCGCCAATCCGAATATCCTGCCAACTTCGCAGCATTGGCAGCGGCGACAAAGGCGAATATTCCATGTCCGCTCCCATCGGTAGTCCAGGGCATTTTCCCATCACCGGCCGGGCCGAGACCATCGGAGGGATACCGAGACCACATGAGCTTCGTTCTCCGATCGTAGACGCAATTATTAGAGATGAGGTCTGTTTTTGTTGCTACGGTGATTGAGGTGGTACCGGAATACTTACCGGCCGAGAGAACTTCGTATTGTTTTGATCTACCCTTTCGATAGAACCCATCATCGGGATACCCCCCATATTGGGTGAGCTGTCCTGTTGCAATAAGGAGGCATTGAGCCTTTTCACCGATCTCACCCATAGGTCATCACCTCCTATGAGCTTCCAAAGTAGAGCTTGCCCATGATGACAGCCTGAAGGACATCCCCAGAGGTGCACCCCGTGAGTCTACAGCACACACGCTCGTGCTCGTAAAATACCATTGGATTTTTAGACCAGTAGACCTCACCGGCTGCAGGTACCTTCTCCTCTTCGACAGGGATAAACTCACCAACGCTCTTTATACCGATCCTGAGATTGGTGTATGCAGTTGTTTGGTCTTCGACTGAGATGTGAGATACTTCAAGGTACTCCCCAGCCTTCAGTGGTGGTGTTTCAAGGTCAATGTAGGCTGCGCTGCCACTGACCCTTCTAAGGATCTCCCTGTAGAATTGCCATTCCATAGAGACCTCCAAAGACAAAGGGGTAGTGTGCGTTTTTTAGGCTCACCCTACCCCATCATTATAAACACCTCAAAAAATCTAATAGGACAACGCTTGCTGGGTAATGACCTGACAGGTTGAACCTGATCCAACAGATGACCCAGCAGTGAGCTTGAGCCTTAGATTTTTGAGCTTGGTTACATCGTACCAGTCGGCCGGATTGTCCTGCTTCCCAAATAGAACTGGGACTGCTCCATGAGGCGTATACCCAGAAACCTCACCATCAAAAAATCCACCTGCCGTGATGCCGACCTTGAGGTATCCTCCGTTTTTATAAGTCTCCCAGATCGTGATTGATGCGGTAGCACCGGACGTTAGTGCCCCCTTGCATTCGGCGGTTGGGGTGATAGGGAAGTTTCTTCCCGTAGGATCGGTATACCCACAGATGTATTCTCTGTACCTGCCGTAAGGCTTTGCAAAGAGCTCTTCCAGCATTTCAGTGTACTCATCGAAAACGATCTTCTTGTCAAACTCCTCGGTCAGCCGTACCTGATAGAATTGGTCTTGCGCCCTCTTATCGGCAGCCCTTGACATGATGATGAGTTTCCGCATGGGGTAGTCGGTTGGAAGGTCAATATATGTGACCCCCGAGCTCACCATCGCATAGGAGTAGTGCTCCTTTGTGAGTAGCATTTTGGCAAACGAGATCTTCTTGTCATCGAAGCAGTCGGCCCAAACTCTTAGGTTAGCAGCGTCAGGCGTACAACCCCCCTTGGAGTAGTCATGGGTGATTTTCAGTTGAGGGTTTAAAAACTTGGTTGGGCTAAAGCCGAACTCTTCATCGTAGAGGTAGCGCCCGAAATTCATGGAGATGAGGGCACACACCCATGAGTTATCGGTCCAGTCTCTCATCGTAACATCTTTGAAACCCATGTCATAGAGATCAACCGCTTCTGCACCAATGCCTGTAGCTGAATATAAAACCTTAGATCCGTCAATTAGCTCAATTTTCGGTAGAGCTAAAGCAGGATGGCCTGTTGGTGTCGATCCGTTGGCTGTAAGATCAACCCTAATCAGGAAGCGGGAGATTGGGTCTATGAGGTTGATGTCGATGACCTTCGTCCCAGCGGTAGTAATAGACTCCGCTGCAAGTACTTGCGATAGCCTGTAGTTCATGTCTTTTCACCTCCCCCTTACCCTGCGATCTTCTTGGCGTGGAGGGCAGTGCCCAGCTTCACGACAATGTCAAAGTTACGAGGATCGCCTTTCGCTCCCTTTGGGCCACGATCGATCGATGCGATCACACCCTGGTATGGAGCGAATCCCGATTGGTAGTCACCCACCGCAGCGGAGACACCGGCTCCCCATCGGGTCGTCCCGAGGGTAACAGCCTTTTCCTGCCATTTGGAATCTCCTGCCTTAGTGACCCCTTTTTCGAAACGTCCACCTGCAACGGCTTCCTGAACACCCTGCGCCCAGGCGTCCTTTGCAGCCTTAGTCTCAGCGCTCCAAGACTTCTTTGGAGCCTTTACGCCGGCAGCATAATCTGTGGCTCTACCAGGCGTAACCCTGCCGTATTTGGCAGCAATTTCTTCAGCAGACCTGATCTTCATTGAAAGCACCTCCTTCTTAGTGGGTTAGGGTTTTAGTGGCAAAACGCCACCACCATGACATTCTGTCTACTTACTATGACTTTTTTTCACAGTTGTCAAGTACTTTTTTCATAGTCTCGACAATATCGTCGAACTTAGTGAAAAGAAAAACCTTGACAAAGGGGGGGTAAGGGTGTTAGTCATTTCTTACAATGTACCTCAGAAAGGTTTGGCTCACCAATCAAAATCGCTCCGTGTCAATCCCCCAGGCCCTTGCAAGGGAGTACAATATCAACGCCGGAGACTTTGTTATTATGACGGCCGTTAAAAATGGGATCCTAATTCAAAAAGTGGTAAAGGTGGGAGATGAAATTAGAGTCGCTTCCATTGGACATGATCCAAGAACCATCCATTGACATTCGGACGTGGATCTCTCGAGAGAAACTTGAAGAGCTCCGTGACCTCATCATAGCTCATGGTTTCCGTGACCCCATCACCGTCAGGGAGGTTGATGGAAGCTATGAGATTCAGGATGGTCACCGCAGGTGGATGGCTGCAAAGATGGCCGGTCTCATAAAAATCCCTTGCCTCATTGTGGACGACACAGAAGACGAGTCTGAGGCCACCAAGCTCGTCCTTAACCTCGGTCGTGAAGACCTCTCCCCCCTTGAAGTATCCCGACAGCTTAACACCCTTAGAAATAGGTTTGGATGGAACCTTGAGCAGCTCTGCAAGTTGATGAGTGTTGGAGAGTCCCGTATCCGGCAACTACTCTCCCTTGAAAACCTTGACCCCGTGCTGGTCAAGGCAATCGAAGATAAGCGCATCGGTGAACACACCGCAAGGCAGCTTCAACAGGTCCCAGAGCCGGACCGGCGTCATTATCTTCTTCAGTACGCTCTCGACGGAGGTGCGACAACTCGGACTATCGAGAACTGGGTGCGTGCAGAGAAGACCAGGCTGATTGAACCCCCGAAATGGGAAGGACCTCCTGGGACGGAGCCACCACCGGAAGAGGTAGGACCCTTAAAATTGCAGTGTGCGTGCTGCCATAACAGGGTAGACGCAAACACGATGCTTTCCATGACTATGGACCCCGAGTGCTACGCTATTGCGGAGAGGCTGTTCAGGGAGATCCGCAAGGGAAGGAAGGAGGAGGAGGCAACATGAAATACTTACAGTTGATTGTAGGATCAAATCTTGTTCTCATGGTTCCCTGGCCCCTGCCCCAAAAGATCAAGGAGAGTTTTAACGAGCTCATCGGTGCAGCTATATGGAATTTCGTATCTACCTATGAGTTGAAGCCTGGCCTTGAACGGTGTTTTGATCTAAGAGTAAGGATAAATGAGTGACAAACCCGCATTCGTACAGCATCACCACAGGAGCTATGACCCACCTGTGATTGAGAAGGTCTTTAAGGGTGAGCATTTTCTTCTTACCAGGATGAAGATGTTCACTCACAAAAAGGTCTCCTGGGGTTTTCTTCGATCCCTGACGTACTTCGTGAAGGAGAACGCAGACAGGGCGATTGAGTTGGAGTGAGAAAGGGGGCAAGGTGATGAATTGTTTTAGATGCGGAAAAAAACCATCAGAAATTGACGAGTATGTTGAAGCGGCCATGGACGAGGGGATATCTCCTGAACGTTACGTACAACGGGAAGAAGGAACCTTTAACCCTAAATCGGGTCAATTTTGTTGTACAGATTGCTATATCGAGATAGGGATGCCAGCTAATGCTATAGGTGGATGGAGGGCACCATAGGAGGATGGTTTCGATGGAACACAGACCACTGATCGACGAGCTGACAACGGCGATGATCGAAAAGAAAGAAACCTATAAATCGATGAGCGTTGCGGAACCAACGACCGAAGAGATGCAAGACCTTCTCTACCGGCCAGGGGATAAACTCATCGACTCTACCACAGGAAAGGAGGTGATTGTCCTTGCCGGAAAAAGAGCCATTGGTACGGTTCCAGGTACCAAAGAAAGCTGAGGTGAAGGCGTACCTTGTAGAGCTGCCTGACGGGAAGTTAGTGGTGCGCACAGAGGAGGAACTTCAACTTATTCCGAAGAAGGAGGAGAAGAAGGAATGAGGCGTCCAGAATTCAAACCAACTCCTCCGTGGAGGTTTAGGGTAATCCTGTGCGACAAGGCAGGGAATCAGGTTAATGATGACGTCTATATGGAGGAGCAAATACCTCATATTATTCCTACCCTCATAAAAGAGCTGAGGGATAAGGAGAGGAAGAAGGAGGTGAAACATGGAAGAGAAAAATAAACAGCTCCCAGAGCTGAGGCCGGAGGATCTACCGCTTCAGGAGATTGAGAAGCGGACGTTAATGTTTCCTAAGATACTTGAGCTTGCGGTCAAGAACACGCAGAGCTCAGATTGGGTTGACTTTGGAGGCAACCCCTGGCTCGATACGCCAGGAGCTGAGAGGGTCGCTCGGGTCTTTGGGTTTACGGTCAAGGACACCCGCTTTGAAAAACTGGACCGGCAGGATAGGGACGGACCGTACTACATTTATTTATGGTACGGTAAGGTTGGCCTGAACAAGGCAGACCTCTGGATCGATGCGATCGGAGCATGCTCATCTAAGAAGCCCTTTCACTCTATGGATCACGGCAAGAGGAAACACCTTGAGGACATCAATGAGATGAACATTCTAAAAGATGCCTACTCAAACCTCATCGAGAACGGAGTGACCCGCTTTCTTGGCCTTCGTGGTCTCGATTGGGAAACCCTTGAGAACGCCGGTATCAACAGGGCGAAGGTAGCTAAGGTTGAGTTCAAAAAGAAGGGTGAGGAGAAAGCACCACCGCCACCTCCTCCGAGTCCTACCACCACCCAACCCAAGCCACCCATAAAAGATCGTGAGTCACTTGACACATCGTCGGATGGAAAAAGGCTACCCAAGAAAGAGTTAGACTCCAAAACCAGAAACTCACTCATCGACTACGCTGTAGCCAGGGTGCTTGCAAAGAGGGAGGAAGTCGCTGAACTGATCGAAGATAGACTCACCATCAAACAGTGTAACCAAATCCTAAGTAACCTGGCTAAACTTCAGGGTGACATCAAGCTGGATACCCTGGCAGACATCGTCAGGGGTGCGGTGTATGGAGGTTAAGGCATCAACGGGGGGGCTGGCAGTCCAATTGGGCAAACCGAGGGTGGAAGGCGCCGAGGCAACCCTTGCCCCCCAACAATATAGGAGAGTGATATGATCGAGATTGCAAAGAAGGTTATTGAGGCGAAGGAGAAGGAGATTAAGCCTTACCCCAGGGATGTGAATTGGGCCTCTGACGCTGGTCATCCCTGCATCCGCTACCTTGTTTTCTCTCGGATCGCATGGGACAAGAAGAGGCTCCATGACGTAGGTTTTCAGTTTATATTTGACCGAGGGCGTGCAGCCGAGGACGTCATTGACGCCGAGCTAAAGCTGGCAGGGTTTA
>Ga0315296_10002974_pt1 | contig 14325 bp, 9 predicted proteins | sample YL17G14_18_MG_FD_203921 | JGI IMG/M metagenome (GOLD analysis project Ga0315296, IMG submission 203921) | Sediment microbial communities from Yellowstone Lake, YNP, Wyoming, USA - YL17G14_18 | ecosystem: Environmental > Aquatic > Freshwater > Lake > Sediment | place: USA: Wyoming | collected... | reverse complement strand
TTCTCGGCCTTCTCCTGAATATCCCGCAACCAAGGATCCACGGAGAGCCGTTGGGCCCAAGTCTCCAGATACCCCCTGTCCAGCCGGTCGGATTGCACCTCGTAGACCCGCAGGGCGTCCGTGAAATGCCGCTCGCTTCCCCCGCTTTTCTTCGCCCAGGCCAGCTTGGCCAGGATCGTGTCCTCCGGGCTGGAAACGAACATCCGGACGCCTAAAACCTCTTCCGTTCGCCGCCGCGAAAAGCGGGAGCGGTCGAAGGGGTCATCGGTCAGGAGCCAGAAATCCACCTTATCCCCTTCGGTCGTTTCCACGAGGTTGAACATCCCCCGCCTTCGAATGGCCTCCCGGATGCCGGACTCCTCCAGATAATACTGCGGGGACGGAAAGGCAGTGACGAGCTTCGGGACCGCCTGGGGCTTGAGGGCCACGATGAGGTCGATGTCGTGGGTCGCGCGGGGCTCGCCCTGGAGGCTTGAGACCACGGACCCCGTGGCCATGTATTCGATCCCGGCCCCCTCCAGGACTCGGAGGACCTGCTTTAGCAATTCCGATTGTGGCACTTCTCCAGCCGCCTCAGGTAGAGTCTGTGGAACTCCTCGTCCGGGAGCTCCGGGAACCGGCGGCGCAGACCCGTGCGGAAGAGCTCGCGGCACATCGCCGAGAGCTCGAAGGCCTTTGAGAGCCTGGCCTCCGGGGACATCTTTCGTAGGACCTGGAGGTAGAGCTTATGGTTCGGTCTGGGCTTGGGATCCATGCGTTATCGTCTTCCCTTGAACCCGCTGACCTTGTTTTACCGAATGACCGGCGTGTCCTTGCCGATGGTCAGGGGCACGTTGGTCAGGATGATGTTCCCCCTGCCGTCCGAGACGAGGTAGACCGGACTGGGCTGACGCGGGGGCTCGGGGTAGAAATTGTTGAGGTCCACCGGGGTCGGGAAAGTACCCGTGTCCGCAGGCAGGGCGCCGGGCGGAAGGCTCACCTGAGCCTTTCCGTACCGGCCCATGATCTTGGAGACATAGTTCCGGGTCTCCGGGATCGGCGGGATCGCCCCGTACCACAGCACCCGCTTGGGCCCGGCATTGTAGGCCGCGAGCGCCAGCTCGGTCGTGCCCTGAAACGTATTCAGCATGTTCCGCAGGTAGCGCACCCCGCCGTCGATGTTCTGGGCCGGGTCCCAGGGGTCCAGGACACCGAGGTCCCGGGCCGTCTGGGGCATGAGCTGCATGAGGCCGATCGCGCCCTTGGGCGAGCGCGCCCTGGGGTTGAACCCGGACTCCGCCCAGATGAGCTGGCGGATGAGCTCCGGATCCATCCCGTAGCGCGCGCAGGCATCGTTGATCAGGCTGTCGTAGGACGTGGGCCCCAGGGTCCGCCAGGGCACGTAGGGCAGGTTCGTCAGGAGGTCCCCCTTGAGGGTATAGCCCTTGTCAAGAGCCGGGATAGACGTACCCGCTGAATCGTATCGGAAGGGGGCCGGAGGAGAGGGGGAGTAAAAGGACACGGTCTCGATCGGGGCCGGGACGGGCTTCTGGCCCTTGGGCGCGTTGCCCAACATCGGAATGTTGGTCAACACTTCCTCGTTGTTCCGTCTGTTCTTTCGCTTGATAACGGCCTCCTCCCCCTGCGCCGGCAGGGCGATCAGGAAGAACAGAAGGAACGATAAAACAAGACGGCTCATTCCTGTCCCTTTTGCGCCAAAAGGTCTATGTGTCTCTGAAGCCGGGCCTTGGTCTGGGGGTCGGAGGTCAGGTCCAGGGCCCGGGTGAAAGCGTCCAGAGCCCGGGTGGTGTCTCCCAATGCGCTCTGGGCCGCGCCCTGTCCGTAAAGGCTCTGCGCCAGCAGGTCACGGGGAATGTCCGGCTGGTGGGAGAGCTTGATGAAGAGCCCCACCGCCTTGGCGTACAGCGCCTCCTCCAAAAGGCAGTTCGCCTGACCTAATTGCGCCTCCAGGCGGAATCGGCCTTTGGTCCTGGTCTCGGCCTGCTGGTAGGCGTTCTGGGCTTCGGCATGCCTTCCCTCCTGGAAATAGGAATGCCCCATCTCCAGAAGCGCCGGACTCGTCTCATCCGCATCCCAGTAATCGAGAAGCAGCCGCCTGAGCTGATCGCGGGCCGGCTCGTACTGCTTCAGGCCCTCATAGATCCTGGCCAACCCCAGGAGCGCCCGGGGAGAGTAATCCCGATCCTTCCTCAGGATGACCGCCTCGTAGTCCTCCACCGCAGAGTCGGGCTCTTTCATCTCCTCGTAGAGCCTGGCCCTGAGGAGATGCCCGGCCAGGGCTTCCGGAGACGAGGGATAGGTTTCCACGAGCCTCGCGATGGCCGACAGGGCCTGAGCTCTCTTACGCAGGGCCTGGTAGTACTTGGCGATGTCCAGGAGCAGGCGGGATGAGCGGGGGCTTTGGGGATAGCGGGCGATGAAGCTCTGGGCCAACCCGACCGGATTCGCCCGGCCCCGATTCCCTGTCCGGGCGACCTCTTCTTGGTAACGGGCCTCATCCATCAGCTCGGGACTTCCGGCCTTTCTCTCGGCCTCCCCGAAGGCTTCCTGGGCCTGTCTGAAATCTGAGAGGTCAAGCAAGGCCTTGCCTAAGGCCAGGTATGATTCCGCAACCAGAGCATGACCTGGATAAGCAGAAAGAAATTCCCGGTAAGCCTCCACGGCCTTGGCCGGCCGCTTGAGCCGCTCGTAGGATTGCGCGATGAGCAAAAGCGCGCTGTCCGACCGCGCCGGGAAGGCGGTGGCGTACTTTCTCAGAGCCAGGATCGCCGACTCCTCCCCTGGGCTCGATTTTTCGGCTTCCCCGGCCAGGAAAGCGCCCACCCCGGAACGGAAAAGGGCCTCCTGCGTCTCCGGGGCCGAAGGGTTCGCATCCACGTAGGCCTCAAACGCCTGATGGGCCTCTCGATATCGCTTCCCGCGGTACGCAGACCACCCCAGCCCCAGCCGGGCGTCATCGCTCAGACCGCTGTTGGGGTGATCCCTTATCAGCCTCCCGTACAGGCTTCCCGCGTAAGCGAAATCCCTCCGTTCATAAGCCAGTTCCCCGAGGCGGAAGAGGGCCTGTGAGACATACGGGCTTTCAGGGTGACCCTCCACCACCAGCTCGAAAGCCCTGCCAGCCCAGCGGGGATTCCCGTTTTGGGAATAAATGAGGCCCAGACGGAACAGGGCCTCGGCCCCGAAGGGCCCGCCGGTCAGGGAAAGAAGCGCCGGCTCCGCCTTTTCCCACTTCCTCTGGTCGAAAAGGACTGTGGCGTTAAGCAGCCTGGCCCGGAGCGAAAAGCCTGACCCGGGAAAATAGGTGTTCAGATAGGCGAGCAGGCTTTCGGCTTCGGCAGGGTTCCCGCTCTTGTAGTCGCAAAGGGAAAGGAGGAATAAGGCTTCGTCCGTGTAGTAATGCTGTCCTCTCAGGGAGTCATGGTGCATGGGGACCGGCTGGAGAGGAAGCGGGCCCGGGCAGGCAAGTAGGGACTTGGAGCTTTTGCCGACATAGAACCGCGGGTGAGCCAGGATGACCCTGCGGAAGGCCTCTCCGGCCTCGGGCAGTTTCCCCAGGTAGTACTCGGAGAGCCCGAAAAAGAAGTTGGCCTCAGGGGAAAGCGCGGGGTTCCGCGTCTTGGCGAGGAAAAGGCGGAAGGCCTGTGCCGCCTCTTCGTGGCGCTTGAGGGCCAGGAGACTCGCCCCGGTCAGGAAGGCTACCTCCCCCTCCTCGGAGGTGCGGATGGACTCCGGATAGACCCTGGCAAAGCACCCCAGGGCTTCCGGATACCGCCCCAGGGTATAAAGCACGCTCCCCTTGCAGAAGAACAGGGTGTGGGGCGAGTAGGCGCTGTCCCGGGCAAGAGAGGACTCGAAATCCGAGAGCGCCCGGGGATAGTCCCCGAGATGGTATCGGGCCACTCCGGAGAGGAAATCGGCTTCGGCCTGGACTCGGGATGAGGGCCCGGCCTGCCCTCGGAACGGGGCCATCCGGAGGGCGCCCAGCTCCGCGAGGGCGGACGAGTCCTCGTGGAGCAGAAGGAACGAGGCGGCCCGTTTGAGATGGGCGTCGTGGGATACCGGGGCCCGGGCGGGCTCAAGCAACAGGACTCCGGCCTGTGAGAGAAGGGCTTCCTCCTGGCCCGGAGGGAGAAGGCTATTATCCGGCCATCTTTCCGAAGGCTGAGCCGATGCCCCGGGGGTTGTTAATGCAAATTGATAAATGATAAATGCAAATTGATAAACGACAAATGATCGTTTCATCCCAGCGCCTTTTCGCTCGCCGGGTCGAACCAGGCGAGATGGGCCGTATCGAAGGAGAGGGAAACCGGGGACCCCGGGGCAAGCGGGCGGATTCCCGGGAGTCGCAGGACCAGCCGGGTATCCTCCTGGCGGACGAACAGCACGGTCTCTGCGCCCACCGGCTCCACGACCTCCACCGCGGCGGTGAGGACGGGGGGAGTTCCGGAATCGGACAGAAAGATATGTTCCGGGCGGATGCCCAGGATGACCTCGCGTCCTGTCGGAGGCAGCCCGGGGGGCGGACTCGGAACCGCCAGGGGCTGTTTCAACGCCGGATGAGAGAAGCTTACGCCGCCTTCGACCAGCAGCCTGCCCCGGAGCAGGTTCATCGGCGGGGAGCCGATGAAGGTGGCGACGAACAGGTTCGCGGGATGCCCGTAGAGCTCCAGGGGGGTGCCCAGTTGGAGGATGCGTCCCTCCTTCATCACCGCGATGCGGTCGCCCAGGGTCATGGCCTCGACCTGGTCGTGAGTGACGTAGATCGCCGTGGTCGCCAGGCGGGCGTGCAGGCATTTGATCTCGGCCCTCATCCCCACCCGCAGGGATGCGTCCAGGTTGGAGAGCGGCTCGTCGAAGAGGAAGACCTGGGGATGCCTCACGATGGCCCGCCCCAGGGCCACGCGCTGGCGCTCTCCGCCGGAGAGCTGTCGGGGCTTGCGCGCAAGCAGGGCCTCGATGCCCAGGACCCTGGCGGCCTCCGCGACCCTCTGCTTGATCTCCTCCCGGGGGGTCCTCCTCATCTTGAGCCCGAACGCCAAATTGTCGTAGACGCTCATGTGCGGGTAAAGGGCGTAGTTCTGGAAGACCATGGCGATGTCCCGGTCCTTGGGCTCCACCCAGGCCGTGATTTTCCCTTTCCTGACTCCGGTCACGAGCCGGTCGCCGATGGAGATCTCCCCCTGCTCGGGCTCCTCCAGCCCGGCGATCAGTCTCAGCACCGTGCTCTTGCCCGAGCCGGACGGCCCGACCAGAACGAGCAGCTCGCCGGAGCGGACCTCCAGGGAGACATCCCTGACCGCCGGAACGCCCCGCGGGCTGTCGGGGCGAGGCGTGGTGTCGAAGGTCTTGGTGACGTTTTCCAGGAGGACGGTGGACATGGGCCTCAGGGTGACCTATGTGCTCCCCTCACGGCCTTTTCCCCTCAGCGCTTCTTCCCTGGGCTTCAGAAACTCCAGCAGGAGCGAAAGCGTCTTCTTGAGGTTCTTGCGGTGGACGATCCGGTCGATCATCCCGTGCTCTAAGAAGAACTCCGAGGACTGGAATCCCGGAGGCAGGGGCTGGCGGATCGTCTGCTCGATGACCCGCTTCCCGGCGAAGCCGAGCAGCGCCCCCGGCTCGGCGATGATGACGTCGCCCAGGGAGGCGTAGGAGGCCAGGACCCCGGCGGTCGTGGGATCGGTCAGGACGCTGAGGTAGGGGACCCCGGCCTCGGCCAGCTCGGCCAGGGCGATGGAGGTCTTGGCCATCTGCATCAGCGAGAGGAGGCCCTCATGCATCCGGGCGCCTCCCGAGGTCGAGACGATGATCAGGGAAATCCTCCGGTCCCGGGCATGGCGGATCAAGCGGGCTACTTTCTCGCCCACCACCGAGCCCATGGACCCCCCCATGAAGGCGAAGTCCATGAAGGCGATCGCGACCTCACGGCCGTTGATCTTTCCGGTCCCGGTGATCACGGCATCCTTGAGCCCGGTCTTGGCCTGGGCCTGGGAGAGCTTCTGGGCATATTCCGGGAAGGAAAGGGGATCCCCGGCCCTGAGGTCTCCGGACAGCTCCTCCAGGTTGCCCTCGTCCAGGAGCAGGCTCATGTAGAGCTTGTGGCCCCCGCGGAAGTGGTGGTCGCACTTGGGGCAGACCCAGAGGGTCTTCTCCAGGGCTTTGTGATACAGGATCTCGCCGCAGTCGTCGCACTTCAGCCACTGGGTGTCCTTGTCGTTTCCCCGCGCGTCCCGGACGGAGTCAGGTCGCTTCAGATTGGGAAGTTCCTTCCTGAACCAGGGCATATGAGATTATAAGGATGGCGTTTTAATGGACTCGGTATGTTACAATTTGGTTTCTGGGACTCACCATTCCTCCACGGTCCGGCGGAGGATGTCCCGGGAGAGCTTCTGGACGGCGTCCCGGATCCCCGCCTGCTCGGAATCCGGCGCCACGGCGCAGGTCGCCCAGGACTCGAATCCCGCAACCTTCCACAGGGTGGAGTCGGTCTTGGTGTCCTTGAGGGCGAAGTCCACGAACAGCCGGACCTTGTAATTCTGGAGCTGCTCCTGGCGGTCGTAGGTGAAAGGCTCTTTCTTGTAGTCCGTGAGGGTCCCCAGGAGCAGGAGGTCGGCCTTGGCCGGGTCGGTCACCTTCAGGCGATTGTCCTCCCGGAAGGCCTGGATGACGGCTTGAGTGATCTCGTCCCTTATCCCGTAGCGGGCGGCCTTGCTCTCAAAAGGGGGGATGGCGATGGCCTTCCCCTGTAGAGCACTTGGACTTCGAAAGGAATAAGAACAGCCCAGGAGAAGCAAAAGCAGACCTATACAGGCCATCAAAGCCCGCAAGCCTCTTATGGTAGGCTCCTTACTCCGCACGCTTCATGCCTCGCCTTCTTTATTACGCATCCGTGATATTATAAAGGAATGCCCTTGAAAATGCAAGATGGCCGTCTGGCTCCCGGCCCCCCTCCCTGCCCCTCCGGGGAACCTATCCGCCCCGGATTGTGTTGGAAAGGTTGTTACCCCGGATCAAAGATAAGAACATTTATTTACGCTTTTTTCGTATTTTTTTTAATGGGGGTCTTGACAAATTAAGTCCAAAACAGCTATAGTTATAGGAATTCCCGGGGCATAACCAGGAATAGACGGAAGGAGGTGGTCCCTTAAAGCCCTTATTGGTAATGATTTTCTCCGTCCGCTCCCCGTGGAATCGGGGAGAAAGGGCTGCTCCCAATGAACAGCACCCTTGTGGACATTGTTATTCGAGCAGAGGGGAAAATTCGACCCCAAAACTATGGGACTTGTGAAGACCAGATGGAACGAAGGAGGTGAGGATTTAAGACCAAAACCAGCTGTTCAACTGCTCTCCTCGAATGAGGGGGGCGAGGGGTACATGCGAGGAGGTCTTAGAGGTTCGGACCGCTTTAGAAGCCAAGTCAGTCATTTTCCTCGCCAAACGAAAACGAAACGAAAAGGAGGTCAAAACACAATGAAGCGCATCTTCCTTGGAATGGTCACGGCGGCTTTAGCGCTGGGACTCATCGGAAGTGCATTCGCCGCTCCGTCGGTGAGCGGGAGCAACGGGTTGTTCCGGGTGATCGACGCGAACAACGCCGGAAAGATGTCGTTCACCTTCGGCAGCTATTTCTTGTACGGCACCAAGAGCAAGACCTATGGCACCGGGGCCACGGCCACAAAGGTGAAAGTTGACCTGATAGAGGCCCATCCAGCAATAAGCTTTACGCCCTTCAAGGCATTCGAGTTCACGCTTGGAATTCCCTATGGTGTCTCTAACAAGGTGACGTACCAAGACACCGCTCGATTTAATCCGACTGGCCCTGGTGACGCCGAAGTGGGCTTGAAGTTCTCCTGGGTGTTCAACCCGATGTTCACGGCTGGCCTGCGCGCCGCGGCTCTTGTGCCGATGGAAGCAGATACGTTTAAAGAGAAAGTTTACTACAGCACGCCGACAGCGTTTGTAAAGAATGGCGTGGATGCTGGCGGGTTAGCGCTCCTGTCCTTCAACATCAAGGACAAGTTTAAGGTCCACATCAACGGCGGCGCGATGTACGGTATGGATGAGGTGGATACCAATGCCACCAGGGGTGCGTACGGGTGGGTGCCGAAGACGGGCCGAACTGCTGCAGCCTATACGAAGTGGGACTCCCCGCTTACCTTCAACTTCGGCGGTGGCTTGGAAATCAATGCCATCCCGATCGTCACCCCGATTGTCGAAGTCACCGGCTCCTTACCGTATTTGGGAACCAAATCCACGGATTCCCTCCGCTACATCCAAAAGTCCGGCAGCACGACGAAAGAGAAGCCTGGCCCGACGGATGACCTCTGGGTGACGGGGGGGTTCCGCTTCGGCTACACCTTTGGCGGGGTCCACAACCTGAACCTGAACCTTGGCGCAATGCTTCCCATGGGCAGCGAGCTTATCGTCCCGGTCGGTCCCACAACAACCGACACCCTGAAGAACGGCTCGTGGTTTGATTGGGTCGGCATCGGCGGCCTGACCTACGCCTACGTTCCGCCCGTTGGACCGGCGGTTCCTCCGACCGGCTCCATTGCCGGGACCGTGACGGACCTGGACGGCAACCTGGTCTCGGGCGCGGACGTGGCCTTCACCGGCACCTCGGTGGCCCCTGTGACCTCGGGCGCGGACGGCAAATTCGCCGCGACCGGTCTGCCGACGGGCATGATCACCGTGTCGGTGTCCAAGGACGGGTTTGTGACCAAGGACGAGACCCCGACCATTCACAAGAAGAAGGTGGTGGACCTGGCGGTCAAGCTGGAGAAGAAGCCCGTTCCCAAGGCCACCCTGGCCGGCAAGGTTTCGGACACCGAGGGCAAGGCCGTGGCCAACGCCACTGTGAAGGCGGAGGGCTCGACGGCGACCACGGACGTGTCCGGAAGCTACACCATTGACGTGGTCGTGGCTCAGACCGGCGGGACCTATAACGTCGACGTCACGGCACCCGGCTACAAAGACAAGAGCGCGACCGTGGCTCTGACCCCGGGCCAGCCTGCGGCCAAGGACTTCACCTTGCTTTCGACGACCCTCAAGATGAAGATGGTCATCAACTTCAAGGCTGGCAGCGCCAAGATCGTCGGCGCCTCCGCGGATATCGACAAGGCGGCAGGGATCTTGAAGGACAATCCGAATGTCAAGGTGGAGATCGCCGGATACACCGACAGCCGCGGCTCCTCCAAGAAGAATCTGAAGCTCTCTCAGGCCCGCGCGGATGCCGCGATGGCTGCTCTGGTAGCGGCGGGCGTGCCTGCTGGCCAGATCACGGCCAAGGGCTACGGCGCGGCTGACCCGATCGCGGACAACAAGACCCGTTTGGGTCGGTTGCAGAACCGCCGCATCGAGCTGCACGTTCTTTAATCTAACCTGAGCTTTCCGTCAGGCATTAAGCCTGGCAGGGAAAACACGAGGCCCCGATTTTCTCGGGGCCTCGTTATTTTTCACTCGCTCTCCCAAGGTTCCCCCGGTTTGCGATTGGCCCTTGACTTTATTCACCCGATATTGTTATAATTCACCTTTCGAGCATACCCTTTAAAAAAAGGAGGTTTGGTTATGAACCATCGATATTTCATCCTCGGACTCACCGCGTTACTGGTGCTCGGAAGCCTGGCCCACGCCTCCGACTTCCAGTACAACAAGATGGGGGTCTGGCTCCTCGGGGGCGGGACCCAGCTCCAGAAAGGGTTCACCTCGGACGAGCAGAACAGCTTCTCCTCGATGGGCCCGACCGTCAAGTTCGGATTCCACTACCGTCCCATCCCGCTTTTGGGCATGGGTTTCGACATCAACGCCGGCGTGGTGAAAAATAAGTCCTTCCCCCTGGCCACGGCCGCGGACTCCGCCTACCGCTATCGCGCGGGGTTCGGGAACGGCGACATCTTCCTCTCCCTGAACTTCCAGCAGTTCATCCCCGGCCGGCACGTGAACCCCTACATTACCCTCGGGGGCGGGGGCACGATGTGGCGGGCGACCCGGGTGCACAAGGACAGCATGAGTCTCAACGGGGAGCGCGATTACGTGCTCTGGAGGATGACGGATTCTACAGCCACGGGGGCCGTGTTGGTGAAACAGCAGACCTTTACCCCTTCGTTCTCCGTAGGCGGGGGTCTGGAGATCTTCTTCATCCGTGCCATCGCCCTCAACCTGAACGCAACCTACCACGAGCTCTTCCTCGACAAGGACAAGTCCGTCATGCTTCCGGGGAATTCCAGGGTTTTGCAAGGCCAATTTATTACCGTCTATGACTCCACCAATTCCATGCGGGGCGGAGGTGCCCTGGACTTCTCCGGCGGGTTCAGCTTCTACGGCGTCTCCTCCACCAAGCCCCTTCCGCCGACCGGCTCCATCGCCGGCCTCGTGAAGGACAAGGACGGCAAGCCCGTGGAGGGGGCGGCCGTGGAGTTTCCCAACACCGGCATCGCTGTCCAGACCACAGGGCCGGAAGGGAAATATGCCGCCAGCGGGTTCGCCTTAGGGCCGGTGGCCGTGAAGGTGACCAAGGATAAGTACCTCCCCGGAGAGGGAGCGGGCACCATCAAGAAGAACAAGATCGATACCGTGGACGTGACCATCGAGAGGAAACCGATTCCCAAGGCCACCCTGGCTGGGAAGGTCTCCGACCAGGACGGCAAGCCCCTGGTCATGGCCAAGATAGTGGTCGGGGATGCCACTGCGAACACCGACGTCAACGGGATTTACAAGGCCGAGGTTACTGTCCCCGAAGAGGGTGGAACTTTTACGGCGAACGCCACGGCCGAGGGGTACAAGCCGAAGGCCGCGACGGTGGCCCTGAAGCCCGGAACACCCGAGGCCAAGGACTTCACCCTGGTCTCGGCGACGCTCAAGATCAAGCTCGTAGTCCTGTTCCGCACCGGCAAGGCCGAGATAGACGACTACGGCGATGTGGACAAGGCCGGCAAGCTTTTGAAGGACAACCCCGAGATCAAGGTCGAAATCTCCGGCCACACCGACAGCCGCGGCTCCAAGAAGAAGAACTACCGTTTGTCGCAGATGCGCGCGGACGCGGTCATGCAGGCCATGGTCTACCGCAGCGGGATAGACCCCACCCGGATCACGGCCAAGGGCTACGGTCCGGAACAGCCCGTGGCTCCGAACACAACCAAAGCCGGGCGCCTGCAGAACCGCCGCATCGAGCTGCGCGTTCTGTAATCTTACGCTCGTTTAAGAGGGCGGCCACGATGGCCGCCCTCTTTCTTAATGTCCGGGGATCTTCAAGCGCCGGGTTGCGAATCCCAGGGCCTGAGGCGTTGACAAATCACGGGCTTTTTTGTTATAGTTATGCCTTAAAGGTAATCACAGTCATTTCTTGCGAGCAATGGGAGGAGGACCATGAAGAGACCGTTGACCGTCGCGCTTGTTTTTCTGCTGGGCTTCGCGGCCTCGGCAGGAGCCTTGAAATACTCTCCCCCGGGATTCACCGGAGGCCGGGGGCTCTACCGGGTGACCTCGGCCCGGACCCAGGGCAAGGGGATGCTGGGGACCTCCCTGCACGGTACCTGGTCCCTCGTCTCCTACGGATCTAACCTGTCGCAGTATCCCATGTTTCAAGGGGACATCACGGGGGCGAAGCCGGATGCCCACCATTACGGGAACATCCACTTCGCCCTGAGTTATTCCGCCCTGGACTACCTGGAGCCCTCCTTCGCCCTGAACTTGACCGGCCAGGCCGACAACCGGCTCACAGGCCCGACCCGCTACGACGCGCCCGCGGATCCGAACCTGACAGGTAACGAGGGCTTGATCAAGGTCAGGGATCTCGAGTTTGCGATCAAGGCGGTCTATCCCTCCAAGGACTATGGAACGTACAAGATGTCCTATGCCGTCGGGGTTCAGCCCTTCGTGTCCGTGGGGCTCTCCCGCGAGACTTCCATCTTTTACAACTATAAGGCCGGCCTGCTCAAACGCTCCGCGGATTCCTCCATGGTCGCCCACGGATTTCCAAGTTTTGCGGGGCGGAACCCCGATTTCGGAGGGAAGTTCCTGATGGACTTCGCGGTCAAGCCGGTCCAGCTTCATGTCAACCTGGGGTACCAGAAATCCGGGGCGTACAAGGACAGCGCCTTCGTGGTTTACAGCGATACCTTCTATGCCAGGCGCCACATCTGGGCTGCGAAGCCGTCCCCTTCGCTTCAGCGGACCGACCGCTTTCTGTGGGGCACGGGCATTGAAGTCGCCACCGGCCCCTGGATTACTCTCATCCTCGAGGGAAGCGGCGATCAGGCCCTCTCCGCTCCGGACGGCGATTCCACCAGCCGGTCACGGATTGGAGGTGGCATCCGCTTCAACACCCCAACCGGGGTGAGCATTGACATGGGCGGGGAAGGCCTCGCTGGCAAGACCCGGCCCGGGGACCCCAACTGGACGGCCTTCTTCGGCCTCTCGGTCTCGGCCTCGCTCCTGCCGCCGCCCAAGCCCAAGCCTCAGGGCACCATCGCGGGAAGGGTGCGCGACAGTGAGACGGATAAACCTCTCTTCTCCGCGGACGTGAAGATCAGTGAGCTTCCCACGGTGAAGATCTCCCTGGATTCCCTGGGCGGGTTCCGGGCCATCGTGCCTCCGGGCCTGTTCCACGTTTCGGCCGCGGCCGGGGACAGCTTCATCAGCCAGGACAAGACCGTCACTCTCCAGGACCAGGGCTCGGCCTACCTGGACTTCACCATGCGCCGCAAGGAGTTCCCCAAGGGGACCCTGGTCGGCAAGATCACGGACTTCAAGACCGGCGACCCGGTCATGGGCTCGGTCTCTCTCGGGGACACGGCCAAGGCCAAGCCCTTCGTGGCCGATGGCACGACCGGCATCTTCAAGGGCGAGGCCCCTCCCGGGGTGTATAATGCCACCTGCTCTGCCCCGGACTACCTGCCGGTGACCCTGCCGGTGACCATCAAGAACAAGGAGACCACGCTCCAGAACTACCAGCTCAAGCCCAAGCTCAAGGTCGGCGAGAAGTTCGTGATCAAGGGCGTGTTCTTCGACCGTAAGGGTTTCCTAATGCCAGAGTCGCGCGTGGCCCTCGAAGAGGTCGCCCAGCGCCTGAAGGATAACCCCACGGTGATCGTGGAGATCGGCGGGCACACCGACAGCCGCGGGGGCGCGGCGCGCAAGATGCGCCTCTCCCAGACCCGCGCGGACAACGTCCGGATGAACCTCGTCAACACCTTCAGCTTCTCCGGGGAGCGGATAACCTCCAAGGGCTACGGCAAGCTCTTCCCGATCGACACCAACAAGACCAAGGCCGGACGGCTGAACAACAACCGCATCGAGCTCAAGGTCCTGAGCCGCACCGACCTCAACAAGTAAGCCTGGCAAAAGGGGTAGGGGCCCGGCATTCCGTGCCCCTACTTTTTACAGCCAACTCCTTATTTAATAGCAACTTACGCTGAAACTAAAGGGGCTTCCCTCTGTCGCAGGGGGAAGTCCCTGTGTCGCGGAGGGAACTCCCTCCGTCGGGGAGGGAAGTCCGCCTGCCGCGGCGGGAAGTCCCCCTGTCGGGGAGGGAAGTCCCTCTGCCGGGGAGGGAAGTCCCTCTATCGCGGAGGGAATCCCCCTGTCGGAGCGGGAAGTCCCTCTATCGCGGAGGGAAGTCCCTCTGCCACAGCGGGAAGCCCCTCCTCCGCAGGGGGAAGCCCCCCTGCCGAAAGGGGAGAGCAATTGCTCTCCCCTGTTTTTGTCTTTCCGCCCCCCGGCCCCTACGCTACTTCTTGTACTTCGCCACCAGCTCCGGCACCTCGTCCGTGACCAACAGCTTGGTAAAACGGTAGAACTTCCCCCGCTCCGGGATTTGGACCTTCACCGGGAACACCCCTTCGGCCCGCCCTTTCTGGGCGAACATCTGCCGGGCATCTTTCTCCATCTGGACCTGGGGGATGGCCACGTTTGACTGAACAGGAGATGGCGCTTCCCTCGCTGCCATTTCGGCCGTTTGGTTGCCCTCATCATCCATCCTCCCTCCCCGAATGGATCTGCTCATCGGCGGGGGCGGGGGCTCCTTGTACTCCTTCACGTTCCCCTTGAAGTCCGAGTACTTGTACTCGTCCGGCAGCCAGCAGGACCAGAACAGCTCCGAGGTCGGGATGTCGCTCTTGGGCAGGAACACGTCCAGCTTCCCGCCTTTCTCGAACTTCTGCCCCTTGGTGAAGTACACGACCTCCACCGGGAAGGGCCGCACGTTGTCCTGGCCCGAGCTCGACCGCTCCAACTGCACCAGGATCTGCCTCGGCTTCTCCCCCTTGGTCGGCTTCACCGGACGGCCCGACACGAACGTGCTCCAGACCTCCGTGGACTCCGGCAGGG
>Ga0315296_10002973_pt1 | contig 14325 bp, 12 predicted proteins | sample YL17G14_18_MG_FD_203921 | JGI IMG/M metagenome (GOLD analysis project Ga0315296, IMG submission 203921) | Sediment microbial communities from Yellowstone Lake, YNP, Wyoming, USA - YL17G14_18 | ecosystem: Environmental > Aquatic > Freshwater > Lake > Sediment | place: USA: Wyoming | collected... | reverse complement strand
CAGGTGTACCGTGGCTTCAACATCGGCACCGGGAAGGTACCACCGGAGGAGCGGCGGGGGATTCCTCATCATCTTATCGACGCGGTGGAGCCCGGCGAACTCTTCACGGCTGGAGATTACCGGCGCGCGGCGTTGCGCGTGCTTGCGGGCGTGCGCGAGCGGGGGAAGCTGCCCGTCGTTGTGGGGGGCACGGGGCTTTATCTTCGTGCGCTCTTGTTGGGTTTGTTTGAAGGTCCCGAGCGCTCCGAGGATTTGCGCGCGCGGCTGCGCGCGTCGGCCGAGCGCCGGGGTCGCGAGTTTCTGCCCCGGCTCCTGCGACGTTTCGACCGGGAAGCGGGGGAGCGAATCCACCCGCGCGACACGCCGAAGATCATTCGGGCGTTGGAGGTCCGCCTCCTTGCCCGCCAGCCCATGTCCGCCCTGCTGGCCCGCGGCCGGGTCGGTCTGCAGGGGTTCCGGGTCTTCAAAGTAGGGCTTGACCCCGATCGAAAACAGCTCGCGCAGCGCATCAATGCCCGCGTCCAGCACATGTTCGCGGCGGGCCTGCTGGAGGAGACGCGGGCGATGCTGGCGCGGCCGAACGCCGCCTCTATCAAACCTCTTGGCGCGCTCGGCTATCGCCAGGCTTGCGCCCTGCTGCGCGGCGAACGTGGTCTCGAGGAGGCGGTGCGGGAAACACAGGGGGCCACGCGCCGCTACGCCAAGCGCCAGATGACCTGGTTTCGACGCGAGACCGATATCACGTGGTTCGCCGGATTTGGCGACGAACCAGAGACCGAGCGCCAGGTCCTCGACTGGCTGCGGCAGGCGTGGCTTGCCGGTGCGGCGCCGGCGGTGCACACCACCTGCCCCCGTTCGCCGCTTGAACCTTTTGAGGGAGGCAAAGCATGACCACCCCTGGCACTGGAGACAGAGATAAAATGGAGAAGCAGACGCAGAATATTCAAGACGCCTTTTTGAACTCCGCACGCAAGGAAAGAACGCTGGTTACGATCTACCTGCTCAGCGGCGTCAAGCTCTCGGGGCGCATCCGCAGTTTTGACAAGTACTCAGTGGTCCTGGAAAGCAACAATCAGGAGCAACTGATCTTCAAGCACGCCATTTCCACGGTTGTGCTGCCGCGTGCCAGCGCCCCCTCGGCGCCTGCGGCGGCACCGGAGGGTTAAAGGTATTCGTCGCCCTGAAATCCTGGAGCGGGCATATTTGGTGGGCTGGGCGTCGAGCCGCCGCTGGGGCGTAGCGGCGGGAGCGCCCGACGCAGAGGAAACGCTTCAGGAGCTTCACGAACTCGCCGCCAGCGCCGGCGCCCGGGTAGCAGCTTCCACTCTGCAGCGTACGCCGGAGCCCGACCCGGCCACTCTCGTGGGGCGCGGCAAGGTGCAGGAGATTCGGGCCAGCGCGCGCGCGGCGCGCGCCGACGTGGTGATCTTTGACCACGACCTCACTCCTACCCAGCTCCGCAACCTCGAACAGGCGCTCGATCTGAAAGTCATCGACCGCACCCAGCTAATTCTCGACATCTTCGCGCGCCGGGCACGCACGCGGGAAGGCCAGTTGCAGGTGGAGCTGGCCCAACTGAGCTATCTCCTGCCGCGCTTGGCGGGGCGAGGGACTCTGCTCTCGCGGCTGGGGGGCGGCATCGGTACGCGCGGACCCGGTGAGCAACAATTGGAATTCGACCGTCGGCGCATCCGCGCCCGCATCCGCCGCTTGAGGGAGGCCATCGAGGGCGTGCGCGCACAGCGCGCCTTGCACCGCGCGCATCGCCGCGCCCTCCATTTCCAGATGGTGGCGCTGGTGGGCTATACCAACGCGGGCAAGTCCACCCTCTTCAACGCTCTGACGCGCTCCTGCGTCAGCACCTCGCCGCGTCTTTTCGCCACGCTCGACCCCACGGTCCGCGCCCTCCCGCTCCGCTCCCGTCGTGCCGTCCTGCTCTCCGACACGGTGGGATTCATCCGCAAATTGCCCGCACACCTCGTGGCTTCGTTCCGTGCCACGCTGGAAGAACTGGAAGGCGCCAGTCTCCTTCTCCACGTCACGGACGCTTCGCACCCTCAGCACGCGGCGCAAGATGCTGCGGTCGAGGAGTTGCTGGAGAAGTTAGGGATTGCTTCTACCCCACGGCTGCACGTTTGGAACAAGATCGATCTCCTCGAGCCACGAGAAGCGATGCGGCGGGCCGGGGTCCCATCGCGGCAGGCGGAAGATCCCGATTCCCCGGGGACCTGCCGGAGAGACGTGTGGGTCTCCGCGCGCAGCGGTGAGGGCGGGGAGACGCTCTTGCGGCGGATCGACGAGGCTCTGGAGGAGGATCCCATTGTCGAAGCGCACTTCGAATTCTCTCCCTCCGACAGCGAGCAGTTAGCGCTGCTTCACAGGTCTGGGACCGTTCTTTCCACCCATTTCGAGGACGACCGCGTTCTCGTGCACGCACGCGTTGCGGCGTCGCTACGCCAACGCCTCCACGCTAGCCTCGCACCTCCTCCCCCAAAAGTCTCTGCCGGGGGCTGAAAACCCAGCATTTTCGCGGCTCCGAGCGGTGTGGAAAAGGCTGTGGAAAAATCTGCACTTGCACTGGAACAGGTGCAGCGCCGGAACCCGCGAAAATGGCGGGCGCCATCGAGGTGGCACTTGTATCCCTTTGATTTATAAGCATGTTAGTTTCGACTGATGGGGTGCCCGCGCCTGCTTGCAGGGGGTGATTGTGCTTGGGGCGGGGGCTGTCCCGTAGCCGGAATTTTGCACAATTCTGGGGCACCCCACGATGCTCCCGCGTAGCCCGCCAGGTGCTGTATTGTCCCGTCAAATCAAGGCCGTCTGGGTCTGGCCTCCACAGCTAGCCACTGGCAGGAGTACTGGCTGGCCGTGCTCGTGGCCGCTTCCTGCGCCTCCGCAACCTGTCTCGCCACGCGCCCTGATGGTAATCACTCAATGTTTCCGGCCGTCACCGCGACGATTTGCCAAGCCATGTGCGTTGACACGGTGCGGAGCGTTCGTTATAGTCAGGCCGGTACGCCGCTGCAACGCGGCGCGGCGGCGATCTCGGTTGGCGGACCCTTCCGACCATTTCCCGCTGCGGGTCAAACTCGAAGGCGCATGAACCTCCCGATTTCGCTCACCCTACTCCGAATCTTCTTTGTGCCCTTATTGGTCGTGCTCCTCCTCACCAAGGGCCGGAACCTGGACCTCTGGGCGGTCGGGGTGTTCCTGCTGGCGGCCGCCACGGATCTTCTGGACGGCTACTTCGCGCGCCGGCGCGGGCAGATCACGACGCTCGGCATCCTGCTCGATCCGGTTGCCGACAAGCTCCTTATCTCCGCCGCCCTCATTTCTCTGGTGGAACTCGAGTTGGTCCCGGCTTGGATGGTGGTCATCATTGTCGGCCGGGAGTTTGCGGTCTCCGGGCTGCGGGCCATAGCCTTTGCGCAAGGGTTTGCCCTGGAAGCCTCGGAACTGGGCAAGACCAAGATGGTCTTTCAGGTGGTGGCCATCACCGTGATTGTGCTGGAGCGACGTTATACCCAGATGCACCCTTGGGGTGAGGTGCTGTTGTGGGTGGTGGTGGTGTTTGCGCTAGTTTCGGCCGTGCAGTACTTCTGGCACTTCTGGAGAAAGCTGGACGCGCGCGTTAAACGCCGACCGTCTCGCCCCCTGGTGGTGCTGCAGGTCGGCCAAAAGCACGAGGAAGAAAAAGATGTTGCCGCTCAGTGAAGCCGACCAGCAGTTCCTGCTCCGCTTGGCGCGCCAGGCTCTGGAGGAGAGCGTCCGCCATTACAAACTGCCGCACGTCGAAGTCCCCTCCGGCCCGCTGCACGAGAAATGCGGGGCGTTTGTCACCCTCCACAAGGCGGGACGCCTGCGCGGCTGCATTGGCTACATTGAGTCGCTGAAACCTCTCTATCAGACGGTCTGCGAGTGCGCGCTGGCGGCCGCGCTCCACGATCCCCGCTTCGATCCCGTGGCCCCCGAAGAACTCCCATCCCTGCACCTGGAGATTTCAGTCCTTTCCCCGCTCGAGGACATTTCCCCCGAGCAGGTCGAAGTGGGGCGCCACGGGTTGTTGGTTTCCCGCGGCCCGCAGCGCGGGGTTCTGCTGCCCCAGGTGGCTGTGGAGTGGAAATGGGACGCCCGCCAGTTCCTCGAAGAGACGTGCCTGAAAGCTGGCCTGCCACCTGACGCGTGGCGGCACGGGGCCCGAATCCAGGCGTTTACGGCCCAGGTCTTTGCTGAGCCGCGGAGGTCGGCACGGTCCGCGCGCCACCCTGCTTGACTTACTCACCGGCGCGGAAAAACCAAGGGCGGGATGAACTTCTCCCGCCCTTGGTCCACCTCAACACCGGGAAGCGCGCGCCCTCGAGGAGGCACGCCAGTTATTCCAGTTCGATGCCGTCGCCCAACGTAATTTCCCGCAAGCTGCTGATCACCATCGCCACCGAGGATCGCGCCTGCGTGGAGAGAATGACTAGCTCGCCCAGGGTCTCCCGTGGCGTCTCAGGGTAGGCCCAGAATCCTTCCCCTGTCTGTTCCCGGAAAATGCGGAAGACCCGGAAGCGTTGTCCAGGGCTCACGCCATCCTCTTGCCCGAGGTTCACGTAGACGATCCTGCCCACGCCAAGGGTGCCCATATTGTTCCCGCCTGCCGTAATGGCACCTTCCAGTTTGCCATTGGGCAGTGCGAAACGGTCCAAGTGCGCCGTGGGCGTGTATTGCGGGATGGGGCGGGCCTCATAGGGCAAGGCGATGTCCCCGGGTACAATGGGGCCGCAGGACAGCGTGACCTCGGCTATCGCCCCCTGCGGAGTCACAGAGACGACCTTAACCCTTCCCAGGTCCTCATAGGGGCTGCCTAGCGACCGAACCGAACCTCCCTGCCCCTCGTACCACTTGGTCCGCATGAGCTCCTTCGCCGAACGTACCAGCGAGTACTCGCTCCCCACCGCGAAGCTGGCTCCCGTGCGGCTTCGCAGGTACACAAAATCCCCCGTCGCAAACTGGTGGACGGGGCTCCGCAAATCATTGTCCGCGCCATCGAAAAGATAGCGGTCGGTAGGCACAGGGCTTCCCGCGATGAACCCCGAACAGTCCATTTCGGACTGCGTAGCCGCGGGAAGCGTCGGGCCTTGAGCAGCCTGCGGTTCTTGGGCTAGCCCCTGGGTCACCGCAAGAAGGAAAGACACTCCAGCCACAAGGATGAGTTTTCGATACACAGAATTCCTCCTGTCTTACCCAGGACTGGCGCAGGTGCGCCGAGCCGGTGAATCTAGCCGGCGGCATCCCCTCTACTCCCGGGAGTCTAGAGAGCCAACGGGCGAAAGTCAAGCAAAAGTAGCACTTGGAGCTTCCTTGGGACATTGTGTCGCTCGGCCGGGTGCCGGTGCCGCGCACCGCTCCCTTCTGCGGTCAGTTCCCGCAGAGGGCTGATTGGGCCCTTGCCTTACTTGGCTTGTCACCTGTTGTAAAGTCGCCTGTCCGAGTTTGGCAGGCAGTCCCGGTTCGCCGCCGGCGAGCAACGCACGCACATGTCGCTCTGGGTGATCTTCCGCTCGCCCCTCCTGATCGGCAGAGACCTGCCCACCATGGACGCCGCGCCGCTTGCTTACTATACGAACGAAGAGGCCATGGCCATCGATCAGCACAGCCGTAGCAATCGCGCCCAAGCTCACGGCGCGGGGCTCTACAAAGTGAGCCCTGCCAAGTAGCCTTGGGAATCGGTAGCGTAACCTTTGCGTTGGTGCCCTGCGGCTTCTCAAGGTAGAGGAGCCGCAACGCTGAACGGCGAGCGTTGCGCTACAGGTTCCCTGGGGCCGGCGAACTGTTCCAGGGGTTTGAAGGCTTCCCGCAGCGCCCGGCGGTATTCCTCGATATCGTAGCCCCGCCAGCTTTCCCACATGGTTAAGGCGCGGACGCGGTCGTCGGCGTAGTTTGAGTCGGTGTCGGTGAGGATGTACTCGATGGTTTCTCCCGGGCGCAACGCGACGCCGGCGCGGGCGAGCTGCTTCGCGGCGATGGCCGTAGCGCTCGCGTGCTTATATCCGTTGGCCGGGCGCGTCAGGCGCCGGCTGATGACCAGTTCCTCGATGCCCACGCTGCCTTCCTCCACCCGCGCCAGATAGCGCTCGAGCACCTCGCGGGCCTCTTCCAGCTTCCGGCAGTAGCTTTCAAAATCATGCGCTTCAGCGAGGATCTGAAGTGCTTCGCGCTGCATCCGGGCCACCAGCGGCGGCGTGTCGTGCCGCCGGCACTCCAGGCCGCGGATTTTGATCTCGCCGTCTTCCGGCACGCAGAAGAAGCGGTTCGGCACCGGCACCTCAGGCGATTGCTTCGAAGGCAGGAAGACGACGTAGCGGTACACGGCTTCGAGCGCCATCGGCAGGCCCGTGCGTTGCTCGATTTCCCGGACCAGCTGTGCGTAGTCCGCGCGCATCGCGCCCGCGCGCTGCACGTAGAGGGAGTCGACCAGCGCGTGCAGCACGCGAAAACCGGCGCGCTCGGCGGTCTCCATGGCCACCAGCAGCTTCTCGCGCGCCAAAGCGTTGATGGCTTCGTGCGCCTCGATCTTGCCGAAGCGGGCGTTCTTGTAACCGGTGTAGCCGAAGCAACAGACTAGCAGCCACTTCAGCGCCGAGCGGCGGAGTTGGTAATTGTGGCGTTGATCCGTAGCGCCGGGCTTTAGCCCGGCACCTGCCCCGACAGGTCGGGGCGCTACATCTGTAGCGGCGATGTCCTCATCGCCGTTTCGGCGGTCATAGACCGCCGCTACAGGCCCGGCGTTGATGCGCGCCTTGTACAACTCACGTTTCTGAATCAGCCGCTCGACCACGCGACTGGTAATGCCCCGGCGCCGCTGGCAGACGCGGTAGCCCAGCTCCGGCACGCGCGGGGCGTTCGGGCAGCAACGACAATTGACGGTCTCGGGTGAGACGTTGAAGCGCGCCATGATGCTCGGGAACTCGCTGATGAAGTCCAGCTCACCGACGTTGGTGAAGAACCCCAGCCGCGGAGGGAAAACCAGCCCGCCACGGTCAGCGAGGAGGAGTTCGTCGGGGTGCTTGGGGCTTTCCGGTTCGGCCTTCTGTTCCGGGATGAGCACGCCGTCGCGATGGGCCAGCTCCATCTGCATGTAAGAGATGCCCGTGCCCGTCGTGGTGCGCGCCGAGTATTGCACGGGAAGTTTGGTGACCCGCACCAGTTCCCACAGGCCCGCGAGGTCACACCGGTCGGCGACGAAGGAATTCTGCGTGTCCACGTGCAGGCGCCCGAAAAGCGTGGTGGTGCTCCCTTTGAAGAGAATCCGCCCATAGCTCATATAGCTGCGCGCGCGGCTGCGCTGCACAGTCCCGCCGCAAGCAGGATCGCGGTTGAGGGAGAGTTCGAGGCCGCGTCTCCGCGCCTGCCCCAGCAGTCCCGGAAACAGCGTCGAATCACCCCACTCGCTCACGATGAGGTCGGGGTCATGCGCTTTGAGCAGCCGCTCGAAACCCACGGCCACAGGTTCGTCGGCGTCGTCGAGCACGCGCCACTCGCCGTCGATTTCCACCTCCAGGGCGCCGCGCCGGCCGTGCTTGGGATCAACTTGCGCAAGCCCTTCCAGGCGGATCTGCATCACCCGGAACGGCGGCAGCTCATAATCAATTGCCCACTCGTCATCGCGACACTCGATGCCGCGTACTTCGGGATTCGGGACTCGGGACTCGGGATTCGCGAAGGAAGGATTTTTCATCCCGAATCCCGCTGGCGAGGGCGAGCCTGTACATTCGCTTACTTCCACGTCCACTCTGGCCAGGGGAAACACGCCCTTCTCCCAGCAATAGCGCGGCGCCAACATCAGGTCGGAGTTGTAGAGCTGCAGGCCTGCATCGTAGCGGTGCACAAAGCGCGCGAGCGAGGCAAACTGCGTGGGGTGGTGGACCGATACCTGAAGCACACGAAGCCCTTTGCCATCCCAGATGTTCGCCCGCTCGGTGAGCGCGCAGGTCAGGCGGGCGCGGGCCGCGAGCGCCTGCCCCAGACGCCGCAGCCGGGGCTCAGGGCCCTGCACGTAGAAGCACGGCTTGAACGACGGGTCAATCAGCCGGTGGCGTTTCTGGTTCCCGCCCTGCGGGATCAGCCACAGCGTCATTCCGTCGGCTGACGGATAGAGGTCGAGAATCCATCCACTGAGTCTCAAGGTTAATCCCCAAGCGCGCTTCCATCGCGCGCAGGCGAATCTCGTGGTCCAGCCCGACCGTCACATTGATGGCGTCCATGGCGTGCACGGGGAATTCGTAGGTGCAGGCCTGAATGTAAAGACGCACGCGGTTGAACATTGCCGCGAAGCAGGCACGCTCTTCCCGGCGCAGGGCGCGGCCAAAGACCCGCTCCCAGGATTGCAATTCCTGCTCGACGAGTTCGCGAAATGTGGCAATCGTTCGGCCCATAAGGCACCTCGGTAGTGCCGCCGCCCCGGCGGCTTCATCGCCATATCGGTCCCGCTTTAGCGGGACCGGCGCTACATCTGAGTCGCGGCCGTCCCGGCTCGCAGGTCAGTCCCAACCGCTGGTCATCTCCCGCGCGGAACGTCCACACTTCTGTCGCGGTGGTGCGCACGCGTTCGAAAAAGCGCCGGCGGGCTGCGGGCGGAGCAAAGGTTTCAGCAGAGGAAAAAACCGCGACGGAGAGCGGCAAACTCACCCACCGCCGCAGGTTCGCGAGCCCCTGCTCGAACGCCACGCGCGCGTCCCAGTCGCGCACGTCTTCGTCATAGTAGAGATCGGGGAAGGCCGTGACGATCAGCGCTGCGGCGGGGAAATCTTCCAGGAACTGCGGCACGCGCGCGATCAGCTCCGTGAGTTGGAAGCAGGTGAAGGCGCGAGCGATTTCAATCTGCTGGTTGAATTGCGCGAAGGGCACGCGGCGTTCGCGGGCGAACCGCGCGATGAGCCGCGGATCGGCGGAATTTGCTCCGTCGAGAAAGAGGACGCGCTTGCCCTGCATCAGCAGGCGGGGCAGGAAGTAGTGGCTGAGCCGCGCCACATCGCCTGGGCCCTGAAAAACTGCCAGCCCGTGCGCGGGCAATTGCCAGGGCCGCGAGGGTGACAAGGTTGTCTCACCCGTCTCATCGGTCTTACTCATTGCAGGTCCCCTTTTCCCGCTTGCCAGCGTAGGCGAAGAAAAAGCGAAAGTCAAGAGCAAACAGCAAAGAAAAAGAGGCGTCTCGACCGGCATATTCTGAGGGACATAAAGTCCCTATCACCAGCCCCTGCCGGCAAATTCGCCCTTCTGGCTCAAGGACTTCCGCGGGTGGTGAAGCAAGGTAGCGCAGACTTGTTTCCCAAAGTCTGCGGCTCTTCGGTCAGAGGAAGAACCGCACAGTTGAAGAACAACTGTGCGCTACCTGGCTTCTGGCGGCGTTGCGGCTATCCGCCGGGATCGCGAAAAGACCTTAAAGAGCCGCAGGTCCAAACAACGGGACCTGCGCTACCTGCTGTGGCTACCGCTTCGGAGGCAGGATCACGGCGACGACCGCCGTCGTCCAATTGCCGTGGTTGTGGGTGTAGGAAGGTCCGCGCATCCAAACCAGCGCCGTCCGCTTGTCTTTCCATTTCGGCACCAGAGGGCGCAGGTTATCGACGGTGGAGTTTGCCGTGATGGGCTGCCAGCGCCAATGCGCGCCGTCCGTCAGCTGACGGATCTCGCCGCGGAAAAGCTCGTAATGCCGCTGGCCATCTGCCGCGCTGATGAGCGGCTGGCCGGTTACCGGGTCGGCGTTCGTGGAGATGAAGACAGTGTTGGGGTCCTGGGGGTCGAGCGCCACCAGTCCGCTGTAGTCGTCCTCGTAGGGGTAGAGGCGCGTGCCGGCGTAGGCCATTTCATGCACGTGCCACTGGCTGCCGTCCCAGCGGCCGTAATAGTAGCGGAGGTCCATTCCGCCCTGTCGTGGCGGCAGCCCGCGGCCATCTTTCTGCACGGAAAAGGCGATGTAGGGGCGGTTCTGATCATCCAGTTCGATATCCACGGTCCAGGCCACGTTGTCGGGGTCGCCCTGAAACACCCGGGTGAGGTCCCACGAGGCGAGCGCAGCTTCCGTCGAGGTGCTGAGCTTCGCGATTACCCGGCCGTCCGAGGCGTGAACCTCGCCGTCGCGCAGAAAGCCGTGGTAGATGCTGTTGTCGTAGTTGCGCGGGTGGTCCTCGGTGGCGATGAAGTGGATGGTGCGCTCGCCGTCGAAGGCGTATTTCAGATAAGGGCTGTAGCCACCCTTGCCGCGCAGTAAGTGCCCGCCGTAGGTCCAGGTCTGGCCGTTGTCATCGGAGTACATGTAATTCGGCTCGTGGCCGAAGCCGCGGAAGAAGTTGTAGAGGCGGCCGCCCGGCAAGCGAAACAGATTCGAGTAGGTGACGTTGTCGCCGGCAAAATTCTTGTCCGTGCCGGGTGTTTCAAAGATGTGAGCCTCGCTCCAGGTGAGCGGATCGCCTGGCGCCGAGAAGCGGTAATAGATTTTGCGCTCGACGGCGTGTTTGCTGTAGACGGCCAGATAGCGGCCATCGGGGAGTACCAAAAAGGCCGGGGCGTTGTGATCGTCCTGCTCGAAATGGCGGTGAAGGACGACGCGGTCGGCTCGTCCGGCTTCGATATTGTAGACGGAGATCTCCACGTTGCCCCAGGCGGGCTGGTTTTGGGTGGCGTCAAAATCGCCGAGCGAGCGGACCGACCCGACGATAAGCTTGCCGTGGTCCACGATGACACGCTCGTCCATAAACCAGGACCAGGCGCCATTGTCATTAAGCTGGACCAGTGAACCCGCCACATAATTGGTGGGTAGTTGCGCACCGCCGCTGATCGCCGTTAGAAGGATAGCGAGAGCAATCAGAGCAATCCTGACTCGAAAGTGCCGCCTTGCCATTCATCCCTCCGCGCGGAGGTCAGTATACCGGCAAAACGGGGACGAGCAAAATGGGCCGATGATCCGATGTCTCGCTGGTCCGATATCCCGATGATTCAATGGCCCGATGACCCGATGTCCTAGCCCCCAGTCCCTAGTCCCTGTCTTCTGACTTCTGCCTTCAGCCTTCAGCGTTCAGCCTTCCGCCCCCTGTTCCCTGTAACCTGTTCCCTGTCCCCTGCTCTTCCGCTCGTCACTCGTCACCGTTCTTTTCCCCCTTGCCTTTCCGCCGCGCGAGGTGTATATAAACTTCATCGTAATATCCCGGTTATCGCCCGGCGGCCGCGCAAATCGCAGAAAGCGTGATTTATGCGCCCGGCACGCGGCGGTACGACGCCGTCGGACCTTGTCAAAAACGGAGGACGGTCGTGACAAACAAAGCGCACAACGTATTCCTTAGTTGGTCGGGGCAGCGCAGCCGATTCATAGCTGAGGCTCTCCGAGACTGGCTTCCCATGATCGTGCAGGCCGCCAAGCCTTGGATGTCCGAGGCGGACATCGACAAAGGGTCGCGTGGCCTTGTTGAACTCGGCAGGGCATTAGACGGATTGAAAGTTGGGATTATCTGTTTGACCCCAGAAAACCTAAAGGAGCCGTGGATTCTCTACGAGGCAGGCGCTCTATCCAAAAGCATCGATGAGAAAAGCCGCCTGTGCACATATCTTCTGGCCGGACTCCAGCCTCAAGATGTCAAGCCGCCTCTCGGGATGTTTCAGGCCACTCAGGCAAACAAGGATGACACCCGAAAGCTAATCCATACAATAAACAGAGCCGTGAGCGAGGATCCAGTACCCCAGCCGCCTTTGGATCGTCTGTTTGACCAGGTTTGGTCAGAACTTGAGGGGAAGCTCAACAAGATGCCTGCCCCGGAAGAGTTTATCGAAGCCAAACGCCCCACAGATGAAATGGTCGCAGAAATACTGGAGCTGACACGTGGTGCGGCGAATGAGAGAAAGAAGGTAGCTGCACTCGATCAGTATATCCCTGTCTTTCAGAGATTCATGCCGTTGCTTTCACAGGCCATTGAGGCTTCGGATAAACCGTTGTTCCTGACTGCTCCTTCTGTTTCAGGGGCGGTATACCCAGGCGCAGTACAGATGCCAGTAGCAGAATCCAAGAAGCTCTTCTGCGTCAAACTTCGATATGAGGACGAGATCAAGAAAATCGCCGGCACTCGGTCAGATGAGATTGCCCCCGGCAGCCTGGTGGTTTACGACGGCCACAAGGTCATCGCTAGGTTTGATGATGGGGTCGAACGTTGGTGGACAGAGTCGGGCGCGTAACCACGGCACGGATTTTGTCCCGTGGGCTTTTTCGGGGGCACAATGTCGCGAACCCACGGCATGAAGGGCATGCCGTGGCTACGAGCTGTTTAACCGCACACATCGCAGAATGCTCGATGTATGCGCCACCTGCGGACTTCAGCTATCATATAAGCCACAATGTACGCTTTCGTTGACACGAACCTTCTCCTGCACTACCCCCTTCCAGACCAAGTGGATTGGTGTGCCTGCACGGGAGCGAAAGAAGCAGCTGTCGTTATCGCTCCGGTAGTCTTCCGAGAACTGAATAAGCACAAGGACAAGCCGGAGTCTCGGAGGCTGCGAGATCGCGCGGCAACGGTACTGAAGTGGTTTGATGCGTTTATCGACGATCCGACGCGACGACTGCGAGAAGGGGTAAATCTCCTGATGCTCGCACATGATCCATCGCTGGACTTCGCCAAGTATGGCCTATCGCGCGACCTCAATGATGACTGGCTACTTGCGTCGATTCTAGAGTTTCGGATCGAAAACCCAGCAAGCAACATTGTGCTTGTTACCGAAGATCGCGGCCTGAGGGTGAAGGCAATCGCGCAGGGTCTTCCAGTCGTGCGACTGCCTGAACATCTAAGACTGCCTGACGAACTTGACCCCGTCGAAAAGAAACTACGAGAGACAGAGGACGAACTGCGGCGACTCCGCAATGCCATGCCTAATCTACGATTGGTTTTTGAAGACGACAGCGACCGTATCAAGGTGGCGCTTCGTTTGCCGCCGAAGATTACTCCGGAGCAGCTTGCGGGAAAAATGACCGAGGTCAAACAGAAGCACTCCAAAATGGGGGAACTCACCGCCGTCGGTGGTCTGCTCGCTTTGTCTGTGGGCGTGCCGACTCCCGGCGATTACAACAAGCAAATTGAGGAGTTCTATACCGACTACGAAAAGTACCTGATTCAATTGAGCGAGTTCGAGGTCAGGAAGCAGACAACGATTATACTCGAAATCGAATTGTCGAATACGGGAGGCGCTCCTGCAAGGGATGTTCATGTCTTCATGCACTTCCCGGACGGCCTCGACGTTTATGACGAGGATGGTTTCGAGACTGCAATGGCTGAGCCGACAGAGCCGAAGGCACCACTTGAAAGGCTCCAGGCCGCCATTCAAACCATGAAGTCTTGGCCCACTCCCCCGCTCTTTGTTCCACCCCGGATGCCTTCGATTCATTCCATCCATTCAAACGTGACCGGGTGGAGTATCAAACGATCCGACACTTACGATGTGCGCGGCCATGTTAAGGAATTGACACACGGACTAGAAGTCGGCTTCGGCATTCTCTTTGTGGTGTTTGAGTCGCGCGACGCCGTCAAGTCATTCGGCATAGATTATGAGTTATTGGCCGCAAATCTCCCGGAGAAACTCTCCGGAAAACTTCACGTAATCGTTGATTCGTAGCGGGTGGCCCCGGATGGGGCTTCCCAACCGCGGGTGGCGCAGACCCGTCAGCTGACGGGCTTCTTGATGTCGGCGAAGGCTCGGAACCCGTCAGTTTTTCTCGCGCCCGCCGCAACTAACGCCGCGAGACCGTACAACCAGCCGAAGGTTCTGCAAATCGAAACCAAAGGGTGAAGAAGGGGCGTCTGCCAGGGAAGACTTGCGCGTTGGGACCGAGCCGGCGTCAGCCGACAACGCAAAACCAGATTTCGTAGCGGCGGGCTTCAGCCCGCCACCCGTGGTATCAATGACATGGCGACCTGAAGGTCGCCGCTACGTCGGCTGAGTATGCCGACCTGATGGTGGGCCGACGAGGCATTCAGCCCGGGCAAGATCTGCTTGCGCTCGGTGCGCACTCTGCTATACACTACGCGTCTTATGTTGAAGGCCTACGCCAGCTCGTTCGGCTTTAGTTACCGCTTCTGGGGCTTTGCCCCGAAGCGGTAGAGTGGCGTTGGCCTGAACCTGAAAGAAAAACAGAATTCCAGGGCCAGCCCACTCTCACCGAGTGGGCTTTTTTATTGGAGAGGAGAGCCGGTCATGATCATCTCGATGCGGAAGAACGCCACGAAAGAAGAAATCGAGCACGTCTGCGAGCGCATCCGCGAATTTGGTTTCAAGGTGCATTCCATCGAGGGCGAAGAGCGC
>Ga0315296_10002972_pt1 | contig 14327 bp, 13 predicted proteins | sample YL17G14_18_MG_FD_203921 | JGI IMG/M metagenome (GOLD analysis project Ga0315296, IMG submission 203921) | Sediment microbial communities from Yellowstone Lake, YNP, Wyoming, USA - YL17G14_18 | ecosystem: Environmental > Aquatic > Freshwater > Lake > Sediment | place: USA: Wyoming | collected... | reverse complement strand
CTCTTGTGAACCACCAGTCTGGATCTTCAGGCTGGCGAGCAGTGTGGCTGCTGGTTTTAGCTGTCGTAGTCCATACCGGCGGCTGCACTTGGTCTATGTTGTCTTTTATGTATTTGGTCAGGCGTTGGATGTAGATTGATGGTGGTATGTCATAGGGTGTTGGCAAGTTTGGTTATTGCTCCATATGAGGATGTTTCTCTCTGTTATTCATATGAGCGTCTTATAAAAGTTATTTGGGCTACGCTAAGAATGGCTAATTTGCTAGCAAAGATTCTTAGCGCGCTACCCGATCTTGCGCTGCGCTAGAAACTTTATAAAGCTGAGAGATGGAGAAGAGGGCTTAAGGTGATTCAATTTGGTCAACTGCCCGAAATGCGGTGTTGCCAATAAGGACGATGCGAAATTCTGCGTTAGTTGTGGTTCAACGCTCTACGTCGAGAGGGCGAGGAAGCGTAATGACTGCTTTGGACCCAGCGAACCTGAAAAGGCCTGCTTTGGCTTGCCTTACGGAGGAGTAATCGTTGGCATAATAGTAGGGCTCTTCATCGTTTTATGGGGACTAGCCCAGCTGTTCAACCTGCGTATTGACATCTGGCCTTTGATACTCATACTGGCCGGAGTCCTCATTGTGGCAGGCGCCATCTACGGCCTGAGTAGAAGAAGATACTGACCTACTCTTTCTCTTATTTTGTGCTGCAGTATTCAACATTGCAGGTAATGCATTTCTTCCTATGTTCAAGCCTTGATAGAGTTGACCTGACATTTATCAGGAAGAGAACCACAAGCAGAAAATACGTGCCAACTGAGAGACTGCCATTCATTTCAGTGACCCCAACAAGCAGAAGGAAGGCTCCAACAACAAAGACTACATTCAGTAGGAAATGAATCGAGGCTCTCTTTGTGAATAAGGCGTATTGCAGCAGACCTAAGGTGACTCCGACCAATCCAGACCAAAACATTATGGTGACTAACTGCGTGGATAGGCTTTGTAGTAACACGTAGACGACGGTCCCGATTAGTGCTATTGTTGCTCCAATTACTAGGCCAGTGCACCCTGCGCAATAGGTTCCATCACCAATTTGAATGACGTGAGAAGAGAAGCTTCCACAATCTGGGTGGTGCCCTTTAAACGAGGGATTCGTCTTCTCTTGGACCGCTCTTACTTGCCCATCCGAAGCTGCCTCCTTTATTTGAACATGCCCTACTAATCGATTGCAGCGAGATGGAGAAATACCTGCTATTATGCCCAATAGGCAAATTGCTCCAAAAGCCCCGCCAATTAACTCCTTTTGAACTCGCATACTTTCCCGTTGATCAGTAATAGTAAGGGCGGCGAGAACAGACAGGGATAAAAAAGAGATCAGGTAAAAAGCAACTTGAACGTTGCGGACATGGGCCAGCTCATTAGCTTTTTTTTCTTTTGTAGTCGCCAGTATCAGCCGAGGGAAGTTCGCGGATGGCGGTGTCAATATGCTGAACGGTGGTGGAATATGCTCGCCCATAATGAACCACGGATTTTTGTGAGGCTCGACAGGTAAAATGGACAAATCGTAACGCCTAGGAGATCACTTTTTCATGAGAAGCAGTCGGTATAAACATTTTCACCAAATAACCTGTGATGTGTGCTGGACGCCTTGCTCAGTTGACTCTGCACATTAATGATGTGTCTATGCGGGAAGAGAAATTTCAGAAGAAGGCGCTATGCCCCTTATACCTTCTTCTAACATGTTGCGGGTGCGTTTTGCGGCTGAAGCTGTGTGAACATCGTCGTCAGAGTGTTCCAAATGACGACATCAATCAGCACGGCTGTGCTGTTTCGGAGTTGTTGCCTTCAGCGGTTACATTGTCACAACAGCTTCTTCCATGCTGGGAGTTGAGTCAGTTCAGAAGTAGTAGTCCGCGCCGCGTGTACGATGACTACTACTTCTTGGATGCTGAGTGCAATGGTCAAAATGCGTTGAAGAGAGGTTTGTGAAAGGCTTAAAACGCCAAACAGTATACAACCATACGCAATTAGATGCTACAATTGAGAGGTTAGATCATGAGTAAGAGAGGTATATCAACCGTGGCGGTCGTGGGGATAATCATAGTCGTATTGGTAGTCGCGGCAGTTGGAGTCTATGTTGCAACTAGACCTAGCCTGCCCCCTACAGAGTTTGCGTATGACATGTTGACGGCATCGCCTGCAGCCTTTACATGGGGGGAGAATGTCACCGTTTCGGTGAACGTTACTAATACTGCAACAGCCGAGGTCACTGGAAATGTAACCATCGTTTTGAACGGGGCAGTCACGTTGAAAAAAACTGAGACACTGGCAGCAAACGAAACAAGAATGGTGAAGTTCACTTTCTCAAATGGAACGTATACTGCTCCTGGACTATACACGGTCACTATTCCAGGAGCGACAATCCAGAACACTTTCACTGTTAAGGCAGTTGCGCGCGTGGGCCTTGTTCTTGGCACAGGTGGGTTGGGAGACAAATCCTTCAACGATCTCTCTTATTCAGGCGTGGCTAAAGCTAGTCGGGAACTGGGAATAGACTTCGACTTCGTGGAGCCAAAAGCCATTGCTGAGTACGAGGGCATTCAAAGAGACTTTGCTAAGTCAGGGAAATATGCCATCATTATTTGCGCAGCCTTCGATCAGAACGAATCGTTGACCAAGGTCGCTGGAGAGTATCCCAACCAAAAATTCGCTCTCGTTGACATGCCTTGCCCAAGGTCTAACGTTGCGTCTCTTCTGTTCAAAGCGAACGAAGGCTCCTTTCTGGTTGGAGTCACTGCTGGAATGAAGACTAAGACGGGAAAAGTGGGCTTCGTTGGAGGCATGGAAATCGATCTGATCGAAGACTTCTTCAAAGGGTACGAAGCAGGTGTAAAATGGGCGAACTCAACCGTGGAAGTAAGACCGCCCGTATATGTCGGCGGCTGGGCTGACCCAACAAAGGGCAAGGAACTGGCTATCAGTTTGATTGACGCAGGAGTCGACGTTATCTTCGGGGCTGGGGGAAAGAGCACCTTAGGTTCTTTGGAAGCAGCACACGATAGAGGCATTTTGGGCATAGGAGTAGACGCGTGTCAATGCTACCTTTATCCAGAAATAAAAGCCAGCATGACTAAGAGAGTCGATCTTGCGGCGTTCAGGACAATAGAGGCGGCTCTTAAAGGGACGTTCGCTGGCGGCATCCAAAGCGGAGGTTTGAAGGAACATCTTGTAGGCGCCTGCAGACTACCTGAGGAACAACCCTACTGGGAAGCGACGTTCGGGTTCACACACCCGTTCTTAGAGGTAGCAGTGATAAGCAAAATGGTCGATGCTAGAGACAAGATCGTGGCTGGCGATATTACAGTGCCTAGCGCCTTTGGGTAGAAAAGTTAAATCCCCCTTCCTTTTTTTTATACTTGTGCCATCAGCTGTTCAAATGCGCGGCATCACTAAGATTTTCCCTGGCGTAGTAGCGAACGATAAGATAGACTTTGTTGTGGAGAAAGGGGAAATTCACGGCTTGCTTGGTGAGAACGGAGCAGGCAAAACAGTGCTGATGAACATTCTTTATGGCTTGTACAAGCCCGACGATGGGAAGATTGTGGCTGATGGAAAAGAAGTGAACATAGACAGTCCGCGTGCGGCGTTAGATTTGGGCATAGGAATGGTTCACCAACATTTCATGATTGTGCCCAGGCTCACAGTTGTGGAAAACATAGTCTTGGGAAGGGAACCGAAAAAGAACGGAATCCTTTTGGATACTGACAAAGCACTAAGGGATGTCAAGGATTTTTGTGATCGTTACAGGTTAGAGGTTGACCTGAATGCTCCAATGCACGCGTTGCCTGTTGGCGTGCAGCAAAGAGTTGAAATCCTGAAGGCTTTGTACAGAGGAGCAGACGTTCTTATTCTGGATGAGCCGACATCAGTGTTGGCGCCCCAGGAAGTGCAGGAGCTTTTCAAAGCAGTTCAAGCACTGAAACAGCAGGGCAAGACAGTTATTTTTATCTCTCATAAACTTCGAGAAGTTCTGGCGATTTGCGACAGAATCACGGTTTTGAGGCGAGGCAGGGTCGTAGGAACCGTCAAAGCAGATGAGACCAATTTGAGCATACTGGCCAGAATGATGGTAGGCAGAGAAGTTCATTTCAGGTTTAACAAGGAACAACCAGAGAACCAAAGGGTTGTCTTGAAGGTTGAAAACGTTGAGGCAATGGACGATCGAGGTCTGCCTGCGTTAAAGGATATAGGTTTTGATATTCGTTCGAGCGAAATCTTGGGAATAGCAGGAGTCGAAGGCAACGGACAGACTGAGCTCGTAGAAGCGCTCGCTGGAGTACGAAAAGTTACATCAGGTAAGATACTGCTTAACGACAATGACGTAACAAAAGCATCTCCAGGGAAAAGAATACAGCTTGGCGCTTCCACAGTCCCAGAAGACAGACACAAGAGAGGATTGATCATGGATTTCTCAGTGATGGAAAACATAATCCTTGGAAGCCATGATCAACCTCCGTTCGCAAAAGGCCTAATCAGAATCAACATCAAAGAAGTCTTAAACGATGCAGAAAAACTGATGGATAGCCTGCACCTCGGAAGTCATATCAGAATCAACATTAGGGAAGTCTTAGGCCGTGCAAAAATGCTTGTGGCGAGCCTAATACTTGGAAGTCGTGGCAAGCCAACATCAGCCAAAGGTTTTGTGCGACTTGACATCAAACAAGCCTCAGATTATGCAAGAAGGCTGATCGAAGAGTTCTCTATAAAAACCCCAGACAAAGACACTCCAGCGCAGCATCTATCGGGTGGAACCCAGCAGAGAGTCGTTTTGGCAAGAGAGTTCAGCAGGAATCCCAAGTTGATCATTGCTTCCCAGCCTACTCGAGGCTTAGACATTGGCGCAACTGAATATGTACGCGGAAAACTCGTTGAAATGCGCAACCACGGGTGCGCGGTCTTATTGATTTCTGCTGACCTTGATGAAATATGGGCTTTGAGCGACAGAATCGCAGTAATATATGAAGGTCGAATAGTGGCAGTGAAGGATCCCGAGAAAACAAACGAGTCCGAACTTGGACTTCTAATGGCTGGTGGCAAATCTGACTGAACTGAAAAGAAAGGCGAGTCTGAAGGTCGGAAGACTACTTCGCAGCCTTCTTAAAGAGTTGAAAGCCTCAGTGCCCAAGGTAGTTCCTCAGATAATCGCCATTCTGTTGGCATTTGTGGTCGGGGCGATTACATTATTATTGACAGGCTACTCTCCTTTAGAAGTCTACGGGGCAATGCTAACAGGCGCGTTTGGCGACGCTTTCGGAATAGGACAAACGTTTACGCAGGCAACTCCTATAATCTTCACTGCATTGGCATTCCTTTTCGCATACAAGTGTGGTCTCTTCAATATAGGCGCTGAAGGTCAATTTTTGGTCGGGGCATTTACTGCTGCGTTGGTTGGAATATCCTTTAACGGAATGCCCTTCTTCATCCATATTCCGTTTGCTTTAGTCGCTGGAGCTCTAGGTGGCGCAGCGTGGGGTTTCATCCCAGCTGTTCTAAAGGCGGAGCGTGGAGCCCACGAAGTCATCACAACCATGATGCTAAGCTATGTGGCGTTATATCTGACTAGTTATTTGGTGAACTACCCGTTTAAGGCACCCGGCTGGGTGGCTCAAACCGTTCTGATTGCGCCTTCAGCTGAGCTTCCGCGGATTCTTCAACCAACTCAGCTCTCTGCCTCAATTGTCTTAGCCGTTCTGTTGGCTGTTCTCACGCAATACACTCTTTGTAGAACCACCATTGGTTACGAGGTAAGAGCAATAGGGCTGAACCCGAGCGCTGCTGAGAGTGGAGGCATAAGCATAAAGAAAACCATGATTATGGCATTGACTATCAGCGGAGCGATAGCTGGGCTTGGAGGAGCAGGCGAAGTGTTGGGTGTTCATAGACGTTTCATAGAGGGTTTTTCTCCCGGCTACGGGTGGGACGGCTTAGCTGTAGCACTAGTCGGTGGCCTTAACCCAGTTGGCATCTTGCTCGCGTCGGTGCTTTTCGGCGCATTACGAAGTGGGGGTATGACTATGACTCGAACTACGCATGTACCCCTTGACATAGTGTCTATTCTTCAGGCACTAGTCATCTTGTTCGTGGCAGCACCTATGTTGATTAGATACCTTCTGAAACGAGGTGGAATAAAATGGTAGAACTCATAGACGTAATCAACGTTGGATTATTTGCAGCAGCGCTTAGGATGGCAACTCCTATAGCATACGGAGCGCTTGGCGGCATTTTTTCAGAAAGAGCTGGAATCGTCAACATCGGATTAGAAGGCATGATGCTCACCGGCGCTTTCACAGGCGTAACTGTCAGCTTTTTCTCAGGCAGTCCGTGGCTTGGGGTGCTTGCAGCCATACTGGTCGGAGGGCTGCTAGGACTGCTTCACGGGGTCATAACCGTTAAATTTGCCGGCAATCAAGTCGTAAGCGGCACAGGCATAAACATTTTCGCCCTGGGTTTTACTGCTTATATGAGCCAGATATTGTGGGGCTCAAGAGGAGCATCTGAAAGCGTGCAAGGGCTTCCCGATATATCAATTCCCCTTTTGAAGGATATACCCATCATCGGAGACATAATAGGAACCCATACACCACTGGTCTACTTAGTGATCATCATAACAGTGATTTCCTACATCGTTTTGTTCAAAACCCCATTAGGATTAAGGATAAGAGCCGTGGGTGAACGCCCTGATGCGGCGGACACAGCTGGAATAAACGTCTACAAAACAAAATACCTCTGCGTCATAATCAGTGGAATGCTAGCCGGGCTGGGCGGAGTATTCCTTTCACTGGGACACTTGAGCCTTTTCGTGTGGGGAATGAGTGGTGGAAGAGGCTTCATTGCATTGGCCGCAATGATTTTTGGAAAGTGGATGCCTTTCGGTGCTTTTGGAGCAAGCGTCATGTTTGGCTTCGCCGATGCTCTGCAGATGAGGCTTCAAGCCTTGGGGCTGCTTCCACCGCAAATCATCCTAACTATCCCTTACATTCTGACTGTAGCTGTCTTAGCAGGCGTTGTTGGAAGGGCTATTCCGCCAAGCAATTACAAGCCTTACATCAAAGAATGACGCTCAAGAAGTTTCACAGCTTCTATTGCGATCTTGATCTCATCTTGTATTGCTTTCTGCACACGCTCGTCAAGCTCGCCTGTTTTCTGGCCAGGTTCAAACTCGCCTTTCTTAATGCCCTTTGCGATGTTGCCGTCAATCGCCAAAATAGCACCAGCCTTCAGCTTCTTCATTCCTGCAAGCGTAAAAATGGTAGAGCACTCCATTTCAACAGACAGGACGTTTGCTTGACTGAGCCTTGATACGGTTGCGGGATCGTCACAGTAGAAGGCATCTGAACTCCAGACTATGCCCACATGAGCCTTTCTTCTCTGCTTCTTGGCTGCTTGAGCCAAAGCTGAAACAACGTCAAAGCTTGCCACCGCTGGATATTCCACTGGCATAAATGCTTTGCTCGCACCGTCGGCACGAACAGCTGAGGTTGCTATGACGATGTCGCCCATGTCTATGTTCCGTTGAAGAGAACCAGCAGTTCCAACTCTAATCAGAGTCTCGGCGCCAATTTTCGTCAATTCCTCAACCACTATTGCAGCTGAGGGGCATCCGATTCCAGTTGAGCAGGCTGAGATTCCGATTCCATCAACCTTTCCGGAATAGGTGACAAGTCCCCTATAGTCTGAGACCTTGTGCGCCTCGTCGAAAGATGCGGCGATTTTTTCTACTCTCTTGGGATCGCCTGGAAGCAGAACATACTTTTCTATGTCTCCAACACCGCACATTATGTGAGGCTGAATCCTCTTCCTCGTAATGACCACCTCAAGTCTCGCGTCATCAAATCACTAATTGCTGTCACTTCATATTTACTGGTTCTCTTATTTTGGCTGTGCCTTTCGCAGCAACTCCTTGCGCCACTATGTTCCTATTTCATCCCTAGCTTCTCATTCTTCTCTAAGACTCTGATGATCTCTGCAAGACGCCTTTTTCGCGTGTCTTCCTTCATGGCGCTGTCAACCCAGCCAGTATACTGCCTCTTGTAGGACGGTGCCAGCTTGCTGAAGTTGCCTAAGGCTTTCTTATTTGATCTGAGAGCATCCTCAATGTATGCGGGAATAGCAAAGCTCCTTCTAGGCAGAGAAGCCGTACTCCATTCCCCACGCTTTTTTGCCTCGTTGACAAGCTCAAGACCTGCCTTCGTCATTTTTCCCTGCATGATCATTTTGTCGGCTCTCTTCCTGTTGGATTCGGACCACTTACTGTCGGGTTTGCGAGGCGTGAACTTCCGAGCGAACTTCTCATCGTCTATTCTCTTTATGATGCTGTCTATCCATCCGAAGCAGAGGGCTTCTTCTACCGCCTCATCATAAGATAAGTTAGGCTTCCCGGTGTGTTTCTTGTAGAAGATCAGCCAAGCCTCTCTTTTGGCGTCATGGTTCCTCTCAAGCCACTTGTGCCAATGACTCCTGCTAGCCATCTGCAGTTCTTCAGGCTCTCCCATGGAATCGCACAACCTTGACTCATGCGTTTAAGCGTGTACTCCGTTGCCCGGGATTCATTTCCTAAGCAATTCGTTCAACAGTTCGGTCATCTTCGGTGCTTCTCGCACTAGGTCGCTGCTCGTTATGATGCCTGCGAGTTCATTGTTGTTTCTTGTGACAACTAGCTTTTTTATTCGCTTCCTGGACATTAAACGCGCTGCTTCATCTACGCTGGCGTCCTCGTTTATTGCCACGATGGGCGAGGTCATGATTTCCCTAGCGGTTACAGCATCCGGCGGAATCCGAGCTTGAACTAGTTTTGAGATTATGTCCTTGTGGGTCACAATGCCTATTGGGCGTTTTTCCTCAACCACAATGATGCTGCTTATGTCGTATTTGTTCATGGTTGCAACGATTTCTTGAACGTTGGTGTCGCGTCTCACAACCCTTGGCTCTTTGGTCATCACATCTCGAACTAGAATTAACCCAGCCAAAAACTGTTCAGGTCTCCCTTTCACACAAACTGAAAAGACAACATGTGTGAGCGTGGCTTTAAGTTTTTTCGCACATAGCTAACGCGGTCTCAACAAGCGTATCAGTTTGGGCATAAGCAGGGTTCCGCGTCTCAGAAGCCCAAGGCTTCCTTTTCTGCATTCTTTCTCTGAGAACTTGGCTACTTCGTCGCCTTTAATTCTGTCTCCTGCGACTAGCACGGGCACTGGGTCGTCGCTGTGATTCTTCAGCTTGCAGGGTGTGGAATGATCTGAGGCAACGCATATGATGTGATCGTGCAGGTTGATTTTAGGCAGAAGTTTCCCAAAGAAGAACTTGTCGATTGTCTCGATGAGCTTTGTTTTCAGTTTGAAGTTGCCGTCGTGTCCAGGTTCATCTGGTCCCTTGATGTGGATGTAGAAGCAGTCGTAACGTGGGAGTATGTCGAAAAGTTTCTTCACTCTGAATATGCAGTCGTCTTTCAGATCTCTTGAAGGCGGCGGTAAATCCACCAAGTGCATACCAGAGAGTTTGGCTATGCCTCTTTCCACAGGCATGTCAGCGAGGCAAGCGAAACGCACGCGATAGCGATGATTTATGTTGAAGAAATCGGGCAAAAGGTGCGCTGCGTCGCGAGTGAGTATCAGATTTGCTTTGAATTTGCCTTCTGTAGCTCGCTTTCTGTTGATTTCATGGCGGTTGAGGATTGTGTGCGATTTTTCTGTGAACTCATTCACTAGCGCAGCTGCAGCTTTGGCTTCTTCGCTCTTGTCCATTGGTTCACTTTTTTCCAGAATCATTTTGGGCTCAGCTGCAGCAACGCCTAATCCTTCAATTCTAGTGTATGCTGGGTCGGTGTTCGTTATTTTGCTGGAAAGCGGCTTTCCTTTGCGTTTAACCACCAGCACTGCTCGATGTCCAATTGTGCTCTTGAATTCAAAAGTGGCTGGATATGAATCTAACTTCACTTTCTCGTTGATACAATCAGCTAGCAACTTCGCTTCTCTGGTGGTCAAGTTCCTTCCTGCTCGGCGATCCACTATCCTATTTCCTCGTTTTAAAGTGGCGAAGTTACAGCGTAGGGCAAGGTCGCCGTTCTTAATTGATAAACCAGCACCTATTGCTTCTAAGATGCCTCTGCCAGTTGAGTACTTGAACGGATCGTAGCCCAGAATCGATATCACGCCTACATCGCTTTCAGGCGCTATGCCCTTCCCCACAGCGTACATTAATCCAGTTTTTCCATTCCAAGCCAGACGATCCATGGCGGGCGTGTCAGCCACACCTAAGGGAGTCTCATTTCCAAGTTCGGGCATGGGTAAGTCGCCTAGACCGTCTATAACAACATAAATCAACTTCAAGTCAGAAGCCTCTCTTCCACTGTTGCGGTCGATTCCAACATGGTTGTTTACTCTGGGTTCACAGAAAAGCGTTTTTGCTCAGTCTGAGCCTAGATTCACAATTGTTAAATCCTGACAAAGTCAAGTGTCGATTGGTGTGTATTTGCGCATCGGGTTTTTTGTCTGGGAATATCCACCAGCATTAGTTGGCGGCTTGGGCACCTACGCCGAATACATAACGCGAGAGTACATTGAACTGGGGCACGACGTCTCAGTTTTCACGCTTAATCCAGGTGATCTCAATACACGGGAAATATACAAGGGCGTCGAAGTCCATCGTCCCTTGATCGCTGATGCCAGCAAAGTTTTTCCAGTTTTCGTAACCGAAGACCTGCGCAGATGGGGCACAAACATCAAATTCTTCAACGACATCTTCCTCTACAACATTCTCAGCTCGACCAAATTCATCAACGGTCTGATCGGCAAAGAAGAATACAAGTTCGATGTTGTGTGCGTTCACGACTGGTTGAGCGGCATTGCAGGCAGCATTATCAAGAAAGAAACAAAGATCCCGGTATTCTTTCATGTTCACAGCACGGAGTGGGGAAGAAGCGGCGGACAAGGCTCCGAAGTTGTCTCACACCTTGAAAACCAAATGGCAGAAGACTCTGATCACATAGTCACAGTGAGCGAAGCCATGCGGGAAGATCTAGTCCGTCATGGTTGGCAAGCGTCGAAAATAAGCGTGGTTTGGAACGGCGTCGACCCAGACAAATACGACCCATCTCTTGTCAAGTCTGAGGATGTTGAAGCGATTCGGGAACGCCACGGAGTTTCCAAAGATGGCAACATGATACTCTTTATAGGTCGTTTGACATGGGTCAAAGGTGTCAGAAATCTCGTCCAAGCCATGCCGTCTGTCCTTAGGGACTACCCCAAAACCAAACTGGTGATTCTGGGAAAGGGTGAAGAACAGAAGGACATAATCGAATTAGCCAACAGGCTAGGCGTCGGAGACAACGTCGACTGCCATTTCGAGTTCGTGCCTGAACCAGAAAGAATCGCATATTATGCTGCTGCTGACATGTGCGTTTTTCCGTCGATATATGAGCCCTTCGGCATCGTAAGCCTAGAAGCCATGTCGATGGCCAAACCTGTAGTTGTCGGAGCCAACGGAGTGGTAGGTTTCAAGGAACAGGTTACGTCAAGCGGGTCTGACCAGAATGGTTTCCACGTTAATGGTAATGATCCGGCTGACATTGCTTGGGGCTTGAAGGAAGTATTGAAAGACCCCGATAGAGCAAGGCAATGGGGTGAAAATGGGCGTAAACGAGTACTGCAGTATTTCACGTGGAGAAAGGCAGCAGAGCAGACGCTGGACATTTACCAGTCGCTTCTTCCAAAGCAGGAAACCCAGAGAATCAGGAAAGCAGTAGCCTAGTTAAGTTCGTACTTGCGGTCTTTTGATGGTCTCTAGCGAAATGCAGGTGTGTATGCCAACGATTCCCGTTATGCCTCTTATCTTAGCTATGAATGAATTGAGGGCTTTCATGTCTCCAAATGTGGCTTTGAGGAAGACGCCGCATCTTCCGCTCAAATTGTAGGACTCGATAACTTCCTCAAGGTCAACCAGTTTTCTGATTATCTCGTCGGCGTGCTTAAGACTCGGATAAACCGTTATGAAAGCAGTGATCGTTCGTCCCAGAGTCGCTTCGTTAACGTCTATCGTGAAACGTTCAATTACTCCTTTCTCAACCAGCCGAACCACACGTTTGCGTGCTGTTGATTCTTCGATACCCAGTTTTTCTCCAAGCTGTCGATACGAGATTCTGCTGTTCTGCTCCAGTATCTTCAAGATCTGCTGGTCGGTTTCGTCGATTTTCAGCATTCTTTTGCGTCCCTAATACGTGGGTTTTGTTTCTGGTTGAAAAGCTCCATATTGTCTTATAAATTCTCCTCTTTTGGGAAAGTGAGTTCCGCTTTCATCCAATTCCATGATGTTCTGATTGGCAATCCGCACGAACGAGATCTGAGAATGAACCTTCCGCGGCTGGGTTCATGCGCTAACAGACAGAGAACTGGCGTTCCTGTGACTCTGGTTGACCATTGTGTCAACATCAAGTTTCTTTTCGGCTGCGGCGACTTCGGCAAACGTGGCGCGTGTCCGCGGTTGTTTGGGAGGGCATGTGCAGCATGAAGCTGGTCGTGCTGAGATGTCAAAGGTTCCAATTTTCCTAGCTAGGCTTTCCACCTCGGTCTTGTTCATTCCGGCTAATGGTCTCAATATGGTCACGTTTGACAGGGCCTCTGTTTCAACGTGGAGGTTTCTCAAGGTTTGGCTAGCGTGCTCACCGATTATTTCGCCTGTGACTAGTGCTTCAGAGCCTTCTTGGAGAGCGATTTTTTCAGCGATCCTGTACATTGTTCCTTTGCAGAGCACGCAGGTTAAATTCCGAGGGCATCTTTCCAGAATCTGTGTCAAATTGGCTCCATGGGGTACACTGTAGAGCTTAATTGGTGCTGAGGCGTATTGCCGAAGTTTCTTTACTACTTCGAGTGCTCTATGCTTAGTTGTCTCGTCTGCGTATGGTGCGTTATCAAAGTAGACGCATATTGGCGTCAGACCACTTCTGATTATCAGCCATGTAGCTACAGGCGAGTCTGTGCCGCCCGACACTAGACAAACAACTACGCCTCGGTTATCCTTGATAGCTTCAGCCGGTTCAGCCAAGTTTCCACATCAGTCTTCAAGACGCAAGGGTTTCATTAAAGGTTTCGAAAGCCTTGGGTCCGCTATGGCGCAAATCAAATAAAATACTCTATTAAAGGTGTGTGTAGGCTCTTTTGGAGAAAAAAGGCTTTGTCAAATTACCGTTGGGTTGTTCTGTTCTCGTGTTTCTTGGCCTTTGTGGCTTATGCCTTTTCTTTCCAATCAATGCCCCCGCTTTTGTCGCGTGTAGCCGGTGAGTTCAACGTTAGTGAATCACAAGTTGGTTTGCTCATGTCCATAGCCGTAGTTCCCGGCATCGTTTTGGCTCTGCCAACAGGGTTCATCGTCAATAGGTATGGGTTTCGTCGCCTCGGATTTGTCTCAACTCTATTAGTCGCAGCTGGAAGCTTGATAACCGCGTTTGCGAACAGCTTTGCATTAGCCCTGTTGGGCAGATTTGTTCTGGGGGTTGGAGGCGCATTCATAGTTGTTGGAACCCCAACTGTTGTTTCACAGTGGTTTGATCGCAAGGATTTGGGCAAAGCCATGGGGTTTTATAGCATAAATATGCCTGTGGCCACTATTCTGGCCTTTCCTGCAGCAGCTGTTCTTGCACAAGGCTACAATGACTGGCATTCTCCCTTCTATGTGGGCGCGTTGCTGGCTGTAGTAGTCGCAGTTGTTTTTGCGTTGGTGATTAGAGAAGGATCGCTTGGAGACGAAAGGGGGCATGCAGGTGTAGCAGATGTCAGGCGTGCCATTGGGAACTCTGAGGTTTGGAAGGCAAGCCTCGTCTGGATGTTTTTCAACGCGGCAGCGATAGCCTATTTGTCGTGGGCAAAGACTCTGTTTGAGCTTTTCAAAGGTCTGCCGCCGCTTGAAGCAAGCTTTTTCGCTAGTGTTCTTATGTATGCCGCAGTGTTTTTTGTGCCTGTCTTTGGCTGGGCGTCTGGCAAGACTGGTAGGCAGAAGCCTTTCTTGGTTGCGGGTTCGATTGCTATGGCGGTTGCGTTGATAGCCACGTCTTATGCGTCTGGCGTGTCTTTGCTGGCGTCTGTGATTATACTAGGCATAACGGCGGCAACAGTTCCACCCGTGGTTATGACGATTCCGTCTCAAAACCTGCCGCCTAATCTGGCCGGAACAGCTTTCAGCATAGTAACCCTTTGTCAGAACGTTGGAATCGCTTTTTCAGCTCCTTATGCGGGATATCTGATACAAGCGACTAGTGACATAACTGCCACGTTCTTGGGGATTTCGTTGTTGA
>Ga0315296_10002971_pt1 | contig 14331 bp, 20 predicted proteins | sample YL17G14_18_MG_FD_203921 | JGI IMG/M metagenome (GOLD analysis project Ga0315296, IMG submission 203921) | Sediment microbial communities from Yellowstone Lake, YNP, Wyoming, USA - YL17G14_18 | ecosystem: Environmental > Aquatic > Freshwater > Lake > Sediment | place: USA: Wyoming | collected... | reverse complement strand
GAATTTGGCTAAACCCTTGATTCTATTGGTGCCGGAGGCCGGACTCGAACCGGCACGCCCTTTGGGGACGAGGGATTTTAAGTCCCTTGCGTCTACCAATTCCGCCACTCCGGCAGATAAGGGTTTTCTTGCAAATCAGATACTTAGGAAGTGTCTTAGAGTATCATAAAGTGTCATAAAGAGTCAAAATTACTAGCTTTTTGAACCCTGTTTATTCAATCCCATGAAGAGGTTATCGATTTTTATGGTAAAAAAATAGTTGCTATACAGGAACTTGCGGTATAAAATAGAAAATATAGTATAAATACTGTTCAGGAGGGTTTATGCTTAAGGAAAAGGTTGAAGAGGTTCTCTCAAAAGTGAGGGTAGGACTGAAGAGAGAGGGTGGAGATATAGAACTTGTTGAAATAAAGGACAGTGTGGTTTATGTAAGGCTTAAGGGAGCATGTGGCACATGCCCGATGTCTACTATTACACTGAAAAACTGGGTTGAGGCTAACTTAAAGAGAGAGATACCGGAGATAACTGCTGTTCAAGCTGTTTAGTCAGCATGGATTATAAATCAAAAAACAAAGGTATACTTCAGTTTGCTGTCATTTTATCTCTGGTTTCCATTTTTATCTTTTTTTCTTCCTCTACAGCTTCTCACAAAATAGATGTCAAAGGAATCCGCTACTGGTCATCCCCTGATTATACAAGGGTTGTGGTTGATCTCTCAGGGCCTGTTGAATTTTCAAGGAATCGAATAGCGAATCCTGACAGGCTTTATTTCGACCTGAAAAATGCCTCACTGGAAAAAGAGATCAAGACCAGTCTCCCTGTGGGAGATGGGATATTGAAAACCGTGAGGGCAGGTCAGTTCGATCCTTATACCGTAAGGGTTGTTCTCGACCTTGAGAATATTGCAGATTTCAACGCCTTTGTACTTGAAGATCCTGCACGATTTATTATTGATGTCTACGGGATAAAGGGAACGGGTAAGAAACCAGAAATTACCACAATCAAGAGGAGAATTGTCATTGACCCGGGACACGGAGGGCACGATCCTGGTGCAGTCGGTCCTCGAAAACTCTATGAAAAAAACGTTGTGCTTGATATAGCCATGAAACTTAAAAAGATACTGGCAGAGAATCCGTTGAATGATGTTTTTCTTACAAGAGAAACGGATATATTCATCCCCCTTGAAGAGAGGACTGCTATAGCAAACAAAAAAAATGCAGACCTTTTTATATCAATACATGCCAATGCAAGTCCGAGAAGAGCGGCGAGAGGCATAGAGACGTATCTCCTTAACTGGACAAATGATGAAGAGGCTTTGAGGGTTGCTGCAAGGGAGAATGCAATATCACTGAAGAAGATGCGGGAGATGAATCGACAGATGGATACTGTGAATGTCATCACAGATGATCTCATGAGACAGAACAAAAGAGATGAATCTGTGAAGCTTGCAAACTATATCCAGAAATCCATGGTATCAACTCTGAACAATGACTCCAAAAAGTATGTAGTGGATCTTGGTGTCAAACAAGCGCTCTTTTATGTGCTTTTTGGTGCAAGGATGCCTTCTGTCCTCGTTGAAGTCTCATTTATAAGTAATTCAGAAGAAGAAAAACTACTCTCAAAGGATTCTTACAGGATGCAGATTGCAAAAGCGATTGCTGCAGGACTGGATATATATGTACTTTCTGTACCTGAAGTACAGAAAGTAGCAGGACTATAGGTATCCTTTTGTCACCAGAGATTAAAATTATCCTCTATATCCTTTTTCTCATATCTCTTTTTCTTATACAGGACATTACTGTTTATATGGGTATATTGGTTGCAGTCCTGGTGTTTCTTCTCAGGATACCATTGAAATCTCTGAAGAGCGGCTGGATTCCGATAGGCCTTTTTCTTTTGTTTACCTTTGTCAGTAATATGCTTTTTCAGCACGGTAAGATACTTTACAGTGCAGGGCCTGTTATTATCACAGAGGAAGGTCTTCACATATCGTTAATCAGAACGATGCGAGTATTTTTTATGATAGCTGGTGCAAAGATACTTGTTGCCACAACACAGATAGAATTACTGGTGGGTGGCTTTGGAAAACTTTTAAAGCCTCTTGAGCGGTTAGGTATTCCTGTTGTTGAATTTTTTTCTACAATGGGCCTTACCATGAAATCTCTCCCGATACTCAAAGAACAGGTAGCTGAGATGTATAGAGAGAAGATTAAAGAAGGCAATATAACTGGTTTCTGGGCCCGCGCAAGGATTGTGTCAATGCTCTTATTACCATTATTTGTGAAGAGCATACAATCGCCGGAGAATTTTTTTGAGAAGGATAAAAGATGAAGATTGACCTGCTCATAAAAAATGGTCTTGTTTTCGATGGCACTGGTTCAGAGCCATATAAGGCAGACATAAGTATTTCAGGGGACAGCATTGCATTTATTGGGAGGCGGTCGAAAACTGGTTCAAAGCCAGAAAAAGTCATAGATGCTCATGGGTTAGCAGTTGCCCCGGGATTTATTGATACTCATGGACATTCAGAATTCACGCTCCTTGCTGACCCACGTGCAGAGGGCAAGGTCTGTCAGGGAATAACAACAGAAATAAATGGAAACTGCGGTCTCTCTGCTGCTCCTCTCTATGGAGAAGCACTCAATCGCAGGCAAGAAGACCTTAAAGAATATACTATCCGTGAACGCTGGGCAACCTTTAAAGAGTATTTCAAAATCCTTGAAAAAAAGGGGCTGACCATCAATTTTGCAACACTCGTAGGTCACGGGAATATAAGGGCATCTGTAACTGGATATGAAGATCGGAAATTAACAAGGGCAGAATTAAAGAAGATGTGTGCTCTCACGAAAAAGTCAATCCAGGAAGGTTCTATCGGGCTTTCTACTGGTTTAATCTATCCACCTGGTGTGTATTCAGATACAGAAGAGCTGATTGAAATGGCAAGGTGTTGTAAGAATCTTATTTACACATCTCATATGAGGAGTGAAGGAGATGAGTTAATAGAATCTATCAAGGAAATTATCAAGATCGGGAAAGAAGCAGAGATTAAGGTTCATATTTCCCATATCAAGACAAGCGGAGAAGAAAACTGGCACAAGATCGACAATGTCATAACACTCCTTCAAGAGTCAAACAGAGAAGGAGATTATCTCACATGTGATCGATACCCTTACACTGCTTCGAGCACAGACCTTGATACAGTACTGCCAACATGGACTTATGCAGGAGGTTCAGAGGAAGAGTTAAAAAGATTGAAGAGTTCAAAGTTTCAAAAACAGATAAAAAAAGAGATAAGGGATGCACATCCATCAAAGGATTACTGGGATAAGGTTTTCATATCATCTGTTCCTTCAGAGAAGAACACGTGGATGGAGGGGAAAAGTCTTTCAGATATAGCTCATATGAAAGGAAAAGAACCAGTTGATGTGCTGTGTGAAATTTTAATTCAAGAAAGACTGAAAGTCAGTGCAATTTTTTCATTTATGTATGAGGAGAATCTGAAAAGATTTCTCTCATTACCCTATTGTATGGTCGGCTCAGACAGTTCAGCCAAAAGTTTTTCAGGAACTACGCGCAAAGGCAAACCCCATCCAAGAGGCTTCGGGAGTTTTCCGAGGTTTCTTGGAACATATGTGAGAGATGGAAAACTGATGAGCATGAGCGAAGCTATTCATAAAATAACAATGCTTCCTGCAAAAACATTTGGTATAGAGAAGAGGGGAATCTTAAAAAAGGGTCTATTCGCAGATATTGTTGTTTTTGACCCTGAGAAGATAATTGATAAAGCAACATTCAGTGAGCCCTTTCTTAGACCGGAAGGAATCTATTCTGTTATTGTCAATGGGTTACCAGTGATGTATGAAGGGCAGCTTACAGGTGTGAGTTCAGGAAGGATATTACGACATGGAAGATAGCCCGATAATCGGCATCACAATAGATAGAGAAGATGAATATCTGAGACTCAAGCAGCACTATACTGATGCAGTAATACGGGTAGGTGGTATGCCGATACTTCTTCCCCCAATTGGTAATCCATTGCCCTACGCAGAAAGCATTAACGGGCTTCTTATCCCGGGAGGTGATGACCTCGACCCGTTTTACTACAACGAAGAGATGACACCTGCTGTGAAACCTGTCCCGAGACAAAGAAGTGATTTTGAAATTTCTTTGCTCAAAGAGGTGGTAAATCGTGAAAAACCCGTACTCGGCATTTGTTACGGCATGCAGCTCATCAATGTTGCATTCGGAGGCACGTTGTATCAGGATATTGGTTCAGAATTATCAGTAGAAATTAATCATAGAAAAGGGTATCATATTATTGTGATAGCAGAAAACAGGTTTCTTACGAAAGGCAAGTTTTCTGTAAACAGCACACACCATCAGGCAATAAAGAGGCTGGGTAACGGCCTCATAGATTTTGCACGTTCTCCGGATAAAATCATAGAGGCATTCTATATGGGGGACTATCCTTTCCTCGTCGGGGTACAATGGCATCCTGAACGCCTGATGGATGACAATCTTTCTATAGACCTGTTTTATTCATTTGTAAAGGCATCAAGAGAGACAAATCTGTAACATTTTAAAAGGAGGAGCACATGCTTAGCCGAGAGGAGCTCAAGGAAATAGCAAAGATGCAGGCTGGAGATGCTTTTTTCGTAAGTCTTTATCTTAATGTCAATCCGATGACAAACATAAAGAACAATTATGTGATACATGTAAAGAATATGCTTAAAGATACAGCAGAAAAACTTGATAAGATTGTGTTGAAAAAAGTAAATAGCGACCTTGAAAAGATTGAATCATATATTATTACCAATAAACGAGCATTTAAGAAAGGACTAGCGATCTTGAGTTCTTCTGAAAAAAATTACTGGAAGGAATTTCAGCTGTCCGTACCTGTAAAAAATGAAATTATTGTGGACAGAGCACCATATATTAAACCACTCCTTGACATTCTTGACAATTATCAGAGGTATGCTCTTTTGCTTGTGGACAGGGAATCAGCAAGGTTATTTATCGTTCACTTAGGAGAAATAGAAGAATATTCAGAGGTTCATACAGAGGACGTTCCCGGAAAACATAAGAAAGGTGGCTGGTTTGCACTTTCAGGGAAAAGTTATGAAAGACATACAGATTATCACATCGGTCTTCATTTGAAAGATGTAGTAAAACAGTTAGAAACATTTCTTTCCCGTGAATATGTTGGACGGCTGATAATCGGCGGCTCAGAAGAAACTATTAAAAAAGTAAAAGCTATGCTTCCGCAGACAGTGGCAGATAAGATTATCGGGACGTTTCAGGCTGAGATGTTTGCGAAGAGTAACGAGATACTCGAAAAGGCTCGGCCTGTTCTCCAGGCATTCGAGAAAAAGAAAGAAGCTGAGACGGTCAATGATTTGCTCACGAGGTCAATGAAGAATGAAAACGCGGTCATAGGAATAGAGGATGTGTTAAACGCTCTCCAGGAAGGCAGTATTATGAAACTTATATTTCTGAAAGATTATAAGCAAACCGGTCTCTCATGCAAAAACTGTAGTTATCTCAACATTCAGGATATAGCATCTTGTCCTTATTGCAAAGGTGAGATGCAGAAAGTGAATTACATAATCGAACTCACTGCACAGAAGGCAGTTGAACAGGGAGCAATCGTCGATATAATACCCGAGAATAAAACATTACAGGAGTCCGGAAGTATTGGCGCATTCCTGAGGTTCTAAAAAATCAGAACTGGGAAGTCAGAGCACAGAGCAGAGATATCTAAAAGTTTCTTTAAGGTATTTCTTTATCTGTGCTCTTTTTTTTGTATTCTCTATTTTTGTTCATGTTCATCACAAAACCGACTTGATGGGTATATCTATTACAGACTCACTACAAATCCTACGACACTCGATCCTGCTCTCATAGTTGATGTGAACGGAGGAATTATATCTGCAAAACTCTTTAATGGTCTTGTCAGGCTTGGTGACGACATGAGCATTCAGCCAGATATCGCAAAGGATTGGATACTATCAAAAGATGGCCTCACCTATACCTTCAGGTTGAGAAGCGGTATCTATTTCTCGAATAAACGGGAAGTAAATGCCTATGACGTGAAATACTCGTTTAAGCGAATCTTGGATCCTAAAAGCAGGTCTCCTCATACATGGGTGTTCGAAAAGATTGTCGGTGCTGATGAGTTTATGAAAGGGAAGGCTGGTGATGTTGAAGGCATAAAGGTAAGAGATAACTATACGCTTGAGATTCACCTCCAAAAACCATTCTCTCCATTTCTTAGCCTTCTCACGATGACTGCTGCTTATGTTGTGCCTCATGAAGAAGTTGAAAGATTAGGACCTGATTTTTCAAGCCATCCTGTTGGGACAGGGCCTTTTTTACTGGAAGAATGGTTGCCAAACAGAGAGTTAAGACTTGAAAAAAGGAATGATTATTTTGATGGCACTGCAAAAGTGAAAGGCATCATTTACAGGATAATACCTGAAGACCTGACTGCAGTCACTGAGTTTGAACTCGGAAACATGGATATAATTGCCATACCAGTATCAGAATATTCAAGATATAAAAATGACCCACAAAAGCAGCCTTTTATTTCGTCTATAAAGGGCTTAAATACGTATTATCTTGGTCTCAATTGTTCAAAACCGCCTTTTCACAATCTCACTATCAGAAAGGCAATGAATTATGCAATTGACAGAGAGAAGATACTCAATACGATTTATGAAAAACGAGGGAGATTAGCAACAGGCCCTGTACCGGATATGATGAAGGATTGGATGACGCCGTCTCATTATGAATATAATCCTGAAAAAGCAAAAGAATTGATTAAGAAAGAGGGTCTGGATGGTATCACCATACATTTTTATATCACTGCAGACCAGGAAGTAGTTGATATAGCAGAGGTTATCCAGTCTTATATCAGAAACGTCGGGATGAAGGTAAAGATAAAACAGCTTGAGTGGAGCGCGTATAAAGAAGCTATCAACAGAGGAGAGCCTGATATGTTCTATCTGAGCTGGTGGGCTGACTATCCTGACCCTGAGAATTTCCTTTTCCCTTTATTTCATTCTGTAAATCATGGTGCAGCAGGAAACAGAACGAGGTACACAAACTTCACTGTAAATGCTTTAGTGGAGAAAGGACAACAGACAATGGACAAGAAAAACAGGGATTTATTTTATAAGAAGGCAGAAGAACTGATTGTCGCAGATGCGCCATGGGTTTTTCTCTGGCACAGAACTGACTTTATTATCAGGCAGCCATGGGTTAAAAATTATAAGATTTATCCTGTTTACAGTATGGATAAAGGGATAGATATAGAAATCAAGTAGTTAGTTGCTCACTTCTAACAATTTTCTACCTTGGTCGAGATTTTTAAAAGAAGTACTTGTGCATCGATTCTTTTCCCGATGCGGAAATAATATCCTGCAGGACGCCTTCCCGACATTCTTTTAGGGTGTCCTTCTTCATAAACCCAGTATTCCCTTGGTTTTTCAAAGGGGTTGTTGAGGATTGGTTCGTCAACAGCAAGAGACATCTTTACTCAAAAAAGTCCTCATTTTTTCCAGTTATATTGCAAAGCACTACATGAACATTTCACCTTGTCGCCTACATTGTCATAATGTTTCTTTGAAATAAGATTGCCGCATTGAGAACATCTGAAAAGCTTGTCAAGTTCTTGAACATCACCGTAAAACATCCTAAGGTCATCTATGCTTTCCGCAAAAGAACTGTCATGAGAGGTTCTATTACCAAGGAACATTGAAAAATTAAGCCTATCAAATACAGGCTGGTCTTTTAATTCACATTTTCTGTCTTTGAGTTTGCTTTTTAATTCTGAAAGCAATTCATTGGACATTCTGTTTTCGTTATGATCATTGAATAGAAATTTCACTTTGACTTCAAGATTAAAACAAACATCCTTTAAAAGACGTTCAAGATATTTCCGTATCATATTCCCCAATTCTGATGCGTCTGAATTTTTAATCTTATTCTCAATCCTTGTTTTAAGATCGATTAATGGTTCTTCAATACATGCTCCATTTTCATGATCCCAATACATTCTCTTTATTACCCAATTCTTTCCTCTGACCATATTTGAGACAAGCTCGAACCAGTCTCTTTCGTGGGTAAAAAGGAATATTTGATAATCACTGAATTTTTCTACCAGAAGTCTTGCAAAACGTGCACGATGATTTGTATCGAAGCTGGATATTACATCGTCGAGAAAAATAAACTTATTGAGCTTGTTAAAAGCTTTTACGGATGCTAAAAACAAACATATTCCAAGACAATTCAAATGAGATTCACTCAGATACTTATGTGGTGGCGATTCCGGTTTACCGTGAAATTTATATTGTAGGGTTATCCCTACAAACTCATCATCCTCGTCCAGAGGAACCAGTTCTATTTCACTAACATTTTCAGAGTCATTCATAAACAAGTAGAGTTCGTTTATGTCTTTGGATATAAATTCCAAAAACGAGCAAAGCCCTTCTCTTTGCTTTTTTACAAATTCGTTATAAATAAGTTCCATGGACTGTTGCTGTTGTGCAAGAATTTCCGAAGCCTTTTTCAAGGCTTTAATCTCATTATAAGACTGCCGGACGGAGAATATTTTGCTGTAGACAGTGAATGTGAGGTCGTCTTTCTTCCCCGTAATTATCTTTTCTTTCTTAGCTGCAAGGACAGAAATTAAGTTTTGAATTGTGGTTATATCTAAGCCGATAAAATCCTCAGGTTTATTAATTAGTTCAGGTTCTGAAAGGGATGCCTTTTTGATTTTATCCAATGCAGTTGAAGTTGTCCCTTTTATTTGTCCAATTTCTTTTTGTAATTCGAAATTTTCCTCTAAAAGTAAACTTTTCTCTTTTAAAGTATTTTCTATCTCTGTTAAGGCTCCTTGAATAATTCGCTGCGTTGTACTTTTTCCCTCTTCTGCTGCGTCCTTTTCTTTTTTAACGAAAGTTAGTTCTTCAATTCTCTTTCTCAACTCATCAATTAATTCTTCTCTACTTTTATCTTGCAGGCAAAGGGGACACCGATCATCTTCATACATTCTTTTTTCAAGAATCAAAAGTCCTTGTGATAATAATGGCTCAAGACTTATTTTTTTGAGCTTGTCTTGATCTTTTGCAATCTGCTGACATTTTTCATAGAACACTTTGTAAGACAAGCAAATATTATTAAAAGATACTTTCAAACTATTTAAATTATCAATAGCTTTTTCATACGAAAGCTGCTGTGCAATGGCTTCTCTATCTTCTGGTTTCTTTAGAAATTCTAAAATTGTATCTATGCTTGAATTGTCTTTAACTTCAATTGACAGATTCAAGGGAGCAACTAATTCTCTTACGGCATTCAGGTATTGTTCATCGTCAATAATATTTTGGCCTATTTGTTCTATTATCTGAGCCTGCTTGATATTTATATGATTGTCGTAGTTTTTTATTTTTAGTTCTCTCTTCAAATCATTGACAGCTTTTTTTAAGACACCTTTTATCTTTGACACCTCGGAAAAACCTATTATCTGAGAAATTTCTTCGAGCTTCTGTGCCTTGGTAGATAAAATAAATCTCAATAAATCCTTATATCTAAGAATAAGATTTTCTCTTAAAGATGTGTTTAGATAATCTTTAAAATTCTGAGAAGGGTTTGAATACTCACTGGTTAATTTTGTTCTTTTATAAAATAATTTCTTTATCGAGTCGCATTTTGAGTCCGAGTAGTTTACCCCCACATGGGCATCTTCACTATCTGATAAAAAAATGTTTCTCAGAGCGGCAACCCCCTTTGTTCCTATTTCTTCTGACGAAAGATGCTCTATCTTATCGTAGTAGAACCATTCAAAGGCATCGGTGATAGAACTTTTACCACTGCCGTTATCCCCGTAAATGAGGATTGACTTAGATGAATCAAAATCTATACTAATATCTTTTCTGACTCCCCTAAGACCGCTTATTTCAAAGCTTTTAACTTCCATTTTCTTTCTTTTCTCTTATCTTGCCCAACTCATTTGATAAATTTATATTTGTCAGCTTGTCTTCTTGATACAACTTCAAAACAATCTCAGCAACATCCTGATCTACACCTTCAATACTCTCAATCTGAGAAAAGAATTCATCAAGTATCGCCTGTCCGCTTTTTATTTCATTCGTCATATTTATCCCCCTTTTCAAAATACTTCCAGTCAATTTCAAGAGTTACCGGCACATCATGTTTTTTAATCTCAAACCCGCTTTTGTTGTTGCAGATAGGATAAACGCCATATTTATCGACAAAAGCGAGTATAAAATAACTTTCCAAATCTTCTATACGGTGTTTCCATATCTGCTTCAACATTTCATAATTCAGATATGTAAAATAAAGCCCTTCCGTATTCTTATAATTAACAATACCTTCGTTTCCCGATACCCCCTCAAAGTGATCTGAAAGCCTCTTGCCTATACTGTTAGTCTTCTTCTCACTCATACCTATATATATCAGCCTCGACTTCCCAAAAGGATATGGTATTTCAGTCTCCTTCAAGAAGATAAAATAAAGACCGCATATACCCATCAAAGGCTTGATATTTCTTAGTTCAAAATTCTGATGCTTGTCAAAGTTGATTTTAAAAGTCTGCATTTTCCCATTTATTAGCATCAAATTTTTATAATGGCATTTGAGTATCTATTTTTGCAAAGTGATTGGTCGTTCATTCATAACTATTCCTCACCCTAGATTTCGGCAATAATCCGCTCAATGCGCTTTTCTGCCTCCGGGAGCCTCCCGGATATCCTCTTTGGCTGCCCTTCCTCGTAAATCCAGTATTCCCTTGGTTCTTCAAAAGGGTTGTTTAATATAGGTTCATCAACGGCAAGGGACATCGTTAATCGGCTTCCTGCTTTAAAATCTCTTTTACCTGTTTACGCAACTTAGGGAGTTCTTTTTTTGCGATGCTCCAGACGATCTTATAATCGATGCCAAAATAGAAATGAATGAGTTTGTCCCTTAATCCTGCAACTTTCTTCCATGGGACATCGGGATATTTAGCTTTAAACGACGCCGTTATGTTTTTTGATGCCTCACCAATTACCTCAAAATTACGAACGACAGCATCCTGCGCCTTCCTGTCCTCAAGAAACTTCCGATAGGTCAGCCCTTTCGCGTAGAGACTGATCAGATCCATTGCTTCATTAATATCTCCGAGAAAATCCTTGTCTCTTCTTTTTTTAGACATAAATCATGCTCTTTTTAACATCTTCTGCAATATGTTTATACCTGGGATTATGAAAGCTCCTCTTAAAATGCTCGAACGTTGCAACGTCAACTTTTCGTCCCAATTTTTCTTCAAGCATGTCAGCGAGTTCGATAAACTCAAACCCCAAAGTTTTATGGAGGTCTACAAGGATATCTATATCGCTTTTTTTCTTTTGGGTGCCCTTTGCAAAAGAGCCGTACAGGACGATTCTTTCAACGCCATATTTGTCCTTCAGATAGGGCAGTTCTTTTTTCAGGATTGAAATTACTTGTTCACGCGTCAGCACAGTTGTTTTTTGGGATTGTTTTTTCATCTTGCTGTCTTCGCCTCCTTCAAACTCATTGTATATATATTACCAGTATCCGAGCCGTGATTTCAGGATTGGTTCGTCAACGGCAAGTGACATGGTAGACTCTTCTAATCATGAACCTAATCGTGAACTTAATCATGAACCCTCTTCTAAGCAAGCTCATAGCGAAGGCTTCTCCCCTTTCCCGCCTTTTTAATCACTTTCATCTTTAATAGTTTCATTATTTCATCCAATGCAGCCCTATTAGAGATTAAGATTGTAAACTTCTCAGAATATCCTGAATTGCTGGTTTCACCTGTGGTATAACATCCTTGATCGTATGCCATACCAGTTCATACTTAATTCCGAAGTAAAAGTGGATCAACCTGTCTCTCATACCGGCCATCTCTTTCCATGGGATTAGCGGATATTTGTTTCTTATTTCCTCCGGAACCTGCTTAGCAGCCTCACCGATTATTTAGAACTTTCTGATTACCGCACTGGATGTCTTATCGTCAGTTTTGAATTCGTCAAAGCTCATGCCTTCGACGAACCTCTCAACAGCGAGCATTGCATCAAGGATATCCTGAAGATACAGCGAAATGTCTCTCATACGGCAACCTTTTCCTTGAGAACAAATTGCCTGATCTCTTCACGAAGAGCACTTTCCGGGACAACATCAACCTTGAGATTCAGTTTTTCCTCAAGGAATAGAGCCAATCCCACGAGGTCAAGCAGATTTGCGCGTTCCTCAAATTCGACCAGGACATCCACATCGCTGCCCTCCTTTTGTTCTCCTTTAACGTATGAGCCGAAGATACCCTTTATTTCGGCTTTGTAACGTTGTCTTGCTTCTGCCTTCAAATTACTAAGAATTTTCAGAATCTCACTTATGGATGTGCTATTAGCATTCATTACATCTTTCACTTTTCCCTCCCGACCTTAGGAATTACCTTTTCCACTTCATTGAGTCTCTTTATAGCTCTCATATTTTACCCGCTTCTCCTAATAATATCCTGCAGGACGCCTTCCAGACATCCTTTTGGGGTGTCCTTCTTCATAAACCCAGTATTCCTTGGGTTCTTCAAAGGGATTATTTAATATTGGTTCATCAACTGCAAGAGACATTATACCGCAATACCTTCCCGGTAGACATTTTTTAAAAAAACAGATTCCCGCATCGGGCTGTTTTTTAGAGTATCCATGCTTATTACAATAGGCATAACAATTACATCTTCAGGGAATCCAGCTTCCCATGCACAATCACTTATATATCTCTCAATGGAGTGGTCAAGATAATCAACAACAACAAGTACATCAAGGTCTGATTCAGGAGTTACATCTCCCCTTGCACGGGAACCGAAGACCCTGATTTCAAGAAGCTTTGCTTTTTGTGATACAAGAAGTTTAAATTTTTCTATTACTCTAAGGTCTTTTTCCTGCATCCATTACCTCCTTCTTCTTTCCCTTAAATTGCCTTTTTTATATGTTACCAATATCCGAGCCGTGATTTCAGTATTGGGTCATTTATTTCATAGCCTCCGCTGTTCGGCCCCATGCGGTATTTGATGTTTACTCCTCTCCCCACATATCGGCGCATTCTCCGTCTAATTTCCTTTTTGCTTCTATGATACATCTTACGGATTTCTATCTTTAAACCGCTTTATCAAAAAAGTAATATATGTTGCCGCAATATCAATTGATAATTCTACGAGTTCATCTTCGATAATTAATTTCTTTATCCCCTTGGAGTGCCCTGCACCTGGTATTTTATTGCGAAGTGGACACAAAACATGCTCAATAGTTAAGCCTAAAGGAACATCAGCAGGATTAATAAAATAGCCTGAATTGTGTATCCTCTCTAAAAGACTTTTAGTATTGCCCTTCTTGTCATTGATGTCTTTATCCGCAATATGATCATCATGGGTAATTATATATTTTAGAGTACTATCAACACTATCAAGAGCTTTCTTTATTGCTAATTCTTTTTTGTTTTGATAATAAAAGTGCAATGCTTCCTGCAGTTCATGTTTTGCATTTTCAAAACTGATGGATGCAATAGCTTTAAAGGCGGGTACTATCACGTTGTCAAAGGTTTCGGAAGATCCGATCTTTACTACTTCATCATTAATGATCCGATATCCAAAATTATCTAATTGAAAAAGAGTATTTATTTCTTTAATAAAAGCTTTTTTATCTGACGCATAGTCGATAAATATTTGTATAGCATCTAAAAAAGCTGTCTTTGTACTCAGCCAATCGTATCTTAAATATTCTATGATTGTCGCTTCCCTTACTTTACCGTTTTTAAATGTAATATTGGGCAATTGATCAAGACGGTAATTTTCTAAAAAATCACTGTACAGTAATTCGATTGAATTTGTATAGTTACCGTAATCGTTTACTATTTGATATTCTGTATATTTCTCTATAATTTTTGTGGTCGCACTTCTGGTTTTAGCATCTAATACGTAAGAAGGTTTTATTGGTCGATCCTTGAATTTTTGTGAATATAGATTTTTTCTTAAAGGCATTTTACTTCTCTTCTCACATCTCAACAATAATCCGTTCAATGTGCTTTTCTACTTTTTGTTCTAAAAGTTTACACATCTGGCAATCCCATTTCCTCAAAGACCTGTTGTACCAATGTGTCTGCCTGTTTGTAGTCGTGGGTTCTACTGAAGAACGCTTCAAAGAGTTTCGCTTTCAACTCCTTCAAATATCTTTCATAATCTTCTATAGCATTAACAACCATAGCTTTTTTCTTTGGAACTCTTATAACAAAAATATCAGGTTTCTGAGCATAGAT
>Ga0315296_10002969_pt1 | contig 14334 bp, 15 predicted proteins | sample YL17G14_18_MG_FD_203921 | JGI IMG/M metagenome (GOLD analysis project Ga0315296, IMG submission 203921) | Sediment microbial communities from Yellowstone Lake, YNP, Wyoming, USA - YL17G14_18 | ecosystem: Environmental > Aquatic > Freshwater > Lake > Sediment | place: USA: Wyoming | collected... | reverse complement strand
TGGATGTTCTTGGCCGACGGCGCCAGCCGGGCGGCTTCCAGGACGCGGGCGAGGACGTCCTCGGGCACCGGATCGCCCTTATACTTCCTGACGCTCCGCCTCTTGCGGATGGTGTCCAGAACGCTCATGAAACCCCCTCCCCGGTCATGGCCCCGGGTTTCACTCGGGATTTTTCGCGACTTCCATCGGACCGGCCTTGTCGAAAGCGATGACCAGGCGGCCCCAGACCGAATTGACGGCGATCTCTCCGGAGAACCGGCAGGGCACGGGCGGCTTCTGGAGGAGGTCGTAGACCTCCTTGCCGACCTCGAAGAAATCCATCAGGAACGGAAGGGAAAGCGTCTTATCCCCTCTGGCCGGGACGCTCTTGTCGCCCGGGACCTCACCCTTGAGGACCGCCGTCTCTCCAAACCGGAGGTCATAAGTGATCGTGTCCACGATGAGGTCGTAATTGTTGGGGTTCCCGAAGTTGACATTGAAGACGACGTCCCCCCCGCCCACGGTCAGGTCGTTGACCCTGAGCGGCAGGAACTCGACGACAGGGTCCTTGAAGATCGGGAATTCCCCGGAGAAGGCGAAAGCGATCTTCTCTTCCTTTTTCTTCTCATCCGCGAAAACGAGGTCGCCGACCATGTCGCATACCGCCTTCTCCCCCACCGGACCGATCACCTCGAACAACAGGGTGTAGGTGACCTTCAGGGGAAGGGCGATGAGGACCTCCTCGCCGGCGCCGACGCGGATGGGCTCGTCGAGGACCACGGAAAGGCGAAGGTACTCCTTCTGGTTGATCGTCACCCGGTAGTTGTAGCGGGCGAGAAAGCAGGCCGCAGCCGAGGAATTGCGGATACCGACGTGGAAGGCAAGGGTCAGGCCGCTCGAGCTCAGGTCGCGGATCCGTTTTTCCTTGAGGCTTACGGCGAGGTCCTTTTTCGACAGCCCGAAGGCCGGTCCCTGAAATGCGAGCAAGGCGATGATCGCGGCCGCCGCGAATCGCTCTGCCGTCCATGTTTTCTTCTCGCTCATTTTAGGACCTACAGGATACACGAAAGAGCGGATATCGGCAAGGCGCCGATTGAACTATTTCGGGCGTCTTCATATAATGGAGCTTCGATCATGCAACCTGAGATTTCGAAAGGGGAATTCATGAAACGCACCGGCATCATCCTGTCTTCGGCCCTGTCTCTCGTTCTCTTCTTCGCCGCGGTCGCCTGCGGCCCGAAAGAGAAGACCGCGGAAGGCCCGCGGGCCGTCGGAAAGGTCCTGGGCGGGCCCGCGAAGGACGAAGCGGTCTATGTGACCGAGAGGCGCGGCGACGGAGAGATCTCCCGTCTCAAGATGGACTTTTCGGCCCTGGACCGGCCGAAGAGCCCTGAGGAGTTCACCCGGCTCCCCCACCTCCCCCCCATCCGCCAATACAACACCGGCACGTGCTGGTGCTTCGGGACCGTTTCCCTTCTCGAATCCGAGCTCAAGCGATTGGGCAAACCTGAGACGAAGCTCTCCGAGGAATTCACGGTCTACTGGGAATATGTGGAGAAGGCACGCCGCTTCATCCGCGAAAAAGGGAACTCGGTCCTCGGCGAAGGTTCGGAGCCCAACTCGGCCATCGCCCGGATGAAGCAATACGGGGTTGTCCGCGGCCCGGATTACACGGGACTTCTCGACGAGAAGACCGAGCATGATCATTCCGCTCTCTTCCGAGAGTTCCGCGGGTTCCTCGAGGCCCATAAAGCCGGGCAGGACTGGAACGAGGAGAAAGCGCTGGCCGGAGTCCGGGCCATCCTGGACAAGCACCTCGGAAAGCCGCCCGACCGGATCGACGTCGACGGAAAGTCCCTCACGCCGAAGGAATATCTCGACTCACTCGGCCTCAACCTCGACGACTATGTCTCTTTCATCAGCTTCAAATACCTCCCCTTCCATACCAGGGGCGAATACAAGGTCCCGGACAACTGGTGGCATAGCACGGACTATTACAACGTCCCTCTCGACGAATTCAAGGGCGCTGTCCTGGGGGCCCTGAAGAAGGGCTTCACCGTGGTCCTCGCCGCCGACATCTCGGAGCCCGGAAACAGCGGCGAGACGAATGTCGGCGTCATCCCGACGTTCGACATCCCCCGGGGTTTCATCGACCAGGCCAGCAGGGAGTTCCGATTCACGAACGGCGCCTCGACCGACGACCACGTCGTCCATTGCGTCGGATATAAGAAGTCCGCCCCTGATACCTGGTTCCTGGTCAAGGACTCCTGGGAGACGGCCTACCGCGGCCCGGTCAAGGGCTATTTCTTCTACCGGGCCGACTACCTGAAACTCAAGGTTTTGATGTTCATGACCCACAAGGACGCCGTGGCGGACCTTCTCGCGAAATTCCAGGCGCCGAACTGAACCGGAGGGCGCGCCCCGAGCCTGGAATTCCTTTGTCCTTCCCAACCGGCCCGGAAAACTGGTAAAATAAGGGGGCCGTGGAGAAGATCGAGGCGGATTTCCGGGACAAAGGCCTATTCGTCAGGCTCTTCGGGGCGGACGTCTATGCCGTCGGCGGCTATGTCCGGGACCTCATCCTCGGCCGCCCTTCCCCCGAGGTCGACCTTCTCGTCGCCCGGCGGTCCCTGGAAGACATCATCCGGAAGCTCGCGCCCCACGGCAAAGTGGACCAGGTGGGCCGGAGCTTCGGAATCATCAAGTTTACCATCCGCGGCACGACCTATGATGTCGCCCTGCCCCGGATGGACGCCCCCAAGGCGGCCGGCGCCAAGGGCCACAAGGACTTCGTCATCTCCGCCGATCCCTGGCTCCCCGTCGAGAAAGACCTCGAAAGGCGGGACTTCCGGGCAAACAGCATGGCTCTCCGGCTCAAGGGAGGGGTCCTCATCGACCCCTTCGACGGCAGGAAGGACACGCACGCCCGGACGATCCGGGTGACCAACCCCTGCGCCTTCCCCGATGACCCCCTGCGGGTCCTGCGCGCCGCCAGGTTCGCCGCGGTCCTGGGATTCAAGATCGATCCCGAGATCTACGAAGCCGCCAGGGACATCGACCTCTCCGGACTGAGTGTCGAAAGGGTGAACGAGGAACTGTTCAAGCTCCTCATCAACTCCCCCAAGCCCTCGGTCGGCCTCGAGGAGCTCTTCAAGATCGGTGCCCTGGAGAAGCTCTTCCCCGAGCTTTACGCCCTGACGCTGGCCATCCAGGATTCCGTCTTCCACCCCGAAAAGGACGCCTTCGGCCACCACACGGTCTGGCAGCACACCAAGCTGACCGTGGACCAGGCCGTCAACCTGGCCGGACTGGGCGGAATAGAACCGCCAAGGAAGCTCTGCCTCCTCCTGGCGGCCCTCTACCACGACGTGGGCAAACCCGACGCCGCCCGCTGGGAGTTCAAACGCGGCCGGATGGCCATCACCAACTGCGGACACGACGTCCTGAGCGAGCGGATCAGCCGGAAGGTCCTCGCCCGGTTCAAAATCTGCTCCTGGAACGGCTGTAACCTACGCCGGATGGTCCCCCTCCTCATCCGGACCCATCACCGCGCCTCGGAGTTGTGGCAGAACAGGAACTCCGTCACCCGGAAAGCCTTCACGCGCCTGGCTGCCGAGGTCAATGGCGAGATCAAGCTCGTCGTCTACCTGGACGCCGCCGACAGAGGCGGACGGAAGGACCGGCCCCTCAAGGCCCTCGACCGGGAGGCCCGGTGGCTTTTCAGGAAGTTCGAGGAGTTCCACGTCAACCGGGAGACCATCAAGCCCTTCATCATGGGCCGCGACCTGATCGCCATGGGAGTGGCACCGGGCCCGGACATGGGGAAGGTCCTCAAGAGGCTCTACGAGATGCAGCTCGACAACGAATTCGAAACGAGGGCCCAGGGGCTCAAGGCCGCCCAAGGAATCCTCAAGGGGAAGAAGTGATGAAGATCCTCGTCGCCGGGGGAGCGGGTTACATCGGCTCCCACACCGTCAAGGCGCTCCTCGGAGAGGGGTTCGACGTCGTCATCTTCGACGATTTTTCGACCGGGAAACGGGGCCTCGTCCCTGGAGGGACCGTGATCGAGGGAGACCTCATGGACGTGGCCGCCGTCCGGAAGGCTTTTCGGTCCCGTGACATCGGGGCGGTCCTCCATTTCGCCTCGCTCATCCAGGTCGGGGAGTCCTACCGGGACCCGCGGAGGTACTATCGCCACAACTTCGGCACGTCCATGAACCTTCTGGAAGCCATGCTCGAGGCCGGAGTCCGCCGGTTCATCTTCTCCTCCAGCGCGGCGGTCTACGGCATCCCACAGCACCAGCCCATCACCGAAGACCACCCGGTCAATCCGTACAACCCCTACGGCATGACCAAGTACATGGTCGAGCGGGTCCTCCAGGACTATGACCGGGCCTACAGCCTGCGTTTTGTCTCCCTCCGCTATTTCAACGCCTCCGGGGCCGACCCGGATGGCAGGCTCGGCGAGATGCACGACCCGGAAACCCACCTCATCCCGAACATCCTGCTCTCCCTCCTGGGGAAAAAACCGGTCCTGGGGATCTTCGGGACGGACTTCCCCACCCCGGACGGCACGGCCGTCAGGGACTACATCCATGTCACGGACCTGGCTGCGGCCCACGTCTTGGCCCTCCGTGCCCTGCTCGGAGACAAGCCCAGCGAGTTCATCAATCTTGGAACGAACCTGGGCTACTCGGTGCTCGAGGTCATCCGGGCGGCAGAGCGGGTCACAGGGAAATCGGTCCCATATAAGATCCTGCCCCGGCGCGAGGGCGACGTCCCGGTCCTCCTGGCTTCCAGGGAAAAGGCCGAGCGCGTCCTAGGCTGGATCCCCCGCCTCTCGGACATTGAGACGATCCTCCGGACGGCCTGGGCCTGGCACGGGAAAAGCGTTTGACGGGAAGCCTCCCCGATGGTATAAAAAGGGATTAAGCTCGATCATGAAGAACAGACGATATATCTCTTTCATTGCTTTTTTCGCGGCTTTGGGGCTTCTTGTCGGGAGCTGGGCCTGTTCATCGGGACGGAAAGCCGCAAAAATGACCCCAAAAGCATCGCCCGCAGCCAAGGAAAAGACCTCCGACGGGAAGAATGGGGCCGGCGTCAAGCCTGATACGAAACAATCGGCGCCCCCGGCCCGGGCAGCCGCACCGCTCCCCGTCCTTGAGGAGGACGACTTGGACGGCGAGGCCGAACCCGGGAAGAACGGCGCCCAGACGCCGGATAAGGAAGAGGCGGCGGCCCTTCTCGAGGAGGCCCTCACCGTCTACCAGGAAGCCCAAGCCGCCCTGGACCGGGGAGAGACCGACCCCGCCCTGGCCAAGCTCGACGAGGCCTACGGGCTCATCCTCAAAGCGAATACCCCGCCGGATTCCGACCTCTGCCAGGAGAAGAACAACCTGCGCATCCTCATCGCCCAGAGAATCCAGCAGCTCTACGCTTCGCACCTGAAGACGGCGGACGTGGGCAACGGGACCATCCCCCTCATCGAAAATAAGTGGGTCCTGGACGAGATCCGGTCATTTCAGACAAAGGAGAGGCGATACTTCGAAGAAGCCTACAAGCGCTCCGGCCTCTACCGTCCGATGATCATTGAGGAACTCAGGAAAGGGGGCCTCCCCGAGCATCTGTCCTGGGTCCCGATCATCGAGAGCGGCTTCAAGGTGCGGGCCCTGTCCCGGGCACGGGCCCTGGGGATGTGGCAGTTCATCCGCTCGACGGGATACCGCTATGGCCTGAAGCAGGACAAGTATGTCGACGAACGAATGGACCCGGTCAAGGCGACCCGGGCGGCCGTCAGGTACCTGGCCGAGCTCCACGATTTCTTCGGGGACTGGACGACGGCCCTGGCCTCCTATAACTGCGGCGAGCTCAGGGTCCAGAACGTCATCAAGGCCCAGAAGATCGACTACCTAGACAACTTCTGGGACGTCTTCAACAACCTGCCCTACGAGACGGCCCGATTCGTCCCCCGCATCATCGCCGTCATGCTCATCGTCGAGAACCCCGCGAAGTACGGGTTCACCCTGCCGACCCCCGACCCGTCTCTCGCCTGGGAGACGGTGACCTTCGGCCAACCGGTAAAGCTGGCCTCGATCTCGGCAACCCTGGGGCTCGACCCCCTGATCCTCTCGTTCCTCAACCCTGAGCTCAGGCACGACTCGACCCCGAACTACGACTACGCTCTCAAAGTCCCCGTCGGGTACGGAGAGAAGATCCTGGCGGCGCTCCCGGCCCTCCCCCGTTATATCCCGCCCGACGTCGTCTACGGCTGGCATACCGTCAAGTCCGGGGACACGCTGGGCGCGATCGCCCGCCGCTACAGGACCTCGACCGACGCCATCATACGGCTCAACGGCATCAAGAACCCGCGGAGCCTCCAGATCGGGCGGAAGCTCAAGATCCCGGGCAAGGGCGATCCGTCGGAGCCCGAGCCGGGCGGCGGGCCGGCGCCGCGGCTGTCGGTCCAGACGGCGAAGCCCAAGGGGACGACGCCGGGGACCAATCCGGCGGGGGCACCGGGGGCCCAACCGGCCGCGCACGCCCCGGACGGGATGACCGTGTATATCATCAAAGAGGGTGACACGCTCTTTACACTGGCCCGGCAATTCAACACGACGGTTGAAAAAATCAAGACAGACAACGGGCTTGCCGGCGACAGCTTGAGAGTCGGGCAAAGGCTCGTCATCAACGGCGGGAAGACATAAGCCCGAGTCCGGCGGCGCGGGATTCGGCCCACGGTTGTTCGTCGCGGTCCATGGAAGGTCCGAGCCGCAAGAAGGGAGGGTCAATATGAGAAAACAGGGTGGATTCGCCGCTTTCGTAACCGCCATTATTATCGGCGCGGCGCTGTGCGCCGCTCTGTGCCCACAGGCTTGGGCCGTCGATAAGAAACAGGCCCTCGACGAGAAGCTTATGGACGGGGTCCGGGCGATCGAGGCGGGTCTCGACGGGGTCCTCGGGCTGGCCGTCAAGGACCTCCAAACGGGCAAGACCTACCTCATCAACGAGAACGAGGTCTTCCCCCAGGCGAGCTCCATCAAGATCGCCCTCCTCTTCGAGGTCTTCAAGCAGGCGGAAGAGGGGAAGCTCCAGCTGGAAGAATTCGTGGACCTGGAGCCGGGGAAAAAGGTCGCCGGGAGCGGGGTGCTTTTTTACATGGGCAACCCGCGCTTGTCGCTATCGGTCCGCGACCTGTGCGTCCTGATGATCGTCCTCTCCGACAACACGGCCACCAACCTCCTCATCGAGAAGGCCGGCATGGAGGCCGTCAACCGCAGGATGGACGCGCTCGGACTGACGAAGACAAGACTCCGCCGGAAGATGATGGACCTCACGGCGGCCGCCGAGGGCCGGGAGAACGTCTCGACCCCGGCGGAGATGATGGCGCTCCTCGAGAAAGTCCAGAGCGGGCAGGTCCTCAAGGAGCCCTACCGGCGGGAGCTTATCGACATCCTGGCCATCCCCAAGGAAAGCCCCCTGCATGCCGGCGTCCCTGAAGACGTCGTCGTCGCCGAGAAGCCCGGCGAGCTCGAGGCCGTCCGCTGCGATTCGGGGATCGTCCATCTCAAGGACCGACCCTATATCATTTGCGTCATGACGACGTACCTGAAAAACGACGCCGACGGCAATCCCGCCATCGCCGCGGTCGCGAAGCTTGTCTACGAGCACTTTTCAAGACTGCAGCGATCGAGCGAGTACGGACGCGTCGTGTCAGAGAAATAGAGGCCCTATTTCCAGACGTCCCCTTCGACCCCCAACCCCGGCTTGTCTCCGAGGACGAGCCTGTCTTTGACCGTCTGGACGCCCTTGAAGGGGTCGTTGGTGATGAGAAGATTTCCGTCGAGGTCGGCGTAGTCGAAGAGGGGAGCGATGGACGCCCCGGCGGTGATGCCGAGGGACGTCTCGATCATACAGCCCAGCATGAGCTTCAGGCCCAGAGCCCTGGCCATCGCGACCATCCGAACGGCTTCCTGGATGCCGCCGCACTTCATCAGCTTGATGTTGATGCCGTGGAAACCCTCGGCGATCCTGGGGATGTCCGTGGCTTTCATCAAACTTTCGTCGGCGAACAGGGGGAGCTTCGACCTCTCCTTGAGCCACTTGTGCTCGTCGGACAGGCCCGTGGGCATGGGCTGTTCGACCAGCTCGACCCCCCTGCCGGCCAGCCAGTCGATCATGGCCAGCGCCTCTTCCTTCGTCTTCCAGCCCTCGTTCGCATCGACCCGGATGGGCTTCGACGTGACCTCGCGGATGCCGTCGATGATGGCCTTGTCGTCCTTGGAGCCGAGCTTGATCTTGTAAACCGAGAAATCCCCGGCCTCCTTGACCTTCTCCTGCATGACCTTCACCTCGTCGATCCCGATGGAGTAGGTTGTCGGCGGCGTCTTGTCCTTGTCCAAGCCAAGGAACCGGTATACGGGAACGCCGAGCTTCTTCCCGACCCAGTCGAGGACGGCCATGTCCAGGGCCGCCTTGGCCGCGTGCTCGCCGGGAGCCAGGGCATCCAGCTCTTGCCACCGCTCGAAGTATTGCCAAAGGTCCTTTCCCAAGATGGGTCGGGTTTTCATGATGAAGGCCAAGCCGCCTTCGGCGTTCTCGTTATAGCGGGCGATGGGGGCCGCCTCCCCCATCCCGGCCGCCCCGTCCTTCTCGATCCGGACAAGAGCGTTCCGGCGGACGTTCCACGTACCGCGCGACAGGGTCCAGGCGTGTCTAAGTTGGACCTCATAGATGCGGGCGTCTATCTTGGCCGGACCGGTCGCGGCGTCTTTGAGCTCCGTGAAAACGGGCTTCCCCGGTAAGGCGGACCCGGCCAGCACCATCCCGGAAAGCTTGAGGAATTCCTTGCGTCTCATCATCGTCTCCTTCGCGTCGCGTTCAAAGGACCTATTATAGGCCAGAAGCAGGGGTCAAACCTACACTTTTTTCAATCCATGTCGCTTCTTGCGTTTCTTGGGGGTTGGGGGTTTTGACGGGACGGACCGAGCGAACCTTGAAGGTTTAGCCTTCCCGGACCGCCTTTCGAGGACCGTGATGGGAGGGCATGGGGGAGGGCTGCAGCGACCATGCGGAGATCAGCCTGAGACGAGCGTCCAACGAGGGAAGCCGCAGGCCTCCGATGGACGGAGACACTACGGAAATTGAAGGCCTCGTTAAGATTGTAGGTTTGACCCCTACTTTATTTGACACCGAAGCCCGAGAGGTTATATAAAATTATCAGAATCGAATGGGAGGCGTCCATGCTTAAGAAGATCGCTTTTATTCTATGGTTGATATCCTTCTCCGTCATGTTCGCGGCCGGCGCCGAAATCCCAAGAACGGCCGTCGTCATCAAGACCGTCGAGAACATGCACAGCGCATCGAACGACGCCGTGGACGTCGTCAGCCAGGCGCTCCTCGGGACGAACGTCAAGGTCCTCGCCGCGGAGAAGAACGCCAAGGGCGAGGAATGGTTCCGGATCGAGACGCCGGACACCTACCAGGGCTGGATGATCGGAACGTCCCTCCGGCCCATCGGCGAGGGGCGGAAAGCTTACGCTTCGGAAGGCAAGGTCTTCGAGGCGACCAGCCTCATGGCCAACATCTACTCCACGGACGATGTCACCGAGCGCAAACCCCTGACCGTCGCGCCCATCGGCGCCGTGCTCGAGGTTGGGAACTGCGGCGAGCGCTGGTGCGAGGTCACGCTCCCCTGCGGGACGAAGGCCTGGGTCCAGAAGGGTGACGGCGAGATCGTGGACACCGCCGCGCCCCGAAAGAGGCTCTCCCCCGACGAGACGATCGCCCTGGCGAAACGCTTTCTGGGACTCCCCTATTTTTGGGGTGGCGGCTCCCCCTATGGCCTGGACTGCTCCGGCTACGTCCAGCTCCTCTACCGGCTGAGCGGCATCGACATCCTCAGGGATGCCGATATCCAGATGACGAAAAGCGGCCTCGTTGAGGTCCCTGCCGGACAGGAACGGGCCCGTGACCTCATTTTCTTTGGTAAGGCCAAGGACAAGATCGGGCACGTGGGGATGATGATCAGCGCTGAAGAGTTCATCCACGCGACGACCTACGAAAAGCCCGTCGTCCAGATCTCGCGGTTTAAGGACCCCCACTGGCAGGCGATCTACCAGGGCGCGCGGCGGCCTAAAGAATAGGGGCAACCGTTCGTGAGGATCGACTTGGGTCTATGCGGCCTTTGCTGTCCGTGAATTCAAATTCTACTTGACCTGACAGCGGGATGACTAGCGGGCCTTTAAGATTTGGCCTTGGCCAAAGGATTCTTCTTGGCCTTTTTATCCTTTTCGGCCTTTTTCTTTTTTGTCTTCTTCGTAAACTCGGAGCCGATCATCTCCAGAACGGCCATCTGGGCGCCGTCCCCCGCCCTTGGGGCAAGCTTTACGATCCGGGTGTAACCGCCAGGCCTCTCGGTGAAGCGGGGGCCGACGACGTCGAAGAGTTTCTTGACGACGGACTCCTGAAAGATGTAGGCGAGGGTCTGGCGCCGGGCATGAAGGGTGTTCCTCTTGGCCAGCGTGATCATTTTTTCCGCGATGGGCTTGGCGGCCTTGGCTTTGGCCACGGTCGTCCTGATCCTTTCCTTGTCGATGAACGACGTCACGAGATTGCGCAGCAGAGCTCTCCGGTGGGCCGAGTCCCGCCGTAAATACCGTTTCTTAACGTGGTGCCTCATTCATCCTGCTCCTTCTCTCCGGTCCCTTCCTTGATCTCGGCTTGGATCCTCTCGACGAGCTTGGGGTGAAGTTCCAGACTCAATCCCAGGCCCAGCGTAGCCAGGGTCTCCTTGATCTCGGCCAGCGACTTGCGGCCGAAGTTCTTCGTCTTCAACAGCTCATCCTCGGTCTTTAGGACGAGCTCGTAGATCTTTTCGATGCCGGCGGACTTCAGGCAATTGTTGGACCGGACGGACAGCTCCAGATGCTCAATGGACTTGGAAAGGATATCGATCTGGGAAAAATAGGGGATCTCTTTTTTCGCCGCCAGCGGCTCCTTCTCCAGGGGTTCGTCGACAACGTTCAGGAAGATCACCAGGTGGTCCCTGAGGACTTTGGCCGCCTGCGACAGGGCGTCCGTGGGACGGATCGCGCCGGTGGTCCAGATCTCGAGGGTCAGGCCCTCATAGTCGGTCCTCTTGCCCACGCGGGCCGGATCCACCCGGTAGTTGACCTTTTGGACCGGCGAGTGGGAGGAATCGAGGGGGATGAAGTCGACGCTCAGGGTTTCGTCGAAGTTCTGATCGGCCGGGATGTAGCCGCGGCCGTTCTTGACGATCATCTCGATCTCGAGTTTCCCGTCCTTGTCCAGGGCGGCGATATGGACGTCCTTGTTGAGAATCTCGATATCCCCGTCGTGGGAGAGGTCCGCGGCCGTAGCGGACGCCGGACCTTCCTTCTTGAGAGTCATGGTCTTCGGTCCGTCCCCCTTGAGCTTGAGAGGGATGCTCTTCAGGTTCAGGAGGATGTCGGTGACGTCCTCCACGACGCCGGGGATCGTCGAGAATTCGTGCAGCACCCCCTCGATCCGGACGGCCGTGATGGCCGCCCCGTTGATGGAGGACAGGAGGATCCTCCGGAGGGCGTTCCCGACGGTCACTCCGTAACCCCGCTCGAACGGCTGGGCCTGGAAGCGGCCGTATTTTTCCGTCAATGTCTCAAAATCACATTCCAAACACTTTGGTCTCTGAAATCCTAATTCGGTCATTGGTCCTCCTTTTGAGGATGTCTCCCCTTGAGACGTATGCGTTATTTCGAATAAAGCTCGACGATCAGATGCTCCTCGACGGGCAGGGTGATGTCCGCCCTCTGAGGCAGAGACACGATGCGCCCTTTCATGCCGTCCCAGTCGACCTCGAGCCAGCCGGGAAGGGCCTTATTCCTGTTGGAAGCGACGAGCGCTTTGATGTCCTCGCTCTTGGCCGACCTGTCCTTGAAGCGGACGACGTCCCCGGCGGAGACAAGGAAGGACGGCACATTGACCTTCTGGTCATTGACGAAGAAGTGGCCGTGGGTGATGAGCTGGCGGGCCTGGGTCCGGGACGCGGAAAAGCCCATCAGCGTGACGGCGTTGTCCAGACGGCGCTCGAGCATGGAGAGCAGGTTCTCGCCGGTGACCCCCTTCTGACGCTCGGCCCTCTTGAAGAAGAGGCGAAACTGCTCCTCGGACATCCCATAATACCTCTTCATCTTCTGCTTCTCGCGGAGCTGGATGGCGTATCCGAGGATCCGTTTCCTGGCCCTGCCATGTTCGCCGGGAGGATAGGACCTCCGCTCGACGGGGCACTTATCGGTCAGGCACTTGTGGCCTTTAAAGAACAGCTTCGTCTTCTCGACGCGGCAGAGTCGGCAATCCGCACCTTGAAATCTTCCCATGGTTCTCTCCTTATCTCCTCATCCCCTCAGACCCTTCTCCTTCGCCGGACGCGGCAGCCGTTGTGCGGGATGGGGGTAACGTCCTTGATCGTCTTGATCTCCAGCCCGGCCGCCTGGAGGGCGCGGATGGAGGACTCGCGTCCCGCCCCGGGCCCGGTGATCCGGACGTCCACTTGGCGGACACCGAATTCCTTCGCCTTGACGGCGACGTCTTTGGCTGCCAGCTGGGCGGCGAACGGCGTCCCCTTCCTGGCCCCCTTGAAGCCGGAGGTCCCGGCGCTCGCCCAGCAGATCGTGTTCCCATAGTGGTCGGCGATGGTGATGATCGTATTGTTGAACGTGGACTGGATGTGGGCGATCCCGAAGCCGATCTCTTTACGGACCTTTTTCTTCTTCGCTTTGGTTTTGGCTTTAGGCATGTGTGCGCTCCCTCACGTTAGCTTGACTTGCTTTCCTTGAGTCTCTTGATCGTGTGCCCGCGGGGCCCCTTGCGCGTCCTGGCGTTCGTCTTCGTCCTCTGTCCGCGGACGGGCAGCTTCCTCTTGTGCCGGAATCCCCGGTAGCAGCCGATGTCGATCAGCCGCTTGATGTTCATCATCACTTCTTTGCGAAGATCGCCCTCGATCTTCTCCCGCTTCTCGATGATCTGCCGGATCTTGTTGACCTCGTCCTCGGTCAGGGCCTTGACCTTCTTGTCCATGTCGATTTTAGCCTCTTCGAGGATCGCTTTGGACTTGGACCTGCCGATGCCGTAGATGTAGGTCAGGCCGATCTCGATCCTCTTGTCCGGGGGAAGAGTGATACCTGCTATTCTTGCCATTTTGACCTCGTCTTATCCTTGTTTTTGTTTATGCTTCGGATTGGAGCAGATGACTCTGACGATCCCATTCCTTCGGATGATCTTGCAGTTCCTGCAGATCTTCTTGACCGACGCTCTGACTTTCATGGTTTCCATCCTCTATTTGAATCGATAGGTTATCCGTCCCTTAGTCAGGTCGTAGGGTGACAGCTCCACCAGGACCCTGTCCCCGGGGAGGATGCGGATGAAGTGTTTCCTCATCTTGCCTGAGATGTGGGCCAGGATGACGTGCTTGTTGGTCAGCTCGACCCGGAACATGGCGTTGGGCAGGGTCTCCAGGACGACGCCTTCGGACTCGAAAACATCCTGTTTAGGCATTCAGACTCTCCTTGTCCATGACGTTCCCGGTGCTGTCCCCAAGCCCTTCCCAAGCGCTCAGGATCTCGACCCCGTTCCCCGTGCAGGCCACGGTGTGCTCGTAGTGGGCCGCGAGACTCCTGTCCTTCGTCACGGCCGTCCAACCGTTGGCCAGGATCTCGATCTCCCAGTCGCCCATGGCGATCATCGGCTCGATGGCCAGAACGAGGCCCCGGCGGATCCTCGGCCCGTGACCGGGGAGTCCGAAGTTCGGGACCTGGGGCTCCTCGTGGAGCGACCGGCCGATGCCGTGCCCCACGAACGACCGGATCACGGAGAAACCGTCGGCCTCCACGCACTCCTGGACGGCGGCGGAGATGTCCGAAACGCGGTTGCCTTCCTTCATCCGGGCGATCCCCGCGTCAAACGACTCCCGGGCGGTCGCGATGAGGCGGGCGGCCTCCGGGCTGATGTCCCCCACGGGAACGGTGACGGCCGAATCGCCGAAGTACCCCTCGAAAATGACCCCGTAGTCCAGGCTGAGGATGTCCCCTTCCTTGAGCTTCCTCGAGGACGGGATGCCGTGGACGATCTCCTCGTTAACCGAGGTGCAGAGCGAGGCGGGGTAGCCCCGGTAGCCCTTAAAGGCCGGGGCGGCGCCCATCTCCCGCGTCCTCTTCTCTGCGTATTCATCCAGGTCCTTCGTGGTCACTCCCGGCTTCACGAGAGGCACGAGCTCGGCGAGGACGCGGGCCACGATCCGGTTCGACCTCTTCATGGCCCGGATCTCGTCATCGGTCTTGTAGATGATCATGGCCTGAC
>Ga0315296_10002968_pt1 | contig 14337 bp, 14 predicted proteins | sample YL17G14_18_MG_FD_203921 | JGI IMG/M metagenome (GOLD analysis project Ga0315296, IMG submission 203921) | Sediment microbial communities from Yellowstone Lake, YNP, Wyoming, USA - YL17G14_18 | ecosystem: Environmental > Aquatic > Freshwater > Lake > Sediment | place: USA: Wyoming | collected... | reverse complement strand
AATAAGGATTTTGGTCAAGCCATTAAGAACAGCCCGTTCACTACCTGCCTCGGGTTTAAGCCAGAGGTCGGTCCAAAGAGGGAAAACATCCCGTGATGGGTCTATCACTATCAACCCTGCTCCCCTTTGGCTTACTGCTCGGTGCACCAGATTGCCAATGATGGGATGGGTCTTCTTGGGATCAGCCTCCACTACAAGAATGCAAGCGGCATTCAGTATCTCTTCAATGGGGCACTCGATGTCCAATCCCTTTGCCCCATTTTGAAACTGTCCGATGCCCGCGGTGATTATCCGATAGCTCCCCCCGTCCAAGGTATCAATAGAATCGCTACCTACCACCTCACGGATGAACTTATGGAATAAGGAAAGCGTACCATTTGGGACTCTTGTGGATATTATGCCGGCAAAACTATCTTTGGCTGCCCTCAGTCCCCCGGCCATCACCTGCAGAGCCTGGTCTAAAGTGCATTCCTCCAGTTCGCCTTGCTTACCTCGCACCAGTGGGGAGGTGACCCGGGGGCGAGTTTCGCCAAGCAACTCAAAACGCCCCATTTGGCACAGTGGCCCTCTTGGCTCGGTTAGCATCGGCGCTTCAATCCTCACCACGTTGTTGTCTTTCACCAAGACGTTCAGTTCACAGCCAACCGGGCAAGCGGGACAAACAGTCGTTAGCTGCTGGCATTCGCTTGTTCTACCTTTGTAAAGACTGAGCTTGCTGAAAATGGTACCGGTAGGGCATGCCTGCAGACAAGCACCGCAGGAAGTGCAGGATGATTCGCCCAGTGGTTGCTCCAGGTCGGCAGACACTACCGTTCTCCAGCCACGCTTGGCAAAATCCAGGGTATGATTTGCCGCTATTTCGCTACATACTCTGATGCACCTGCCGCAGAGGACACAGCGGTTATGGTCTATCACTAGGTAATCACTTAATGAATCCACAGGTAAAGAAGGAAAGGTATAAGGGTAACGCACATTGTCCATCTGATATCGGTAAGCCAGTTTCTGTAGCTCACAATCCCCACTCTGCTCGCAGAACATACAGAAATGATTGCGCTCGGTGAAGATGAGCTCCAATATCTGGCGGCGATATTTCTCCAGCTGCTCAGTGTTAGTTTTCACCACCAGTCCATCCCGGGCAGGATAGGTGCAAGAAGGAACCGGTCTCCTCTCCCCCTCGATCTCCACCACACACATTCGGCAGGCCCCGACATCACTTAATCCCTCAAGGTGACAGAGGGTAGGCACATCGATGCCACTAGCCTGACAAATTTCAAGAACGGTATCCCCTTGCTTCCCTTTGACCTTTTTGCCGTCGATGGTCAGGGTTATCTCATTCATTGCTATCCTCCAACCTCAAGGTCACATCTCAGGCATCTCGAGGCTTCTGTGCTAGCCTCCTCTGCAGTGTAAGGCAAGACTATTTCCTTAAAGGAAGTTATTCTATCACTCTTGTGCACCTCAGCAGCCCGAACCCTAGCCCGCTCTCGGGTTTCCTCCTCCGTTGGCGGCTGCGAAGAGACAGCTACTGGTTTATAGCCATCGCGCTGTAGCAAAGGCGAGAGCTCCCTTCCTTGGAGGTATCTCTTTATCGAGCAGGCTGCCCTCTGGCCAGCGGCAATTGCATCGACTACAGTCTGAGGGCCAGTCAGAGCATCACCACCGGCAAAAACCCCTTTCCGGTCAGTGGCCAGTGTCCGGGGGTCGGCAATTATTGTCCCTCCCCTTCCTATCTTGATTCCATTGCCCCCGATAAAAGAAGTATCAGGTCTCTGGCCTATAGCCTCGATAACCGTATCGACATCCACCCTATATTCAGACCCTTCAATGGGATAGGGAGTCCTCCTTCCGCTTCGGTCAAACTCCTTTAGCTCCATGCGAATACACTCAAGCCCAGCAACCTTCCCATTCTTGCCCAAGATCTTGGTCGGAACTGTCAGGCAATGGAGCTGGATTCCCTCTTCTTCTGCGGATTCTATTTCCTCGGCAATTGCAGGCATATCCTTCTTTTCGCGCCGATAGAATACAGTTACCGTTTCCGCGCCCTTCCTCAAAGCAACCCTAGCTGCGTCGATGGCAGAGTTGCCACCGCCAATAACTGCCACCCTCTTCCCCACTTTTACTTTCTTGCCCAAGTTGGCTTCTCTCAGGAGATCAATAGCATCATAGACTCCCGTCAGGTCTTCGCCCGGGATTCCCATCTTATCTCCTCGATGAGCCCCAACAGCGATGAACACTGCTTGATACCCATCTTTCAGCAGGGATTCAACATCGTCCATGCGCGTGTTCAGTCTTATATCTACACCAAGCCTTGCGACTGCTTCTACCTCCTTCTTGAGTATGTCCTTGGGGAGACGATACTCTGGGATGCCAACGGCGAGCATGCCCCCAGCGACGGGGAGGGCTTCAAATACAGTAACCTGGTATCCTTCTAGGGCAAGGTCCCAGGCTGCTGACAGTCCTGCCGGACCTGCTCCAATAATTGCTACCTTTTCCTCTCTTTTCTCCTTTATCTCGGGGATATATTCAATCCTTAGCTCAGAGGCACAGTCGGCAGCAAATCTCTTAAGGTCCCTGATTGCCACTGGCTCATCGAGCTGACCCCGGCGACACTTTGATTCGCACGGATGGTGACACACCCGACCGCAGATTGATGGAAATGGGTTGCGCTGTTTGATCAGACAGTAGGCTTCGAGGAACTTGCCCTCTTTGATCAAGCTTACGTATCCAGGGACGTCAAGCTGGACAGGGCAGGTATGCTGGCAAGGGGCTCTAAAGAGAGCCTGACAAACTGCAGCCGGACACCTTTTGTCGATGATGTGAGCCTCATACTCGTCACGGAAGTGGCGCACTGTGGTCAGGGCGGGGTTAGGGGCTGTTTGCCCCAGACCACACAGAGATGCCGAAGCAACCATCTCCCCCAACTCCGCCAAGATATCGACATCCTTCATCGTCGCTTCACCACGGCTGATCTTGGTCAGGATTTCGAGCATCTTTGGGATTCCGGCGCGGCAGGGGGTGCATTTGCCGCAGGACTCATCCTTGGTGAAGCCGAGGAAGAATTTGGCTACATCTACCATGCAGCTATCCTCATCCAGCACAATAAGCCCACCGGAGCCCATGATTGCGCCGAGGGCGGTAACAGCTTCATAGTCGACAGGGGTATTGAGATGCTCAACGGGGATAACACCCCCCGATGGCCCACCTATCTGAACGGCTTTGAATTTTTTACCGTTCGGTATGCCACCGCCAATGTCGAACACAATCTTCCCCAGTGGGGTCCCCAGGGGAACTTCCACCAGGCCAGTATTATTCACCTTTCCCACCAAGCACAAGGTCTTTGTCCCCTTGCTTCTCTCGGTGCCAACCGAAGCGAACCAATCAGCCCCTCTCCAAATAATCTGGGTGACATCCGACCAGGTCTCTACGTTATTGAGGGTGGTCGGCTTGCCAAAAAGCCCTTTAATGGCTGGGAATGGAGGCCTCTGCCTGGGATTTCCTCTCTTTCCTTCGATAGAACCCAAGAGAGCTGTTTCCTCTCCGCAGACAAAGGCACCGGCACCGGGGAAGATATCGAGGGAGAATTCGAAGCCGGTGCCGAGGATATTTTTGCCCAGAAGGCCATATTCTCGAGCCTGGGCAATGGCGTGGCTTAAGGTCTCGATGGCAAGGGGGTATTCAGCACGAACATAGGCATAGCCCTGGCGCACATTGCCTATGGCGTAGGCACCTATCACCATCCCTTCAATTACCGAATGGGGGTTGCCCTCAAGAACAGCCCGGTTCATATAAGCACCAGGGTCTCCCTCGTCCCCATTACAAACCACGTATTTCTCGTCCCCTGGTGCGCCACGGACAAAGCCCCATTTTCTGGCTGTGGGGAAACCTGCCCCTCCTCGCCCCCGCAATCCCGCCTTATTGATCTCCTCAATAACCTCCTCAGGTCTCATCCCGGTCAAGACCTTGGCCAGGGCTTGATAGCCATCTCTGGCAATATACTCCTCGATATTCATCGGGTCGAGGTCTTGGTTATGCATTATCCGTATCTCTTGCAGCTTAAGCAAGGGGGCATTCTCATCCAGAATCCATTCCCCAACTACCTTTCCTCCTACAAGGTGCTTTTCAACGATCTGGGGTACTTTGTCCTCGGTAACATCGGTGTAAATCACCTTCTTCTGCTTTGGGGTGATAACCGTGACCACAGGCTCTATGCCGCACAGTCCGATGCAGGCTGCTTTGAGCACAAGGACATCGGATAGCTTGTGGGCTTTAACCTCCCGGAGAAAAGCTTCCAGGACCTTATTTGCCCCTGAAGAAATGCCACATGTTCCCAGGTGGACCTTAACCTGAATCTTCTTTTCTCGCTCCGCCAGCTTCCTTCGAGCTTTCTCCCTGAGGTTCAATAGTTCTTCTAAAGATCCAAGTGGCTTCACTTCACACACTCCTTATTCATAAGAGCTCAGGATGTCCTTTATCTCGCCGGGTTTCACCTTTCTGTGGACATCACCATCGATAGCCGTTACTGGAGATAGTCCACAGCAACCCAGGCAGCGGACGGTTTCCAGGGAGAACTTACCATCGGGGGTCATGCCCTCGGGTTCCAAGCCGATGTCTTTCTTCAAAGTATCGAGAAGCCTCTGACCTCCCTTAACATAGCAACTGGTGCCCAAGCAGACCTGGATAACATGCCTGCCTTTGGGCACCATGGTGAAGAAATGATAGAAGCTGACTATTCCATATACTTCGCTTAGAGGGATCTTTAAGTCCCTGGAGATCGTTCTTAATATCGGCGCCGGCAGGTAGCCAATCAGCCCCTGGACTTGCTGCAATACCCGGATGAGGGCGCCGGCTTGCCCCCGGGTATCGTCAATTATCCCCTGAATTTGTCTGAAAACCCTCCCCGCATACTCAGCCCCAATTTCCCCCTCTGGTCGCACCTCACTCTTAATTGCTTCCACCTTCTGCCTCCTGCTTTTGGGTAGCTATTGACTCGTTTAGTTAAGCTTTCTTACTGCGTGCTTTGCTCGAAATCAGAATTATAAAAAGGGCCACCGACCCATTGAGATCAGCGACCCTTAAATAGAGCTCTTGAGATCGACAAAAAATCAAACCCCGTTATCCTTTCTGATTATATTATACAACTCAGCCCCAGCCCTCATCAATACCCGACCTCATATTGCCAAGAGGACATGCATCGCAAGCTGGTAAGCTACCCGCTCAGCTAAATGCTCTCGCACTTGACCCGTTTACTACTTCGCCTCGGCCTTTCCCTTCGCCAGCGATGCGAGGGAGGTATTAATGCCCCTGCCAAAAAGCTTTATCTCTATTGGCTCGCCGTGGCCCCATCTTTTGTAAACCCGGCACACCTCACAAATGCTGGTGTCTCGGCCAGTAGCCCCATAGTCATCGAGCTTGCAGTAGGTCCCCTCAATCTGCCAGCAGGGCAGGGACCGATACTTAAACGCAGGGCACTCACTCCTCACTGCCTCGGGGCAACGGAACATCTCCCAGCAGGGTGTCTTACCCTCCCAGAAGCCCAGGCTCGGTTCCCGTAAGATCTTCCCCTTTGCTTCCTCGATGATGCTCTCTATCTCGGCGATCTCCTCCACAGTTGCAACTTCCCTAAGGAGCTGTTTCACCTGTTCGAGCTCTTTCGGCTTCATTCGCTTCTCCCTACCCAACCTTTATTTGAGCCTCTCTCTAGGCTCCGGTTTTATTTAACAATATCCAGAGTCCGATACCACCCCTCTTACTACCTATTTTTGTCTTTGCCTTAACGCAAGCTGCCCTGCGCCTGCTTGACACTTGTAACTAGGCATTTTCACCTAGGTTTTTGCTCCTACTCCCATAGGATCGGCAATCACTGCGGTTGAAGCTATTGGGGGGACGGATTATAATGGCAGTAGAGAAGCATGCTATGAATACTATCAGGATTGTGCTTGCTGAAGATCATGTGGTAGTGCGACAAGGTACTCGTCAGCTTCTAGAGCGCGAAAAGGACCTTGAGGTTATCGGCGAGGCTGGCGATGGCGAAGAGGCGGTCCGGTTGTGCCGCCAACTTAAGCCTGATGTGGTCATTATGGATGTCGCTATGCCTAAACTCAGTGGCATCGAAGCTACTAAGCAGATCAAGGCGCTCTTGCCCTCGACCATAGTGCTCGTCCTCACCGGCTATGATTATGACGAGTATATTTTCAGCTTGCTGGAAGCAGGTGCTGCTGGCTATCTACTCAAGGATGTAAGCGGCGATGAGCTGATTGGTGCTATCCGAGCAGTGTATGCCGGGGAGCCTGTGCTTCACCCTGCAGTCCTGCGCAAGTTGATGAAGGGCTTCAGTCCTCCGGCAGAGGCGAGGTCTCTGGAACTATTGACTGAGCGCGAGATGGAAGTGCTAAAGATGGCAGCAAAAGGCATGAGCAACAAGGACATTGCCGAGGCGCTTTTCCTCAGCGTGCGTACTGTTCAAGCCCATATGAGAAGTGTCTTCAATAAGCTGGGAGTGGGCTCTCGTCTTGAAGCGGTATTATATGGCCTGAAAAGGGGTTGGTTCACCATGGAAGATCTCCCTTGAGGAATCAGCGTTTTGGGGCTTCACCGATGAGAATTATCCGAAATGGCCATTTTGGGCTGATCCTAGTCCTTTTTGCCCTTTGTTGCATACTTCACTATGGTGAGCAGATAGGCTTTATGGGCACAGAGGAGCCTAGCTCCCATTTCGGCCTGAGTCGACATGCCTTGGACCGCATTCTTTTCTTGGTGCCCATAATCTATTCTAGTTTCGTCTTCCGGCTAACCGGGGGCTTGATAACCTCCTTTGCTGCGTTGGTTGCTATGTTACCCAGAGCAGCTTTTATCTCGCCCGCTCCTGCAGATGCCCTTCTGGAGACCAGTGGTATCTTTATGGCAGGCACATTAGTCTCCGTGTGGGCTTGGACGCTAACAAAGCAAAGGGAAAGAACTCAAGCGGCGTTAGCTGAACTGCAGCGAACCCACCAGATGCTTCAGCATTATTTTCGGTCTCTGAGGGACAGTGAAAGACGGCAGACAATACTTAACGCCATCTCTACCACGCTAAGTGAGTCTCTGGACCTTGAGAAGATCCTGAGCAAGGCCACTTATATGGTGTCGGAGCTAATGGAAGTAGAGGTCACTTTGATATTTTCCCTAGATGAGGAAAGCCAGTTGCTGAGGCTTGTTGGCTACGAAGGTGTATCCGATGAATTCGCCCGGGCCGTAGATGGGATTAAGATTGGCGAGGGCCTTTACGGAGAGGTGGCCAAGACGGGCCAACCTATGGTCGTGGAAGATGCTTCCCTTGACCCAAGGCTGACTAGGCCTGAGGTTAAGAAGATGCGAATCCAAATCCAGCTTGTTGTGCCTCTGGTTCTCAGAGATCGCATTAGGGGGATAATTTGCGTAGCTATGCGCCGCCCCAGGCAATTTCCCGCCGAGGAGATCGAGTTGCTTACCGCTGTTGGCACTCAAATAGCCACTGCCATTGAAAATGCTCGCCTTTATGAGAGGGAGCGCCTTACAGCACAAAGATTAGCCGTGTCAGAGAGGAACTATCGGCGGCTGTTTGAGAGTGCCAGCGATGCCATTTGGGTTCATGATTTAGAGGGCAATATCATAGTTGCCAATGAGGCGATGGGAAAACTCACCGGATACAGTGTGGAAGAATTGACAAAAATGAACGTGAGGGATTTTTTGTCGGAGGAAAGTCTCTCTCTAGCCGGCCAGATTCGGCGCAAGTTATTCGAAAAGGAACCCGTGGAACAACCCTACGAACAGAGCATAATCAGGAAAGACGGGACAAAGGCGATCCTAAAGTTGGCCACCAGTTTAGTTACGGAGGATGGCAAGCCTACCGCCTTCCATCATATAGCCAGGGATATAACTGAAGAGAGGAGGATGCAGGACAGCCTGCGCCACTATCTCCAGGAGATTACCAGGGCTCAGGAGCAAGAACGCAAGCGCATTGCGCGAGAACTTCATGATGATACCGCTCAGGCACTTTACGCCGTTAACCGCCAGGTGGACAACTTCGTTCGAAGTAATACTAATCTGCCGCCAGATAATGTCGCGTTCTTAAGAGACTTGAACAAACAGATTAAGGAAATCCTAAAGGACGTGCGGCGCTTCGGTCAAGACCTAAGGCCACCCATGTTGGATGATTTAGGCTTGCTGGCAACACTGCGCTGGCTGCTAAGTGAGCTGAAGGAACAAAGTGGAATAGAGACGGATTTGAGAGTGGTTGGTACCGAGCGACGCTTGCCACCAGAAACGGAGTTCACGCTTTTCCGCATTGTTCAGGAAGCGTTAAGAAACATCGAGAAGCACGCCGAGACCCCAAGGGCAGAAGTCGAGGTAGAATTTGGTGAAGGCAAAACAAGGATATCCGTTAGTGATGATGGTAAAGGATTCAGATTATCAGGAAGTTTGGTGGACTTAGCTCGTATGGGTAAGCTCGGTCTCGCTGGAATGGAGGAGAGGGCGCGGCTGCTAAATGGCAGCTTGAGAATCGAATCCGAGCCCAGCAAAGGCACCACTGTAGTCATCGAGGCACCAGTATAGCTATAGGCTGCTCAACATATAGCTGAACAACGCATCGAAATGTGCAACTACAAGCTCGAGGTTAGGCTTGGACAAGTTGACCCTAAAGTCTTGACCGGCATGATCTGCCTCGCAAAGGAGAAAAGGGGTTCATTTCTTTTGTCCTTTCTGCCTTCTAATTGACGACAAAACTGAGCATTTGGTTCCGAAGGAACCTGCGGCAAACTAACTCAAGCTAGATGGAAAAGGTTTCTCGAAAGGTGGGAAGTCTGCGCTTTGAAGCAAGCTGCAAAACAACAGCCATGGGCATCATGCCGCATGAAGATGTGGGGAAAGCCCTAGAGCTGGCGCTCAGGCTGGACATACCTTTTTGGCCTCAGCTCCCCAATGTCAGCTTCCACGAGGACATGTACGCCCAGACATCGCAGGGCTTTCCTGGGGTAGTGATTGACCTTGAAGGCGAGCGAGTCGACTTCCACTCCAGCAGATTTGAACAGGAGCTGACCATCTATTCGGAGAGGATGAACGAGCCGCGCTATTTCGCCATAAGTGCAGCCCATTCCGCTGCCTACCACAGGTTCATGGAGCTGGATTTAAGCGGCTATGCCGCTATCAAGGGCCAGGTCACCGGCCCGGTAAGCTTTGGCTTCAGGGTAGTGGATGAGAACCGGAGGCCGATCATCTACGATGACGGTGTAAGGACTATCCTCTTCGATTTTATCCAAAGGAAGGCAAATGCCCAGTATCACCAGCTCAGGGAGAAGAATGAAAATGCCTTCGTTTGGATTGATGAGCCCGGTCTGGGGTGGGTATTCAGTGGCTTGTCCGGCTATGATGATGTCCAGGCTAAGCGGGACTACCGATATTTTCTCGATGGCCTAGAGGGCCCCAGAGCGCTGCACCTTTGTGCCAACGTGAACTTGCCCTACCTGTTAGAGCTGGGGATTGAGCTCCTGTCATTCGACGCCTATCAAATGGAGACCATGCCCAAGGGATATGCTGGCGCTGTAGCCGAATTTCTAAAGGGTGGGGGAATTATCACCTGGGGGATTGTGCCCACAGACTCGGCGAATCTGAGCAAAGAGACTCCGGAAACCTTGGCTAGGGTGCTTAGCGGTTACTGGAAGGTGGTGTCACAGCACACCGGGCTTGCGCCAAGACAGATTGCTAAGCAGGCGTTAATTGCGCCAGCGAGGTGCTGCCTCAAAAACATAGGTCAGGTTGGTGCTGCTGATGAGATCCGGGGTCAAACTTCAGAAGCGCATATTTCTAGCATTGAGGAAAGACTGGTGGAAAGGGCTTTTGCCTATTTGGGACTGCTCTCGAGCATATTACGGGAGGAATATAGGCTATCTTGACCAGCTAGGAGGGATTGACATCGCTCCAAGGGCCGCTTATAATTTGGCTCTTCCAGCAAAAAGACCCTGAGCGGAGGATGGGCATGAAAGCGGTTAAGGTCTATTCCACCCCTACCTGCCCCTGGTGCAAAAAGACAAAAAAGTTCCTTGAGGATAATAGCATCGCCTATCAGGATTTCGATGTCGGCGCTGATAAGGCTGCACGCGAGGAGATGGTGCGCAAATCAGGTCAGATGGGGGTGCCGGTCATCGAAATCGACGGCGATATCGTCGTCGGCTACGACGAAGGTTGGCTGAAGCAGAAACTGGGGCTCTGAGTTTTGGGGTTGGCTATGTATGAACTGATAATCATTGGCGCCGGTCCGGCGGGGATGACGGCGGCGGTCTATGCCGCCCGAAAGAAGCTCAATACCCTGCTCCTCAGCAAAGACCTGGGAGGGCAAGCCGAACTGGACTGCAAGGGTGGAGAACTACATGGGCTATCAATTCATTGAAGGCCCGGAGCTGATGCAGAAGTTTGAGCAGCAGGTGAAGCAATTCCCCATAGAGGTAAAGACAGGCGATGGAGCAGTTAGCATATCTCGGCAGGACGGGGGATTTGAGGTCAGGACGGAAAAAGGCGAAACCTATCGAGGAAGGGCAGTCATTATCGCCACCGGGAAGCGTCCCCGTCCCTTGAATGTACCTCGAGAAGAGCGGCTGAGGGGGCGTGGGATTACCTACTGCGCCATCTGCGATGGTCCCGTTTTCCAAGGGATGAAGGTGGCGGTCATCGGGGGCGGCAATTCTGCCCTGGAGGCCACAGACGATATGATCAAGATTGCAGAGCATGTATATCTAGTTTCCCTCACCCCGCTCACGGGTGACCGGACCCTCATCGATAAGGTGAAGAGGGCTGCCAACCTCACCATCTTAGCCGAGCATGAGACCCTGGAGATAATGGGCGATAATTTTGTGTCTGGGATCAGGATAAGGGACCTCAAAAGTGATGAGGAGCGGAGCCTGGAGGTGGGTGGCGTCTTTGTCGAGATCGGGCTCATCCCCAATTCCGAGCTGGCAAAAGTTTTGGTCAGTCTCAACCGGCTGGGCGAGATCGAGGTCAACTGCGGCTGTGAGACCGGGGTGCCTGGGCTCTTTGCCGCTGGGGATGTAACCAATGTCCCCGAAAAGCAGATCGTGGTCGCCGCTGGCGAGGGGGCCAAGGCGGCGCTTCAGGCCCATCGGTATCTACAAAGGCTGGGTTAGAACCCGAAGGTGGTTTTGGTATGGCTATCTTTTTCTCCGGCAGCGAACTGGTCAATATCGCCATCGGGATTGAGAGGAATGGACTCGCCTTCTACCAATCATTGACAAGGACGGGAAAGGATTTAATGGCCCGAGGCACCTACAAGTATCTAGCCGACATGGAGAAAAAGCATATCAAGACTTTCCAGGACATGCTGGATACGGTGAGTGAATATAAGCCTCCAGAAATCTATACCGAGGAATATCAACTTTACCTGAAGGCCCTGGTCGACAGTGTGGTTTTCACCGATGACAAGGTTGCCCGCCAGATGGCGGAGAAGATAACCAGCAGTGCTGAGGCGATTCAAATCGGCTTGGGGGCGGAGAAGGATTCGATTTTGTACTATTCCGAGATGCGAAATCTCGTCCGCGAGCGGGATCGCAAGGTGGTGGACAGGATAATTGAGGAGGAAAAGTCGCATCTAAGGCAGCTCTCAGAGCTCAAAAGAAAACTGGCGGCACGCTAATTTTCAGAGGAGGTTATGAAGATGGCGGTCAAGAAAGTGGGCGAAAAGTACCGGTGCAATGTCTGCGGCAATGAGGTGAGGGTGACCAAGGTTGGCGGCGGTACCCTGGTCTGCTGCGAGCAGGAAATGGAGTTAATTAAATAGGCATTGCGCAGAGGAGGTAAGAATGGCGTACACTGCTAAAGATTACAGCGGATTAATCGGAATGGAGGGTTTCAGCCAGACGCTGCTTAATAACCATTTCACTCTTTATCAGGGTTATGTAACCAATACCAACAGGCTGCTGGACATCCTTGGTGCCATGCTCAAGGAGGGGAAGGTGGCAACCCCAGAATATGCCGAGTTAAAGCGGCGGTTGGGTTTTGAGTTCAACGGCATGCGACTCCATGAGTACTACTTTGAAAATCTTGGTGGCAAGGGGACGCTGAACAAATCGGGTAAGCTGAGCAAGAAGATGGCCGAGGAGTTCGGCAGCTACCAGGATTGGGAGAAGGATTTCAGGGCCACCGCCACCATGCGGGGGATTGGCTGGGCTATCCTTTACCAGGATAACCTAAGCGGCAGGCTTTTGAACCAGTGGATCAACGAGCATGAGACCGGCCACCCTGCAGGCTGCAATCCAATTTTGGTGCTCGATGTTTTCGAGCATGCCTTCATGCTCGACTATGGGCTGAAGCGAGCTGACTATATCGAGGCCTTTTCCCACAACATCAACTGGAGCGCGGTCGAGTCTCGCCTCAGGTAAAGGCATCTATCGCCAGAACGAAGAGTAAATTATCCTCGGGGCAAGGGTGTTATGAAGAGAGCCTACCTGGATAGTGCTGCTACTACCCCTATATTGCCCGGGGTGCTGGAGGCTATGCTCCCCTACCTCAGGGATGCCCATGGCAATCCCCAATCCCTCCACGACTGGGGAGATGAGGCCAGGGAAGCAGTAGAGGATGCCCGCGGCAAGGTTGCCGCTCTCATCGGAGGTCAGCCTGGGGAGGTCATCTTCACCGGTTCAGGCACCGAGGCCAATAACTTCGCCATCAAGGGGCTGGCTCAGGCCCAGCAGTCCAAGGGGAAGCATGTCGTCATCTCTGCCATCGAGCACTTCTCGGTGCTCCATTCGGTGAAGACGCTGGAGAAATGGGGCTTCGAGGTGACCCTAGTCCCGGTGGATGGATACGGGCTGGTGGACCCTGAAGAGGTGGCCAAAAGTATTAGGCAGGATACCATCCTGGTATCAATAATGCACGCCAATGGCGAGGTGGGCACCATTGAGCCCATCGCCGAGATAGCTAAGGTGGTGAAGAAAACGGGAGCCCTGTTCCACACCGATGCCGTGGCCACCGCAGGCACAATACCGGCTGATGTTAAGGAACTTGGAGTTGATGCGCTAAGCCTAGCGGCAAACCAGTTCTATGGCCCCAAGGGCATCGGTGCCTTGTGGCTCAAGAAGGGCACGCGCATTATCCCCCTCCTCGATGGTGGGGTGCAGGAGGAGGGAAGGAGGGCGGGGACCGAGAATGTGCCCGCTATTGTGGGAATGGGGAAAGCAGCAGAGCTGGCGCAGCGGGATATGACTTCTCGCAGGGCACATCTGTCCCGGTTGCGCGATAGGCTGATTCAAAGATTGACATCCACCATCGATCACGCCATCTTGACCGGCCACCCCACCAAACGCCTCCCCGGAAACGCCAGCTTCTGCATCGAGTTCATCGAAGGGGAGGCAATGCTCATGCTGCTCTCAAGCAAAGGTATCGCTGCCTCCAGTGGCTCGGCCTGCACCTCGAGGGCGCTCAAGGCATCCCATGTTCTCACCGCCATGGGCATACCTCCCGAGATCGCTCAGGGATCGCTCCTTTTCAGCCTCGGTCTGAACAATAGCGAGGAGGATGTGGACTACCTCTTGGAGGTACTGCCTCCTATAGTAGACCGGCTACGCCAGATGTCGCCCCTTTATGCCAAATTTCTTAAACAGCAGAGGGGAGGGAGATAATATGCCAATATATAGCGAAAAGGTGATGGAGCACTTCATGAACCCCCGCAATGTAGGGGAGATCGAGAATCCCGATGGCGTCGGCGAGGTGGGGAACCCAGTTTGCGGGGATATGATGACTTTCTACATCAAGGTCGATGACAACCACCTCAGCGATGTCAAGTTCAAGACCTTCGGCTGTGGCGCCGCCATCGCCGTTTCCAGCATCGTGAGTGAGATGGCCAAGGGTAAGACTCTGGAAGAGGCGAGGAAGATCACCCCGGCGCTGGTGGCTGAGGAGCTTCAGGGGCTGCCTAAGAATAAATATCACTGCTCTAACCTCGGGGCTCAGGCGCTGAACAGGGCCATCGACGACTACCTGAAGAAACAGGGCAAAGAGGTGAAAGGCAGAAAAAGGAGGAAGGATGAAGGCCAGTGAAAAGCCAAAAAAGACGGCGACCTTTTGTCCCTATTGCGATGAGGAGATAGCCCTCAATCCCTTCCCTTATTGCAGGCCGTGCCAGGTTGAGCTGCGCTATTGCTTGAAATGCAGTATCGTGGTGGAGAGGAAGGCCAAGGTCTGCCCCCAGTGCCGACAGCCCTTGGAATAGGTGATAAGAATGGCAGAGAAGGAGAGCGTAACCCTGGTTGTATTCAGCGGCGAGCTGGATAAGGCTTTGACCGCCTTCAACATCGCCATCGGGGCTGCCTCCAT